>ENA-UAPG01000828-UAPG01000828.1-human-gut-metagenome-genome-assembly--contig:-NODE-828-length-9735-cov-3.847521_pt1 | contig 9735 bp, 7 predicted proteins | sample MGYA00243478_ERZ654573 | MGnify/ENA primary metagenome ERZ654573 (study PRJEB26926, sample SAMN06164711) | human gut metagenome | biome: ENVO:00009003; feature: ENVO:2100002; material: ENVO:00002003... | reverse complement strand
GGCAGCGTCAGATGTGTTTAAGAGACAGGTGGCATATAATATGAATCGTTCTGCTCAGGAATCCGCTATGAACCGTCTGGACATGCTGGATCATGCAGAAGCCATCGATGAAACCCATGTAAAAGCAACATTGAAAGCTCCCAGCGCAGTATTCCTTACCGCTCTGACTAATGCAGGAAATGCAATTGTACCGAAGGAAGAAGTGGAAGGCTGGGGCGAAGAGTTCGGCAACCACTTAGTTGGTACAGGCCCATATGCTATGGAAAAGTTTGAACTGGATCAGCAGACAACGCTGAAAAAGAACGAAAAGTATTTTATTGGTGAGCCGAACCTGGATACTGTAATCTTTAAAGTAATCACAGATGCCAACCAGGAAGTAAACGCTCTGAGAACCGGCGATGTGGATATTGCCACACAGCTTACCGGAGAGACTGTAAAGATCGTTGCTGAAGACGAAACTGTGAACTTGGAAAAAATGGCAGGTATTCAGATCGGATACGCTTACTTTAACATGGTAAATGGACCCACTGCAGATGCAAAGGTAAGAGAAGCCTTAATCAAGGCAGTTGACTACAAAGAACTGGCTGCCGGTGTATACCAGTACGGCGAAGGCGAAGCGGCTTGTCTTCCTCTTCCGAGAGCATCCTGGGGCTATGACGAATCTGTAGAAGCAGATGTTCCGTCCTACGATCCGGATGGAGCCAAGAAGCTGCTGGAAGAAGCAGGTTACGGCGATGGCATAACCTTAAATATGTATATTACAAATGAAACTTTCCGTCAGAAAGCTGCAACGATACTGCAGTCCTACTGGCAGGCAATCGGCGTTGAACTGAAGATTAACACGGTAGAGTGGGGTACCTTCAGTGAGACAGCAGCATCCGGAAAAGCAGATGTATTTGCTATGGCCTGGTCCTGGTATCCAGATCCATACTTCTTCTTTGACAAGATGTTTGCAACCTCCGCTATCGGAACTCTTGGAAACGGCCAGGGATACAGCAACCCGGAAGTAGATCAGTTATTATCTGATGCATTGATTGAGACAGATCAGGCGAAGCGTGCTGAGATGTACAAGAAAGCTCTGAAAATCATTACAGATGATAATCCTGGTATCTTCTACGGCAACCCGGCAGAGTGCCTGGGGATCAATCCTAAGGTGCAGGACTTCAATCAGAGAGCTGATGGTACAATCAAACTTTGTACAGCTGAGGAGAATGTCTGGGTAGTACAATAATTTAGAGAGATTATCGACGATAAAGAGGGACGTAGTTTCACTACGTCCGTCTTTTTCGCATAATAAACAACAAAAGAAACGGTGGTGAAAATTAGTGTTAAAGACAATTGTAAAAAGAATTCTGCAAAGTATTCCCACCCTGCTGATTGTAGTAACCTTTACTTTTATCCTGACCCGTATGATTCCGGGAAATCCTGCTCTTACTATGTTAGGCCCCCAGGCGCCGAAAGAATCTGTGGAGCAGTTGGAGGAAGAACTGGGACTCAATAAGAGCAAGGGGGAGCAGTACGTTATTTATCTGAAACAAATTTTAAAAGGAGATTTCGGCAGATCCTACTCTTACAACCAGTCAGTGGTGGAGCTAATTAAAGAGAGGATTCCCAACACACTGGTGATCACCCTTACCAGCTTATTAATTGCGCTGGTACTGGGGATGATTGTGGGTATCGTATCTGCGGTGAGGCAGTATTCCATTCTGGACTATATCTTTATGGTACTTGCCCTCATTGGTGTCTCTATGCCTATTTTCTGGCTGGGCCTCATGCTGGTGCTGGTATTCAGTGTTAATCTGGGCTGGCTCCCGGCGATGGGTATGGGCAGCATGGCCAAGGGTGTCTGGGATGTTGTAAGTCACATGATCCTGCCCTGCTTCTGTCTGTCAACTATCCCTATGGCGACCTTTGCCAGAATTACCCGCTCCAGTATGCTGGAGGTAGTGAATAATGATGCGGTGAAAGCGCTCAGGGCCAGAGGCTTGAGAGAAGGGGTGGTAATCTGGAAGCATGCGCTGAAGAACGCGCTTCCCCCCATTGTTACTGTTCTTGGCCTTCAGCTGGCATCTGCGTTTACAGGGGCTATTCTCACAGAAAGTATCTTCTCCTGGCCGGGAATGGGTACTTTAATTGTAAGTGCCATTGATAACAGAGACTACGCACTGATACAGGGTGTTGTCCTGTTTACAGCAATCGTGTTTGTAGTGATTAACCTGATTGTGGACATTGTATATACAGTAATCAATCCAAGGGTAAGCTATGAAAGCGGGAAAGGAGGCAACTAAATGGCAAAGCAGAAAAATACGGCAACCGCAGAGGTTTTAGGCGCAGAAGCCCATTCTCAGCTCATTAAGCGAGAGAGAAGGGCCAATAATGTCTGGAACAAATTGAGAAGAAATAAGACAGCTATGATCGGGCTTGTAATCGTAGTATTTATGATGCTGATGGCCATTTTAGCCCCCCTGATCGCAACCCACGATCCCAATGCGATTAAGCCCTCTGAGACTTATCTGAGCTTTGGGGAGAAGGGACATATTTTCGGGACCGATGAGTTTGGACGTGATTTATATTCCCGGATTGTATACGGTGCCAGAGTTTCACTGATTGCGGCTATCGGGGGCACCATAGTAGGCGCGATCATCGGGATCCTCCTGGGTCTGCTTTCCGGATATCTGGGAGGCGCCGTGGATGCAGTTGTTATGCGCCTTATGGATGGTATGCTGGCATTTCCCTTTGTGCTTCTGGCTATTATTCTCATGACAATTCTGGGGTCAGGACTGCCAAACGTAATTCTGGCCATAGGTATTGGAAATGTACCCAGCTTCGCCCGAGTCGTCCGGGGACAGGTACATATTGTAAAAAACGAAGAGTACTGCAATGCCGGGCGGGTGCTGGGCGTATCTAACATAAGAATGCTCTTCCGCCACATTCTTCCGAACACCATTTCTCCTATTATCGTATATGCTACGCTCAATGTAGCAGGAGCTATTATATCAGAGGCAACCTTAAGCTTCCTGGGACTGGGGATTTCACAGCCAACCGCATCCTGGGGAAATATATTAAGAGCTGGAAAGGACTGTCTGAATACAGCTCCGCATATTGCAACTATATCAGGTATTTTCATCCTTATCACCGTACTGGGATTCAACCTTTTTGGTGACGGCGTCCGTGACGTGCTGGATCCTAAGATGAAGAAGTAACAGGAAAACAGAAAGCAAAGAACAGTGAGGACGAAAATATGAGTGAAAATTTACTAACAGTTAAAGATTTAAAGACGTATTTCTTCACGGCCAGCGGTGTGTCCAAGGCGGTAGACGGTGTGAGCTTTACTCTGAAAAAAGGTGAGACCATGGGCATCGTAGGAGAATCCGGATCCGGCAAAAGTGTAACTGCTTCGTCGATCATCCGTCTTCTCCCTCCAAAAATCGGAAGGATAGTGGAGGGCACCATCGACTTTGAAGGAAAAAATATTATAAAGCTGAACAAAAAAGAACTGCTGAACTTCAGAGGGAAGGATATAGCGGTTATCTTCCAGGACCCTATGACTTCTCTGGATCCGGTATTTAAGATAGGCAATCAGATGGTAGAAATGATCTGTGCCCATCAGGATGTATCCAAAGAAGAAGCCAGAAAGATGGCAGTAGAGGCTCTTAAGAAAGTTGGGATCCCACAGCCGGAAAAACGGATGGAATCCTATCCCTATGAGCTGTCCGGAGGAATGTGCCAGCGAGTTATCATTGCAATGGCCGTATGCTGCAAGCCGAAAATGGTAATTGCAGATGAGCCTACCACGGCTCTTGACGTAACAGTGCAGGCACAGGTTCTGGAACTTCTGCAGGAACTCCAGGATGAGATGGATACCTCTATTCTCCTGATTACCCATAACCTGGGAGTTGTCTGGAAGATGTGCGATACGGTTATGGTTCTCTATGCAGGCAAGACGGTAGAGTATGCGGATACGAAAACACTCTATGCACAGCCTCTGCACCCCTATACCTGGGGGCTGCTGGATTCCATGCCTAAGCTGAGCGATACGGTAAAAGGCGAGCTCAATACCATACCGGGTGTCCCCCCGGATCTGCGTCTGACAGGCAAATGCTGTAATTTCTATAACAGATGTCCCTACGCTACAGAGAGGTGCGGCAAGGAGGTGCCGGAGCTGGTGGAAGTGGAACCGGGACATTTTGTGGCCTGCCACAGGCAGAACAAAGAGAATAAACTGGTGAGAGGAGAGGAAAACCGCGATGAGTGATAAGAAAGTGATACTAAAGGTCAGGAATCTCACCAAAGAATTCAAGATCAGAGCACAGAAGTTCGGGGAACAGCCTCAGATTCTTCACGCGCTGACAGATGTATCTGTGGATATCTATGAGGGAGAAACCCTGGGTATCATCGGGGAGTCGGGCTGCGGCAAATCGACGTTCGGAAAATGCCTGGTTCAGCTGCACAAAGCGACAGCGGGCAGTGTGGAGTACAATGGCCGGAATATCTTTGAACTGAAAAAAGAGGAGCTGAAGAATCTAAAAAGAGATATTCAGATGGTATTCCAGGACCCGTTTTCTTCTCTGGATCCCCGTATGACAGCGGGAAAACTGGTAGAAGAGCCAATGATTGTTCATAAGGTAGTTACCGATAAAGCGGAAAGGAGCAGGAAAGCTCTGGAGCTTCTTCAGACTGTGGGACTGGATGTGCAGCACGTACACCGCTATCCCCACGAGTTCTCCGGAGGGCAGAGGCAGCGTATTAACGTGGCCAGAGCCCTGGCACTGAATCCAAAGCTGATAGTTTGTGATGAGCCGGTTTCCGCTCTGGATGTATCCATTCAGGCACAGGTGCTGAACTTATTTAACCAGCTGCAGAATGAATATAACCTGACGTATGTGTTTATCTCTCATGACCTGAGTGTAATCAAACACATCAGTGACAGAATTGCCATCATGTATCTGGGAAGAATTGTAGAACTCTGCGATGCCAACAGCATTTACGAGAATCCGCTGCATCCTTATACACAGGCATTGCTATCTGCGATTCCCCCGGAATCTCCCTTTGAAAAAAGAGAGCGTATTGTTCTTTCCGGTGAAATTCCAAGTCCTATTGGAGAGCAGAAAGGATGTCCTCTGGCAAAGCGCTGCCCGAAATGTATGGAACGATGCAAAACGGATGCTCCGCAGCTAAAAGACGTGGGTGACGGACACCGTGTAGCCTGCTTTTTATTCGATGATAAATAAAGAAGCCAAATTATGAAAAGGGAGTGTGTGGAACATGAGCTGTAAATCAAGAGATGAAGTATTGGAACTGGCAAAAAGCAAACTGGATGAACTCATAAAGCTCACCTCGGATTTGATTAAAATTCCAAGTGAGAATCCCATAGGCAGTCAGAGAGGCGTGATTGATTTTGTCAAAAATTATCTGAGCGAGGCGGGTATTCCCTGTGAGGAAGTGGGATGCAACCCTGACTTTCCCTGTGTAGTAGCCAAGATCGGAAAAGATGAGGGCTTCAGCGTTATTTTGAACGGACATGTCGATGTGGTTCCGGCAGGGGACAGGGCACAGTGGGATTTTGAGCCTTTCTCCGGAGAGATCACAGATAAGTGTATCCTTGGAAGGGGAACCTCTGATATGAAAGCCGGCGTTGCCGGGGTCTTGTTTGCAATGAAGATTCTGGTAGAATCCGGGGCGGAATTGAACGGAAACATTCGTCTTCATATTGTGTCTGACGAGGAAAGCGGCGGCCAGTTCGGCACTAAGTGGCTGTGTGCCAACGGATATGCGGAAAACGCAGATGCCTGTCTGGTGGCGGAGCCTACAGGCCACAACACCATTGAGATAGGACAAAAGGGAAGAGTGGATCTGGTATTAAAATCCTACGGAAAATCTGCCCATGGAAGTCTGGCCGGCTTTAAAGGAGAGAATGCCATCCTGAAGCTTATAAAAGTGCTGGAGAATATAAATATGCTCAGGGAGATCGAGGGCTGCTATAAAGAAAGCCAGGCCCAGGCCCTGATCAACTCTAAGCTGATTGCAGATCAGAAAAACGGAGCCGGCACAGGGGACGTGATTGACCATGTATCTGCCAATGTGGGGATGATCAAAGGTGGAACCCGGCCCAATATGGTGCCGGATTACTGTGAGGTGACCGTGGATCTGCGCCTTCCTATTGGAGTAGGTGCCAAAGAGATAGAAGACTGTGTGAAAAAGGTCATTGAGAAGAGCGGCGTTACAGGCGTAGAGTACGAGCTGGATTTCCAGACCTTTGGAAACTATACAGAGATTGATGCCCCTATTGTAGAAGCAATTAAGAAACATGCGGAGGCGCTTTGGAAGGATGAAGTGCTGCCCGCGTATCAGTGGGCATCCAGTGATGCAAGGGACTACCGTGTGAAAGACATCCCAACCATTCAGTACGGCCCATCCAACACGGTAGGAATTCATTCCTATAATGAAACCGTGGATATCGAGGATGTGAAAAATGCGGGGCAGATTTACCTGCTGTCCCTCTGCGATCTGATGGGGATTGCAGAATAGAAAAAAGAGGAGCCAACTTCGGTGGCTCCTCTTTTTTCTGTGAAATGCAGATGGGAGGGTAATCCCTCCAAGTCTGTCTATTTGGATAGAAACTGTTCTCCGTATCCGTAATGTTCTACTACATAATCAAGATCCTTGTCCCCCCTGCCGCTTAAGCAGACAAGGATGGAACCCTGTCCCATTTCCTGAGCCTTTTTGGTGGCATAGGCTACTGCATGAGAACTTTCAATTGCGGGGATAATACCCTCATAGCGGGATAGCTCAAAGAATGCCTTCATGGCGTCATTGTCATCCACAGTTGTATATTGAACTCTTCCCAGATCATGGAGAAATGCATGTTCAGGACCTACAGAGGGATAATCCAGTCCGCTGGCGATGGAATAAACCGGAGCAGGCTCTCCCTTTTCATCCTTCAGCATTATGCTTTCAAACCCATGCATAATACCCTTTTCCCCATAGGTCATAGAGGCAGCGTGGTCTCCCAGATGGGAACCCCGTCCCAGAGGTTCGATTCCCACAATATCCACAGGATCTTCTAAGAAAGGCACAAACATTCCGATGGAATTGCTGCCCCCGCCCACACAGGCGCATACCACATCGGGAAGCAGCCCGGTCATTTCTTTAAATTGATCTCTGGCTTCATCCCCTACAACCGCCTGGAAGTCCCGAACCATGAGAGGAAAGGGGTGAGGCCCTAATGCGGAGCCGATGCAGTAAATAGAGTCTTTATAATTCTTTGCATAAGATTCAAAGGCAGAATCCACGGCCTCTTTTAAGGTTTTTAAGCCATGCGTCACAGGAACGACATTGGCGCCCAGAATCTTCATTCGGGTAACATTGGGGGCTTGCTTGGCAATGTCCACTTCACCCATATGGATCTCGCATTCTAAGCCGAAGAAAGCAGCAGCTGTAGCAAGGGCAACGCCATGCTGGCCGGCACCGGTTTCTGCAATCAGACGCTTTTTCCCCATAAATTTGGCCAGAAGCCCTTCTCCCATACAGTGGTTGAGCTTATGTGCTCCCGTGTGGTTCAGATCTTCCCTTTTTAGATAAATCTGGCAGTTTCCATACATTTTGGAAAGCCGTTCACAGTGATATACCGGGGTTGGACGTCCCTGGAATTCCCGGCGGATTCTTCTGAGCTCACTGATAAACTGGGAAGAATGGCAGATGGTCTGATAGGCATCTGAGATCTCTTCAAATGCGGGTTTTAACTCATCGGTCAAAAATGCCCCGCCATAGGAACCGAACCAGCCATCCTTGTCCGGGTAGTTTCTTAAATATGTTCTGTAATCCATAATTACCTCCCTGATTGGATGCCATAATAAGGCAGCACTCTTTGTTTATTATAGCACAGGAGAGAGGGATAAAAAACAGTTATCACAGATAAAACTGTTGGAAATGGGAGGATATTGTACTAATATGGTTGTTATTCTCCAGGATTTATAATACAATACAAAAGATGCTGTGCCAAAATCGGGAGAAAATGAGGGGCAGACAGCAAATCGATATAGGTATCAGGAGGAAAAAGAATGTTGGATGTAATAAATCAGTGGATTGCCCAGGCAAATGATTTTTTGTATGGTTATATCCTGATCGCCCTGCTGGTGATCAGCGGAGTATATTTTACGATTCGTACCAAATTTGTTCAGATACGGTTATTTCCGGAGGCAATCCGTGTTCTGACAGAGAAGGAAAAGGAAAAGACAGGAGTTTCTTCGTTTCAGGCATTAATGATCTCAACCGCCTCCAGAGTGGGGACGGGAAATATCGCAGGAGTTGCCACAGCGCTCTCCATGGGAGGTGCGGGGGCGATTTTCTGGATGTGGGTGATGGCCATAGTGGGAAGCGCCTCTGCCTTTGTAGAGAGTACACTGGCCCAGGTCTATAAAGAGAGAGACGGGGAGGTATTCCGGGGCGGTCCTGCCTACTATATTCAGTATGCACTGGGGCAGCGTTGGCTGGGAATCATTTTTTCAATCTTACTTATTGCGTGCTTTGCCTTTGGATTCAATGCCCTTCAGTCCTTTAATGTGAGCTCAGCCTTTGAGTATTATGTGGAGGATTATGCCAATAGCAGCGTACCCATGATCATAGGGCTGATCCTGGCGGCGGCTACCGCTCTGGTGATTTTTGGAGGCGTTCAGAGAATCGGTATTATTACCTCGGGAATAGTACCCGTGATGGCGCTTCTTTATATTGTTTTAGGGCTTTATATTACCTGTACCAATCTGGGGAAGCTTCCGGACATATTTGGGGAAATATTCGCCGGCGCTTTTGATTTCAAATCCATTGCAGGAGGATTTGCAGGTTCCTGTGTAATGTATGGGATCAAAAGGGGGCTTTTTTCTAATGAGGCAGGTATGGGATCTGCCCCCAACGCAGGGGCAACAGCAGATGTTTCCCATCCTGCGAAACAGGGAATGGTACAGATGCTTTCTGTATTTATAGATACTATTTTAATCTGCACCACTACGGCAATGATGCTGCTGAACTTTGGGACGGGCAATCAAGAACTCACCGGCATGCCCTATGTCCAGCAGGCTGTGAATGCCGAGGTAGGGGTGTGGGGAATTCACTTTATTACAGTATCTATTTTCCTGTTTGCGTTCAGCTCGCTCATCGGGAATTACTGCTACGCAGAGTCAAATCTGAAATTCATCAAAGACAGTAAGGGCCTGCTTTTCGTCTTCCGCATAATTGTGGTGGGCGTGGTATTTGTAGGTGCACAGGCCAATTTCGATACCGTCTGGAATCTGGCCGATGTGCTCATGGGGCTGATGGCTATTGTGAATATCGTAAGTATTCTTCTTCTGAGCAGGATATCTATGAAAGTCATGAACGATTATACCAGACAGAAAAAAGAAGGAAAGGATCCGCAGTTCCATCCTGACAAGCTGGGGATTAAAAACACCCAGTGCTGGAAATAGATTATAGATTGGTAAGAATCATAAATTATTGATAAAATCTTTCTATAAATGGGGAAATCGTCTGATAATATGTTATACTATAGAAGTATCATACGAAGAAACTTTCGGAATTTTAGAAAAAGAAAGGAAGGTCCTTATGGAGATAGGCGAAGGATTAAAGAAAATATTTTTGGCAGGAGTAGGCGCAGTGGCTACTACCGCGGAATCTGCGAAGGAGATTGTGGATACCCCTGTCTCTTATACACATCTCCGAGCCCACGAGACAGGCAGAAATCTC
>ENA-UAPG01000827-UAPG01000827.1-human-gut-metagenome-genome-assembly--contig:-NODE-827-length-9750-cov-4.589067_pt1 | contig 9750 bp, 10 predicted proteins | sample MGYA00243478_ERZ654573 | MGnify/ENA primary metagenome ERZ654573 (study PRJEB26926, sample SAMN06164711) | human gut metagenome | biome: ENVO:00009003; feature: ENVO:2100002; material: ENVO:00002003... | reverse complement strand
CGGCAGCGTCAGATGTGTACAAGAGATAGCAAGAATATCCGCCCTGTCAAGACGGTGAGATTTTGCATGATAAAAGCATCGTATCCGCATCACATCCGCGCAGCTTTTGTATATACCATCGTTGTTTTTTACTATACACTTATTCACAAGGAATATATTTCCAAAAGTATAATCAAATGGAGGTAACGCCTATGAAAGAAGTTCCCATTTGGGAAAAATCAAATCTTACACTTGAGGAAGCTGCGGCCTATTCCGGCATCGGTATAAACAAGTTGAGGACATTAACCGATAACGAGCATTGTCAATTTGTACTTTGGGTTGGGTCGAAACGACTCATTAAGCGGCGCAAATTGGATGAATATACAGAAAAAATGTTCTCACTTTAAAAGTCAAAAGCCAAAATGTTGTCAAAATAGCTTGCAGAAAATGATATGTTTGTGGTATTATAAATACGGAACAACGCTCTTTTCTGCATTACTATGTGGAAAGGAACAACGCTCATGACAACAACTCGAAATACAAAACGCAAAGACAAGGCGCGTGTCGTTCTTCGTAAGGGAGAATCCCAGCGCAAAGATGGCAAATACGATTTCCGTTGGACCTCCCCGGATGGTAAACGACATTCTATTTACGCGCCAAGTTTGGAAGAACTTCGGGAAAAGGAAAAAGGCATTCACCTAGATTCGCTTGAAGGCATTAAAGCAGAAGCACGGTACGTTACCCTGAATGATGTGTTCACTCTGTGGGCAAAGGTAAAACGGGGCCTGAAAGATAACACTTTTCAAAATTATCTGTACCTTTATCGGCAGTTCGTGGAGCCGGATTTCGGCAAGTCGAAAGTGTCTACACTCAAAAAGTCGGACATGAAGCAGTTTTACAATATACTGGCAGATGAGCGAGGCTTGCAGATTTCTACAATTGACAGTGTACACACGGTTCTGCATCAAGTGCTGGACATGGCAGTGGATGATTGTTATCTGCGGAGCAACCCTTCGGACAATGTTCTACGGGAGTTGAAAAAAGCGCACCAATTTGAAACCACCCACCGCAAAGCGCTTACTGTTCCGGAGCAGAATCTACTGTTGTCCTACCTTTCCAAAACACCGAAGTACCAGCACTGGTATCCGATTTTCGCGGTTATGCTGGGAACGGGTTTGCGCGTAGGAGAAGCCACCGGTCTGCGTTGGTGTGATGTTGACTTTGAGGAAAGCACGATTTCCGTCAATCACACGCTCGTCAACTACGACCACCGTGAGAACAACGGAGGCAAGAAAGGTTGCTACTTCAACTGCCACTCGCCTAAAACAAAAGCTGGCATTCGTACCGTTCCGATGATGGACTTCGTGAAGGAAGCCTTTGAAAAGGAACGTGCCTATCAGGAGGAATCCGGGATTCATTGCACGGTAACGGTGGACGGTTACACGGACTTCATCTTCGTCAACCGTTTTGGTGAATGCCAGCATCAGGGGACGCTGAACAAGGCAATCCGACGCATTATCCGAGACTGTAACGATGAAGTGCTGACAAACAATCCTGACAGTACCATTCTCCTTCCCCGTTTCAGTTGTCACACTCTGCGACACACATTCACAACTCGGATGTGTGAAGCAGGTGTGAACGTCAAGGTGATTCAAGATGCGCTGGGACATTCGGACATTTCTACAACTTTGAACATCTACGCGGATGTAACCAAGGAACTACGGAAGTCTGAATTTGAAAACCTTGACCGCCAGTTTGCACAATGGAAAGTACCTGAAGAGTAAAGCAAAGTGTACGCCAAATACGCCATACGCCATTTACGCCATTTCATACGCCAAACGATACAATCCGGATAAAGGCTTATGTAGAGATGTAAATTAAAGGACAAAAGATAATCCTTGCCGCGTATAGTAATATCAAGAAATAAAGACTTACAAGTATTCATCGTTGTAATCCCCACGATGAAGCCCATTGACTAAAAAGCATTGATTCAACGCCTTTTATCAACCCGGTTTGGCGGATTTGACACCACATTGACACCAAACTTGTGCAGAAAAGGCTTTACAAGAAAGCAGAGAGTTATCCTCTTACGGATGACTCTCTGCTTTTTTGTTTATGTAGTTGTGCATTTCTGCGCGGAAGCAATGAGGTGATACCACCGAACCGCTTATATGGTCCAACGGATTTCTTCGCAGGTCCGTTTCTGATATGCGGAGACGGTGGCGAAGATCTGATAAGTTTGACGGATAGTCAAATTACAAAGTATGAGAAAAAATATCACTCACCCCTGATTTTCCTTGAGCTATATCCAAAGCCGATTACTCTCAAATGCACACCAGAATTGTATGCCAAATGCATGGGAGAGGAACATCAGCATGATACACAAGAAAATGAACATGATGAGAGATAAGTCCATTTGTATGGAAAATCGTGAAAATGGGCTTTGCTCTTATTGAAAAGCATGATATACTATTCTTACATTGTACTGATGTAAGGAGAGCAGCGATGGCAGGCACAGAACGGTATGTTCGTAACAGCACAGCAGATTTTCTTGTGTTCACGAAAGATTCAGAGACAGATGGCATAGAAGTTCGCGTTCAGGATCACGAGGTTTGGCTGACGCAAAAAGGCATCGGACAACTGTTTGATGTTGACCGCAGTGTTGTTGCCAAACATCTGCGGAATATTTTTGCGGAAAATGAATTATCCGAAAGTACAACTTGTGCAAAATTTGCACAAGTTGCAGATAATGGCAAGACCTATCACTACAAATTCTACTCCCTGCCCGCCATTATTGCTGTTGGCTACCGCACCAATTCCACCCGTGCCACACAATTCTGTCAATGGGCAACCAAAGTGCTGGATACATTTACCCGGCAGGGATATGTTCTGGATAAGGATCGGCTTATTAATGGGCAAATCTTTGATGAAGATTACTTCGACCATTTGGTTTCCGAAATACAGGAAATCCGCGCCAGCGAGCGCCGCTTTTACCAGAAAATTACGGATATTTATGCTACTGCCGTAGAGGTCATTGTGCAACGGGCAGACCACACAAAAGACCACATGGGGTTGACCTCATGGAAGAATGCCCCAAACGGGAAGATAGTCAAAGCCGATGTTTCTGTTGCAAAGAACTATTTGCAGCAAGATGAGTTACAAGAACTGAATGAGATTGTAACAATGTATTAGACACGATCACCACATCAAAGGACTTATTCGCATACGCTTCCATGTAGCACACTTCGTGTCTCCTTAGAAACCGAGGGCAACGGTCAAAGCCATCCGTTTGCACCGTGGTCAAAATGCAAAAAGCGCAGCCGCAGAGAACATCTGCGGCTGCGCTTCGATCTATTTTCAAAGCTTCGGCATCACTCAACGCCATATTGTTGTCTAAATAAATCAGCGACGATGTTTTGCTTTTGAGGCATCGGGCGGACAGACGAAGCCAGACTCGCCGCCTACTCCGCGCAGAGCTCCGCCACCAGAGCGTCCATCTGTGCTTCGCTGGTTTGGTTCAGTGCGCCGCGCAACGATACATCTGTTTCACACAGTCGGAGTTCCTTCATCTTTTCCAACTCGGCGCGCATCAGCCGCGCGGCAGCAGGGGCCCATGAGCCGTTTTCCATGAGGCCGATCCGGCGGTTTCGGAATCCCTTTGTCTGTAAATGATCCAAAAAGGCCTTCATGGGCGGGAACAGTCCTCCGTCATAAGTGGAGCAGGCCAACACCAGTTTCCCACAGTAGAATGCGCTGGTCACGGCATAGGAAAGGTCTGTTGCCGTCAGATCGCACATGGTGACTTGCGCACCTTTTCCCTTCAGCTTGCTCTTGAGGGCCTCCGCTGCATATGCGGTATTTCCATGGATGGATGCGTGAGCGATCAGGATGCCCTCCGGTTTTTCCGGTTTCCATTGTGACCAGAGATCATAGAGCCGCAGATACTCCCCCAAGTCTTCTGTGAGCATGGGGCCATGGAGCGGGCAGATCGTTTTAATCTCCAGCGCGGAGATTTTTTTCAGTAGTGCCTGCACCTGTGCGCCATACTTTCCGACGATGTTGTAATAATACCGCCGGGCCTGCGGCGCCCAGGGGGCACGGGCAGTCCGTTCCAGTGAACCGAAGCGGCCGAAGGCATCCGCCGAGAACAGGATCTTTTCCTCCTCTTCATACGCTGCCATCACCTCCGGCCAGTGTACCATCGGCGCCAGCAGAAAGCGCAGCCGGTGCAAACCCAAGGAAAGCGTATCTCTTTCGCCAACCTCCAGCATACGGCCTTCCGAAAATGCACCTATGCCGAAGAACTGCTTGATCATGGTAAATGTTTTCGCGTTTCCCACGATCTTCATCTCCGGGTACTCTTGCGCTATCCGCATGAGGCTGCCGGAATGATCCGGCTCCATGTGTGTGACCACAAGATAGTCGGGGCTGCGCCCCTCCAACACCCGCGCCACATTGGAAAGCCATTCTTCCGCCGCCCGTGCGTCCACGCTGTCCATCACGGCGATCTTCTCATCCAGAATGACATAGGAGTTGTAGCTCACTCCCATAGGCTGGACGGGGTACTGGTTTTCAAAGAGTGCCAATGTGTTATCATCCACCCCTACATAGCGGATGGCATCTGTTACCGTTTGAATGGTCATAATACAAAACAACTCCTTATCATCTGTTCAGGACCTGCATCTCCGGGTTCTTCTCCCCGAATTTCTCGCGCAGCGCACTGCAGATATCCTCCCGGGACTTGCCCTGCTTCTCACCGTTTTTAATGAGCTTGTACGCCTGAAACAGCGCCGAGGGGCCGATCTCGCTGCTGAAAAAACCGATACCCTGATTCCATGCCAGCAGCTCGAACACGTCGTCCAACGCGGCGCTCTCCACACCGTGGATATATGCCTTTACCAGCTCCCGCGCCGCCTGCCTCATCCGGCCCGCACCGACAGCATTGGTCAGGGACAGCAGCAGCCGCGTTTCGTAGGGCAGTACACGCTTCTCGCTCTGCCATGTGGTCTCCCAAAAATCCACGGCGATCTGCCCCAGCTTTTCATCGATCATGGGATAGTTCAAAAGAGCCAGCGGCTTGAAGGGAGCGGAGCTGTCGCCTTCCTTCTTCTCCACACGGCAGAACCAGACATGGAACTCCGCCTCACTCCGCTGCTCGGTGTGGTGCTCGTAGCCTAAGCCCTCCATGACAGCGTACAGTGGATGCGGCTCAAAGGTCTGGATGATGTGTAATCCTTCGCCCACCTCCAACGCCTCGGCTCTTTTCTTCAGCCCTTCAAAGAAGCTGCCCTGTATATGGCGCACATCCACGGTCTGAAACCCCTGCGCCTTATTCTTCCAGTTTTCGTAGCTCATGCGGTTATTCTCCTTTCTTCACTCGATAAAACCAGATGTGATATTCGCTGCCGCCCACCTTCTCCGTGTGATACTCAAAGCCCATAAGGGCCAGCACCGGGTACAGGGGGACAGGCTCAAAGGTCTGGATGATATGCAGTCCTTCGCCGTTTTTCAGTGCGGCAGCCTTTGCCTTCAATGCGGGGAAGAAGTCCATCTTTTTGCCCCGCACGTCCATCACTTCAAATGTGCCGATTTTGTCCTTCCAGTTTTCATAACTCATAGTCTTTGCCTCTCTTGCAGAAAGCTCACGCCTCTTCGAAGCTCCTGTTGCTTTTGTGCGTTCATTGTACTATACTAAAAGCAACAAGTCAGTTGAATTTTCAACGAAAGAGAACTTTCTATGAAAGAATTTTTCCCGACGCTCCACGCCGCGGCGCTTTTCTCCGGTATTTCCGACGACGAGCTTGCCACCTTGCTCTCCTGCCTCGGGGCAAGGATCGACACCTTTCCAAAAGGCTCCCGCCTGCTTCGCGCCGGAGAGGCGGTGGATGAGGTGGGCCTTGTATTGGCGGGCAGCGCCCTCATTATGCAGGAGGATATCTGGGGAAACCGCAACATCCTCTCCAAGACCGGGCCGGGGCAGACCTTCGCGGATGTGTTTGCCTGCGCGCCGGGAGCGGTGCTGAACGTGAGCGTGGAGGCGGAGAGCACGATGACGGTGATGTTTCTACACATAAGGCGCGTTTTGAGCGTGTGCCCCTCCGCCTGCTCCCACCATAGCCGGTTCATCCGCAATCTGCTGGGCGAGTTAGCGGAGAAGAACCTGCGGCTCAACGAAAAGCTCACCCACATGGGCCAGCGCACGACGCGTGCAAAGCTGATGTCCTATTTTTCCGCCGAGGCACTGCGGCGCGGGGTCTATGAGTTCGACATTCCGTTTTCAAGGCAGCAGCTTGCGGATTACCTCGGTGTGGAGCGCAGTGGGCTGTCCGTGGAGCTTGGAAAAATGCGGGATGAGGGCCTGCTCGACTTTCACAAAAGCCATTTCCTTCTCAAAACGCCGGAGCCTGACCGTCCCTTTCCTTCTGCGCGTTAAGGAGTCCCCTTTGGGCGTATTAGCAAGTGCGGATAACCCCGTCAGCCACGGAGCGTCGGGGTTTTGCAGATGGAAGAAGCAGCTACGGTCTGTAGAGATCGGCAGGACAGCGTCAACTCGTACAATCTGATTTGATCATACCCACAGCCGCTTTGGCTGTGGGTATTTTCTGTTTGAACTCCAAAAGATTCGCAGAGCTCAAGGAGCCTAATCGTACAACCGGAGCAGCGCCGCGCCGATTTTCTCAAATTATGTGACGCCGTCACAGTAAAACCGCTTGTCACGCGGTATACCACGCATAAAAACACAGCCGCAGAGTACATCTGTGGCTGTGTTTTGTGTTCAGTTGCTCACTGTTGCGTGGACTGGATATGGAGAGACAACATATCTCCCGATCTTACATGGGTTATCTTATCTGCCATCACTCTGGCAGTTTGCCTTGCGGATATGTCGGCATCCCCACTGCGGTCGTATCCGGCCTGACCTTAAACATGGCTTTTTCAATTTACATCCCTTATCGGTTTTCCGCGATATATTTCTCCGCCATGTGGACTGCCACCGCGCCGTCCGCCACGGCGGTGACCACCTGACGGAGGGGCTTCGTCCGCACGTCGCCCACGGCGTAAACGCCGGGAATACTGGTTTCCGTGGTCTCTCCGGCCACGATATAGCCGCCGTCGTCCAGCGCCAGTTGACCCACCGCCAGCGCCGTGGCGGGCTGTCGGCCCACGCTGACAAATACGCCGTCGCAGTCCACCACGCTTTCCTCACCGGTGACGGTGTCCCGCAGGCGGACGCCGGTCAGCCTGTCCCCGGAAAGCAGCGCGGAAACGATGCTGTTCCAACGGAATTCCACGTTTTCGGCCTGTTCCAGCGGCTCGTGATAGATCTTGGTGGCCCGCAGGGTGTCTCTGCGGTGGACGAGGATCACCTTTTTCGCCACGCGGCTGAGAAGGAGGGCATCTGCCGCGGCGGAATTGCCGCCGCCCACCACGACCACCGTTTTGCCCTTGTAAAACATCCCGTCGCAGGCGGCGCAGTAGGCCACGCCCCGGCCCACCAGTTCCGACTCTCCGGCCACGCCCAGTGTTCTGGGTTCCGCACCGGTGGCCAGCACCACGGTTTTCCCCCGGAAGATCCCCTCGCTGGTCTCCACGAGCTTGGGAACCGCCGTCAGATCCATGCGGAGGACTTCTGCGTATTCGCTGCGTGCCCCAAAACGTTCCGCCTGCTTTTGCATCTTCTCCGCCAGAGAGAAGCCGTCAATCCCGTTCTCAAAGCCGGGGTAGTTGTCAATCTGCTCGGTCAGGGCCATCTGCCCACCGGCGGACAGTTTTTCCAGCACGATGGTGTCCAGCCCCGCCCGTGCCGCGTACAGGGCGGCGGTGTAGCCGCCCGGTCCGCCGCCCACCACAATCATATCATAAACATGATTGTTGTTCATATCTGAATCCTCCGTTATTTCGCCAAGGTTTCCTGAATGAAACGGTCGATCTCTGCCTTTGAGCCGGGCGCGGTGATGGAACCCACGGCCTTTCCGTTCCGGAACAGCACCAGAGTTGGGATGACCTTGATCCCCTCGGCCCCCGCCAGCTGCGGCACCTCGTCAATATTGATCTTGCCGACGGCAAGGCTGTCCGCGTATTCATCTGCAATCTTCTCATACGCAGGGCCGATCCTCCGGCAATAGCTGCACCAGGGCGCCCAGAAATCCACCAAAACAGGCTTTTCCTCCCGGATCAACTGCTTAAACTGCTCCTGATTCATGTTCATAGCTGCCATATTTGCCAGCTCCTTTCTTTTGTTTTCTTATAAATCGTCTATTAGTGCGGTACTCTTGGCGTAGGCGGTACTGCGTGCCTCAAAGAAATCGGTCTTGACCATGTTGGCGTCGGCGTACTGGCTGACCCATTCCATGCTCTCCGGTTCGCTCTCAAAGCCCGGATACAATGCCGGATAGCCAAGGCTCGTCCAGCGAAGATTGCCGAGATAGCGGATGTAATCGCTGATCATCTGCCGGTTCAGTCCCGGGATGTCGTCGCCGATCACATAATGCCCCCATGCGATCTCCTGCTCCACGCCCTCACGCATCATCTCGCGCAGCTCTTGTACGCTCTCGGCGGTGAACAACTCCGGCTGCTCCTTTTGCAGCTCCGTGATGATATTGCGGAACAGCCACAAGTGCGTGTTCTCGTCGCGGTTGATATAGCGGATCTCCTGCGCCGAGCCGGACATCTTCCCGTTTCGGGAGAGATTGTAGAAGAACATAAAGCCGCTGTAAAAATAGATGCCCTCCAAAATATAGTTCGCCATCATCACGCGCAGCAGCGTGGGAGCGTCCTTCCGCTCCTGAAACTCGTTGTAGCAGTCCCCAATGAAGGTATTGCGGCGCAGCAGATGCTCGTCCGTTTTCCATTGGTAGAGGATGTCATTGCGCTCCACAGGAGAGCAGATGGTGTCGAGCATATAGCTGTAGCTCTGTGAGTGGACACACTCCTGAAACGCCTGAATGGACAGGCATAGATTGACCTCGTTGGCGGTAATGTAGGCGCCGATATTAGGCAGGTTCGCTGTCTGAATGGAATCCAAAAAGACAAGAAAACTCAAAATTTTATCGTAGGCGCTGCGCTCGGCTGACAGCAGGCGGGGATAGTCCTTCACATCCTGCGAGAGATTGATCTCCTCAGGAATCCAAAAGTTGTTCATGGCCTGCCGGTACCAGTCGCTGACCCAAGCGTACTTCATATTGTTGAAGTCGTTGAGGTTGGTTGTATTGCCGCCGATCATGCGCCGCAGGCGCACATCAGGGTCGCCCTCCGGGTTAAAGAGGGGCTTTTTCTTCAGTTCCATCATGCTATCCTCCTTATGACGAGCAGCTTTCGCAGTCCTCGACCTCAAGGGCCTTGCTGCGGACATAGTAAATGGTCTTGACGCCGACCCTCCACGCCTCTAAATACAGTCTGAGCACCTGACGCATGGAATAGTCATTGGTGATATAGAGATTCATGCTCTGCGCCTGGTCAATATGTCTCTGGCGAAGGCCCGCGGCGCGCACCGACCAGCTTTGGTCAATCAAATGCGCCGCCTTATAGTACCACCATGTATCCATAGAAAGCTCCGGGGCAACGCGGGGCAGCATGCTGCCCTTTTTCTCCTCTAAGAAGAATTTCTTCATAATTGGATCAATGCCCGCCGACGTGCCGGAGAGGATAGATGTGCTGGAGGTCGGTGCGACCGCCAGCAGATAGGCGTTGCGCATTCCCTGCACCGCCACCGTTTTCGCAAGCGCCTGCCACTTTTCGGAGGGATAACCCCTGTCTCTTATACACATCTCCGAG
>ENA-UAPG01000826-UAPG01000826.1-human-gut-metagenome-genome-assembly--contig:-NODE-826-length-9751-cov-14.756394_pt1 | contig 9751 bp, 8 predicted proteins | sample MGYA00243478_ERZ654573 | MGnify/ENA primary metagenome ERZ654573 (study PRJEB26926, sample SAMN06164711) | human gut metagenome | biome: ENVO:00009003; feature: ENVO:2100002; material: ENVO:00002003... | reverse complement strand
ATTTTCAAGGTACAAATTTATATCAAAGGTCAATGACCTTTTGACACCCTAATCCGTATAGAAAAACACTTATCCCAAGTGATGTATCAACAATTCTATTTATAGCAAATGCTAGGGGACTTGTATCGGTATTGTGAGTTACTGTAACACACAAAAATACGACACACATTAAAAAAGTTCCTTTCTGTTGCTTTAAGACCACTGATAAATAGATAATTGGCATAAGGGTAATAGACAAAATTAATTCTCTTATAATTTCGGAACTTATAGGTCTGAACATTCTTTCTACTATCAAAAAGCACATTCCCTCTATTCCTCCGATAATTGTAGCGATTTCTCGATTTTGGCTACAATAAGGGTACTTTCCATATCTGATTGCATACATAATATTGAAGCAATGACAGCATAAAATGAAACACTATCCCCCCTTAAACCGTCTATCACAAAACACAGGAATACAGAAATTACTGTTTTGATAGCTCTTAATCCAATCATAATATTTTACTTTTCATATATTCCTTTTAGAATTGCTTCATCTAGTATGTGTCCTTCCATACTTTCATACAGCTCATTGAGAAAGAAACCGTTCTTCAAATCAAGGATTTTATCTAACGCATAAATATGCAACTCATATGTATGTGACTTATCAGGTGGTGTCATACCACCATAACAACTTGATAACTCTATTGATTGTTGATTTCCCTGTACACTTATCCAACTATTTGCACTTTGAATAAAGTCAACTGCCGTTTGACTTTCATTTTCTTTCAATTCATGCCTTGTCAAATTTGCACCAATCCAATGTACCCAGATAAAGCCTGTAACTGGATATGCGTCTTTATCTAAGGATAGTAACTGGAAGATTGTAGGATAGATTTTTAACAGCGTGCATTTTTTGTAAGTCTGCACGCTCTCCCCTGCTATTTATTCATCTTTTATCCTACTACCTTGATTATAATCTCCTTTGTGGATAATAACAAAGGAGGAATTTATTATGGCGAAATACGCATATATCCGAGTTTCAAGCAAAGACCAGAATATCGCAAGGCAGGTCGAAGCCATGCAGGAAATTGGACTGACAAAGAAACAGATGTATATTGATAAACAATCAGGAAAGGATTTTATACGCAAGAATTATCAAAGGCTGGTGAGGAAACTGAAAGCAGGCGACGAGCTTTATATTAAGTCCATAGACCGTCTGGGACGTGATTATGATGAAATACTGGAGCAATGGCGTTATCTAACAAGAGTAAAAGACATTGAATTGATTGTGTTGGATTTCCCTCTGCTTGATACCAGAAATCAAGTGAATGGCGTTACAGGAAAATTCATAGCAGATTTGGTATTGCAGATACTTTCCTATGTCGCCCAGATAGAAAGAGAGAATACGAAGCAAAGGCAAGCGGAAGGAATACGTATCGCAAAGGAAAAAGGCGTACAATTTGGACGACCAAAGCATGATTTCCCAGAGCAATTTGAAGAAATTTATCAACTGTGGGAAACTGGGGAAATCAGTATGCGTGAGGGTGGACGACGACTAAACACTCATCACACTACGTTTGCGAGGTGGATAGCCCGTTACCAACAACAAAAGGCATAAAAAGTAGACTTTCTACACCACTTCTAAACTTTGTTTTTTTGTACTGATTTAAGTTTAAAACCGCTATTTTTATCCAAAATTATCCTGTACTAAATGATAACACACACGGCACAAAAAGTCTGCTTTTTGTGCCGTGTGTACTTCAAATCATTCAATCCATTTATCCTGATGTGAATATCATAAATCTACATTGAGGGGAGGGGGGAAAACGAGATAACGGCAAAACGAAGATTTTTCATAATGAGAAATCGGGAGAGCGAACCAGAGAAACAACGGCTCATGGAGATGCAGGATTTGCCCTGTCTGGTTCAAGACCTCCACAAATATGAAAAATCAAAAAGGAGAGAAATAAGATGAAGCAAAAAAAATTGAAAAGCCTACTCGCCTGCGTGCTCGTCTTATGTATGGTCATTGGCGTACAGTCTAATCTTGCTTTCGCACAGGAAAATGATGATACCATAGCGCAGGAAAATGTAGCTGACTCTACGACAGATGATACGACTGGTGCAACAACGGACGATACCAAAAATACAGACACAACGGGCGAAGATGATGTGAACACAAAAACAGAGAGCAGTTCTGAAATAATGAACCGTAGTATTGCGGAAACTGAACCAGAAGCAGAGATTACACCACAGTCCAATGATACTATACGCGGAAATTGTGGACCATATTCTATAAATGGATATACGAATACTGTGACGTGGAGACTTGACTCATCTACTTCAAGCGAAAACATGTATACTCTTATTATTTCTGGTTCTGGTCCTATGGGAGATGCGTATACTGGATATCCTAATAATATCAACAGCGGTGCACCAGAGTGGGATGCCTATTCTAACCAAATTGAAAAAGTTGTAATTGAAAGTGGAGTTACATCTGTAGGAGCGAAGTCTTTCAAAAACTATAAAAATCTGAAACTAGTAAGTTTGCCTTCTTCACTTCTTAGGATAGGTAAGGATTCTTTTTATGGCTCTGCTATTGCTTCAATTAATCTCCCTGAAAATTTAGAAACTATTGAAGAACAAGCTTTTTATAATAGTTCTTTGTCAGGAAGTCTTTCTGTTCCGAGTAGGGTTACTTCGATTCCCACCTATGCCTTTGGCAAAACAAATATTGAGGAGATAGTTTTCAAGGGAGCTATTACTGAAATCGGGACTTCAGCATTTCAGGAGTGTAAGTCGTTAAAAGAAATACAGTTGCCAAATACGATAACAACGATAGGAGCTCAGGCTTTTATGAACTGCAGCGACCTTACAAAGATTGCGCTTCCTGATAATTCAAACTTTATAAAAATAAACAAAGATACATTTAAAAACTGTTCGAAACTGTCTTCTCTTTTTATTCCTGATTCTGTTATTCAAATTGAGAACTCAGCATTTGAAGGATGTTCAAGTTTAGAAAAAGTGATACTGCCCAATCAACTCACTACATTCGGTTCTAAAGCGTTTTACGGAGCTTCTTCACTGGTAGCTGCCTACATCCCGTCGTCAGTAAAGAATATTCCTCAAGGAATAAATGCCAATAATCAGATATTTAAAGGAATGTCGTCGAACAGCGTGATTTATTTGGGCAATAAATCTTTAATTGCATTAATGCTACAGAATTCTGGTAATTTAGATTCGACATCAAATGGCTTTGATACAACTAAAACTGCTCTTGCGGTTACCAATGGCGGTACTTTTGCTGACGATACAGTATTTGAACAAGGAAAGCTGGCCGTCCCTTCTAAATCGGGTAGCATCTTTAAGGGCTGGTACACCAAAGACGGCACAAACAACGATTGGGGCGATAAAGTTACCATGCCAACAACAGGCGAAACCTACTACGCCAAGTGGATCGAACTGAAAACGGATGATGTTTCCATGGAGTATGGCTCTACTAAGGCGCTTCCGACCATTGCTGATGTCACTCTTTCCAACTGGGAATCCAGCGATAGAACCATTGTCTCTATTGAGGGTAAAAAGCTAAAGGCAAATAAGGTTGGTAAAACTACCATCACTGCCACTGCTACAGATGACCATGGCAGTACTGGAACCCTAACGGTCAATATAGAAGTAACTCCTATGAGAATTATCTATGGTTCACCAGATGAAACAGAAGACGGTCGGCCATATATTGTATATTCATTAAATGAAGATGGGACAGCACCTAAGATTAGTGATATTTTAGGATTCTATCCGGTAAAAGAGAAACATGGAGAATCTGGTACTTATGAAGCAGATACTTCTAAGTCAAAGATTACACTTAAACCTGGTATGGGAGCAGACGGCGATGTGGAATATACCTATGTAAATGATGTTAGTGATAACCAAATTACTACTGATACTTTACCAACTCATCCAACTGTTGATGAAAAGGGGAATCCTCATAGTATTCGTGTAAAAATGCAACTAAAGAATCCAAACTATCGTTTCACTACTGTTGGTACGAATTGGAAACCAGAAGATACAATTATATTATATGTCACTTGTTATGAAAAGGGTATGGTTGAGGTAGATATGTATCTTGAGGGAGATGAGAACCCATTAGACACCTTTGATGAGCGTCAAGAGTATGAATATACTGGTGAAGGCATTGTTCCTACTACGAGAGATTTAACTACCTTATATACCAAGGGTGAAACCACTACTAACACGATCACACAATTTACTGCTCATTTTCATGCAGTTGAGGAGGGAACAGCCTTTAGTGGTACACACTTAACTAAAGTTAAAAATACGGAACTGACTACAGATGCTTTAAAAGCAATCGCTCCAAAAGAATTAGGTGTCTACTCATTCGTTGTGAATGGATATAATAACTATACAAAGACTTATTGTTATGTATCACGTCGTTATAGAATTATTAAGGGTAGTCCAAAAGGATATCCTACATTTAATTTCATTGAAAGTGGAAAGACATTGTCAGATGTTCAACTCAGTGGAACAATGAAAAATAAGATTGGAAAAACAGTCACTGGAACATTTACGTGGGAAAATGGAACTCAAACGGTACAGGCTGGAACTGCCTATAAATGGACATTTACACCAGATGATAACGATCATTATGAGGTTGTTAATGGGGAAAGTATAGTATGCCCGATTCATCAGGTAATCTTTGATACAAATGGCGGTTCTAAAGTAAACGAAACAAATGCTGAATACAACAAGGAAATTAGTGAACCTGAAACAACTCGAGAAGGTTATCGCTTTGTTGGGTGGTATACGAATAAAGAATGTACAAAGGTATTTGATTTTAAGACACCGATTACGCAAGATATTACTTTATATGCAAAATGGAATGGCATTCCTACCATCAAAGCAAATGATGTAGTTTTAACCATTGGTGATAAATTCGACGCAAAGGCGAACGTTACGGCTACAGACAAAGAGGACGGAGATATTACAAAGAGCATTGAGGTTATTAGCAATAACGTAGATACTTCAAAAGCTGGAACATACAAAGTAATTTACAAGGCAACAGATAGTCAGGGAGCTTCCGTCACAAAGGCGATTACTGTTACCATCAAGGAAAAAGAAACACAAAAGCCAGCAACGGACACCAACAAGAAGCCAACTGGCACTGATACAGATAAGAAACCAGCAAATACGGATAAGCTGACAGCATCTGACAACCCTGAGACTGGCGATACCGCCAATATAACGGCATGGCTTGCGCTGATGATAGTTTCTCTTGGTCTGCTTGCTGGCTCATTTGCGGTAAGGAAATCACGTAAAAGCTGATAACCGTTGTGGGAGGGCTTTAATCGGCTCGTACAGACTATATGTTTTGTACGAGCTTTATTTCAGTATGACGGACATGCCCGTATTCTATAGTGAAAGTCCATTGTGGTAAAATGAGTGATTTTTAAATCATAAAACTACTTAAATATATAGTATCTATAAGGATATTAAAAATAGCAATCTGCGTGGCTCACATAGACTGGATCATAGAATCCAATCAGGATTTATATCGTCTGCTTTAGCCCTTTATATTCCATATCCGATTGCCACACAAAACACCCACACATTTTCTGCACCTGCCGCTTTCAAAGCTCTCGTACAGCTTTCCGCAGTGGCCCCTGTGGTATAAATATCATCTACCAAGAGGATTCTCTTTCCTTTCACCTCATCCGAAGCCCAGAAACTGTGTTCCATAGATACCAGACGCTCCCTTGGATTTAACGACTTCAGAGGCTTTGTATATTTGGTTCTAAACAGCACGCAGTCCCTGACCGGTACATGGAGCATTTCTCCAATGCCTTCTGCAAACAGCATCGCCTGGTTAAATCCCCGCTGTCTCTTTTTTCTCTTGTGGAGCGGAACAGGCAGTATCAGATCAATTCCCAAATCTCTCAGCCGCTTTAATTTCCTCTTTTTTATTTCCATAATATAAAAGTCTGCATACTCCTTATGATTTTGATATTTGATCGCCGCAAGGGAATCCCTCACTTCATCATTGTATACGCACAGTGCCATCCCTTTTTGAAATGTCTTCGGATGCTTTCTGCAGTCACTGCAGTATTCCGTTTCGTCTTTTTCAAGCGGTTTTCCACAGCAAAAACAGGCCGGCTCCTGCACAAAGACGACTCTCTGACAGCATTTTGGACAAATAAGACTTTGCTGGTTTTTTAAGATATGTTGACAGATCGGGCAGCGCCTCGGAAATAAGCAAGACAGGAATAAAGATAACATAAAAAATCCTTTCCGAAAGCAGGACGATTCCTTATATATGGATCATACCGCAAATCTTATAAAAAAACAATTCCTTGCATGCTCAAAAAAGTCCCGTATCTTTTCAGGATACGGAACTTTTCTGAGGATTTATTCATGATGGTATTATATTTGATTCTTAGATTTCTTTTTTCGCCTTTACAAGCGCCTGAAGCATTTCTTCAATCTTTCCTTTTCTGCTAGGAGCATTCAGGATTCCGCTTGTTCCGCCGCTTCCGTGAGCTCCACCCACTACGACTCTGTATACGTCATCCCCTGTGCTGACTCCGGCAGCCTGAATGATCTTGATATCAGGATTTACTGACTTCACTGCTTCATTTGTAGCTTCTATGTATGCGTCATCACTTGTGCTTCCTGTTCCGATCAGGCTGGTAGGTTCACAGATCATAACATCAGGTCCAAGCTCTGCAACCGCCCTTGTCTGTTCCACTGAATCTGAGCACACAATCGTGATCATATCCAGTTCATTTGCACGTTTGATGGTCTTATCCAGGTCACACATAGAAAGCGGATGCTCTGCGTGGTTTAAGATCACACCGTCCACTCCGGCTGCTTTCAGCGCATCCGGAAGGATGAATCCCATTCCTCTTCCCGGAACTAATCCGTCCATATGCTGTGTTGTAACGATCAGGTTCTTCGTCTCCTGTGCGATCTGTTTTAAGTCCACATGCTGTCCTGTAAAAATAATATCAATGTCATATTCCTCAGCAAGCTGGTCACAGACTTTTGCAAGCTCTAAGGATTCTTCTCCATAAATATATGCTTTCGGATTGACAATTAAAAATGGTACTCTCAATTCTTTCTTCATGCTCATGCCATCCCTTCTTATTCACCCATTACAATGATCTTGCATTTTCTTGTGCGGGCACGTGTGCGGTCAAAGTCTACAAAGTAAACATATCCGGTGGAACCGACGCCTAATTTTCCGTCTTCTACGTCAAATACCTGGCTGGAGCCGAGCATAGTAGCCTTCAGATGAGCATCACAGTTCCAGAGGGCTTTTCTGTCCCCGTCCGGAAGATATTCTGCAGCGTTCGGCCATGCCTCCACGGCCTCATAATGTTTTTCTCCCGGATAAATGTAGAGCTCTTTAGAATCCTGGTTCGGAATAATCTTTTCAAGTACATTGTTTAAGTCTTCCTGAAGGAACTCATCTCCTGCCTCATTGTAATCGTGTACAAATTCTTCAAAGAAAACAGAACAGGTTGTATGAGGTGAGATGACGGTGCAGGTTCCGCTCTTGATCCCGCTGTTTTTGATTGCTTCCTTTACCTGAGGGGTGATATCCAGGTAAGTCGGTGTCGTGCCATGAGAGTTCAGGCTGATTTGTTCTTTATATACGGTCATAATTGATTTTCCTCCTTACAGCTTGGAAATTAAGCTTCCCTTGTTTCAAATACTGCATAATAGTGTTCCAGACATTTCTGCATTCCCTGTTTTGACAATGCCTTTACATCCAGATACGTTTCCGGTTTATTATTGTCAATCTCCTCTTTTGCCGCCACTAACAGGTCAGAGAAGATATTGATTTTCGTAATTCCATTTGTTGCACAGCGGTTTAAGTTTTCATCTCCTGAAGAAGATCCTCCGTGAAGGACAAGCGGAGTGTCAACAGCCGCGGCGATTTCTTTCAGTCTGTCAAAATTAATTTCCGGAATGCCTTTGTACATTCCATGTGCTGTACCGATGGAGATTGCAAGTGAATCCACGCCTGTCTCCTCGGCAAACTTCTTTGCCTCTTCTACCGTTGTATACTGAGAATCTGATGTCTCATGGTTCTCATAGTTTTCACCGGCTCCTACATGACCAATCTCTGCTTCAACTACCACTCCTTTTGGATGTGCATAGTCAATGATTTCCTTAGTTTTTCTTACATTTTCTTCAAAAGTATCCTGTGAAGCGTCAATCATGACAGATGAAAATCCAAGATCGATTGCCTTTTTGATCACTTCCGGTGTAGTTCCGTGATCAAGATGAAGTACAACCGGTACTTTTGCTTCCTCGGCATATTTCTTTCCTACCAAAGCAGCGTCTTCTAATGTAATGTTTTCTCCGATATGTGCCTCAGCCAGTGCAAGGATCAGCGGGAGATTATGTCTTTCGGCTGTTTCCACATGCCAGCGGAGAGACTCAAGATCAATAAAGTTTGGTGCAGGGATCGCGAATTTCCCTTCCTGCGCTTTTTTAAACAGTTCCTTTGAAGTTACAAGCATCTTCTCTTTCCTCCTTAATTGAGAATGTCTCAAAGGTCAGGTCCGTCAAACGAACACAGACCTCCGGGACATCTTCTTTCTGTTCCTAGCTGTTAAACTATAAAACGTTTCTTCCGTACATTGCGTCCTGCTCTTTTCTCAGCTGGTAGATCAGCGTAGACTTATCTAATTCCACATCATCGTATGTCAAAAGTTCACCCTTCTTCACATCTCTCTTCATCACTGCCTTGTTTGTCACAAGTCCAAACGGTACGTATCCCTTCGCATCAGATTCTTTTGCTTCCGCGATAGATCCGTGTGTTGTGAATCCTCCGATTCCGTCGATAGTCTGGCCTGCTTTCAGGTCGATCTTCGCTCTTGTGATACACTCTGATACTAATCCGTCGATCGGTACACAGGTCACTTCTCCGTCGATAACTGCTTTCGCTACCGTAAGCGGTGTCTCTAAGTTACATAAGTGGTATGGACGGTATAAGGTCCAGAGCGGTCCAGGTCCCATGCTGTGGTATGCCATCTGGTATGCGATCTCTTCGTTCGGTGTAGACACTGTTACGAACACTCCAGGAGCAACTCCGTTTACATACTCTACAACTCCATGTTTGTTTAAGATTCCGCCGTCTTTTTTAAGCTTCAGGATATCATTTAACTCTTTGATGCCTTCGGTTCCCGGAGAAGTCTGTGGTCCGTGTCCTCCGATCACATCCGGTACCAGTCCTGTGTAGTTGGACATTGCGGTCATCTCTACCATCGTCTTTGTTCCGTCTTTGAATGCGCAGAGCATCTTGGGGCTCATGACTCTTCTGGTTGCTTCTTCTAATACGGTATCCGGGTTACAGTCATAGTCCAGTTTATTGTTCTTTCCTTTACCCATGACTTCTACATTCATTCCCATGGCTTTCGCAAAGCTGTAAAGTTCCATGACAGCTCCCGGCTCATCTCCTGCGGAACCTGTATAGATAACCCCTTCTTTTTCTGCCATCTTCTTTAAGTAAGGTCCGATGACTACGTCAGTCTCAACGTTCAGCATAACCACATGCTTTTTGTTCTTCATTGCGTCAGTTGCGACTTTTGCACCTACATCCGGCACTCCAGTTGCGTCGATGGCACACTCTACTAAGTTCGCCTGGGATACGAAGTTTGCATCTTCACAAGCTACATATTTCCCTGCTTCCATAGCTGCGTTTGCATCAGCAAGAGTTTTTGCCACTGCAATATCATCATCT
>ENA-UAPG01000825-UAPG01000825.1-human-gut-metagenome-genome-assembly--contig:-NODE-825-length-9757-cov-13.042362_pt1 | contig 9757 bp, 9 predicted proteins | sample MGYA00243478_ERZ654573 | MGnify/ENA primary metagenome ERZ654573 (study PRJEB26926, sample SAMN06164711) | human gut metagenome | biome: ENVO:00009003; feature: ENVO:2100002; material: ENVO:00002003... | reverse complement strand
TATTCCTAAAGGAAATCCGATTCCTGCGGAAGAATGTCTGGAAGCCGCCCGGCACTTCTTTCATGTCATCAACGAAAACCCGGTGCAGAAATTGCAGATCTTCATTCCGCTGATCAACCGCTTCCAGCAGGAGGAGGGACTGACACGCGGGGATGCCTGTGCCAACCTTGTGCACTTGGTGAACGAATTGCTGGTTCCTCACTTTGCGGGGCAGGAGCGTTTCATGAAATCCGGTCACAGCGGACGTCTGTGCTGGCTGAACAACCTGCTGAAGTCTGCCCATGGACAACGCCTGCTGAAGGATGCCGCAACCGCCGGAAGGCGGAAAAGGGAGCAGGCGATGCGTGAGATGCGGAGCGAGCAGCGCAACAATCATCCGCTGTGCGAGTTTGAGTGGACGGACACCGAAACCGGAATGCGCTTTTATGACGACCCGATAGAGGGAATGGTCAACATCCCTGATGATGCGTCTCCGCGTCCGGGAGCAGGGAGCGTGTGGAATGTGCTGAGCAATAACTGGGAAGGAGGGAACTTGTGAAACCGTTTTATTATCTCTGCGATTTTCCTGAACGCAAGAACGTGGGTAAGAATTATCTGGCCCTGTGTCCTAAATGCGGCAAGAAACACCTTTCGATTTCCCGCGAGACGGGATTTTACCATTGTTTCTATGCCGGATGTGATTTTCATGGCCGCCTGAAAGACTTTTGGGAAGAACGCCCGCTGTCGGCCGGGAGGGCGTATGGCGGCCCGCCCGCTTCTTTCCCTGCATCGGCGGGAAGGAAGAACGGAAGTGCGGCGTTGGCGGGTAATGCCGGTGGTGGAGAAACTTTCGTGTCCGAAGTCTCGATGATTCCCGATGACTACAAACATCTCTCGCCCGACGTGCTCGCCAGAATAAAGCCGCTGACAGATGAGCCGGAGACGGCCGACCCTGATCAGCTTGCCGCCCGCCGTTATCTTGCCGACCAGGGAATATCCTTGAAAACGGCTGTCAGTGCACATCTCGGTTGCCTGACGCACCGCTGCTTCGGTGGAAAGGACGGCAAGGACGAAAAGAACGCTGCCGGGACGATGTACCACTGCATTGCCTATGTGAACTACGTCAACGGGCAACCTGTCAACGTGAAGTATCGTTCGTGCGACCCTTCCTCGTCCGGCTACACCAAATGCTGGAGTCAGGATTCGCCCACTACGCCTTGCCCGCCTTATAATATCGACTGCATCAACCCGCTGCGGATTTCCGAAGAGAGTGTTGCCCGTCTGATTGTCACCGAAGGAGGAAGGGATGTGCTGACCCTGTACGAGGCGGGCTACCCTTATGTCATCAGTGTGCCCAACGGCGCTGCAAGCGACCTTCGCAAAAGTTTCGAGGCTTTTGTTCCCTGGCTGGACCAGGTGCGCGAACTGGTGATTTGCGGTGATTGCGACCTGCCGGGGCGGACACTCGTGAAGCACCTTGCCGACTACTTCGGGTCCCGCTGCCTGTTCACCACTTTGCCCGGCGGCTGCAAGGACATATCCGATGTGCTTGTGGCATACGGTTCCGGTGTGGTGCGCGAGATTATCGACTCTGCACGTCCGCGGCATACGGCGGACATCATCACCGTAGGCGAACGGACGGATGAGGTGCTGAACGTGCTGCGTGGCGAATACGATCATGGATACGATGTGGGCTATGGCCCGCTGACCGACCAAGTGTTTCATCCCACCGATCAGGGCGGACTGATAATCGTTACCGGGAAGCCCAACAGCGGCAAGACGGATTTTCTGAATGACCTGACTTGCCACCTCATGGCCAAGACCGGGCGCTACGTCTGCTTTCTCTCTTTCGAGGTTCCCGACAAGAATAAGCACATTGCGCATCTCATCCGGCTGATGTTGGGCAAAGTGAACATGACGGCATATACCCGGGAGCAGTTGCAGCCCATTGTCTCTTTTCTGAACGCCCACATGGTGCATCTGGATCTGCATGAGATTTCGCCCACACCTACCAATATCATTGAGCGTGCGGAACGGGTGAAACGAGCTGTACCGTTGAAGTATCTCATCATCGACCCGTATCTTTTCATGGAGATGGAAAGCGGACGCTACAATACGGAAACACAGGCCATTAAGGCCATGCTGACGCAGATGCAGGCATGGGGGCGCAGCAATGGCATCTGGGTCATCATCGTGGCGCATCCCCGCAGCCTGAAGAAGCAGAGTGGAAAGGATGAACTGGAAGAAATAGACATGTACACCATTTCGGGCAGTGCCAACTGGGCCAATCTTGCCGACTTCATTTTTTCTATCAGCCGCATCAACCAGCCGGACCGCAACTATACGAGGCTCGACATGCTGAAGGTGCGCGACCAGGATTTGTGCCGGACGGGCAGCGTGTTGTTCGTGCGGCAGCCATGCGGCCGGTATGATGAGCGCGAGTCGGAACAGCAGGTAATGGCAGAAATGCAGGGCAAAGTGCTGGATAAGGACAGGCTGCCCTGGATTGAACTGCTGAAAAAGGAAGAGGGATGAAAACGCTACGCCGCCCCCTCTCACAAAAAGAGGAGTTCGTACATTTGTTCTGAAAAATCATGCAAAAGTAGGAATTTTAGGGGCAGGAATCAAATGTTTGGTTGTTTTTCCGGGGTTTTACTCCTGAAAGTTCGGGGATTTACGCATGAAATGCCGGGTGTTTGCAGCAGCAACGCCCGGCATTTGCTTTGTAAACGTCAGGGTTCTCCCAGCGCTTCCACGATTGTGTGCACTTGAAGCGGCGTGTAGCATTTGGCGTTGGGAAGCATGCCGCTGGCCCGGAGTTGTTCTTGAAGTCCGGGTTTGAAGGCTATCCAGCGGTTTAGTTTCCGGACAGCGGCTTTGGGTGTGATGTAAGGGCTGTAAAGCATGGCCAGCTCGCTTTTGCTGTAACTGCGTATGGTGAATGAGGATTTTTCCATTGGAACATTTTTATTACGATTGTTGATGTAAAGTTAATGAAAAATGACGGGGTATGAAAGCATGTGCAGAGGTTTATTGCGTCATAAGGTGCCATAAGCCGCGGTAACTCTCCTTATGGTGTGCAAGGATGCGCAAAGGGGTGAGAAGGGGTAGCGGAGTGGGGTGGAGGAGGTATCTTTGCATTGTCAAAAAAGGAGCTCCTGAGAGATTTGACAATCGAGAATTGAAAAGTGAAAAAGTAACAACCATTAAAAAAGTAAAGATTTATGGCAAATGCATTGGTAGTGCGTACACAGCGCTACAAAAAGATTGGAGATAAGACTTCTCCGCTGGTTTATACCCTGAAAAGAAAGCCGCGCGATGCGAAGATGTATGATTTGAAGCGTATCGCGGAAGAGATTGAGGCTTTGGGTGGCATGTCGGCGGAAGATGTGCTGCACGTGGGCAAGGCAATCGTGAGAAACATACGCGAGAAGTTGGCGGACGGAAACAGTGTCCGTCTGGATGATTTCGGGATTTTCCGCACTTCGTTCCATTGTGTGGCTACGGAGCTGGAAAAGGACTGTACGGTGAAGAACATTGATAAGGTGCGGGTCAACTTCAAGGTTGCCGGTACGTTGCGACTGGTGAACGATTCGGTAGCCACCACGAAAGGCGCTCCGAATAACATTACCTACGAACTGGTTTCTGCCGACGGCGGCAGTTCTTCGGGCGGAACAGGCGGCCTTCCGGACGATGGGGAAGAGGAAAACCCGTTGGGATGAGAAGAGTGATGAACAAGTTTTTATGAACAATTTAAAATGAAGAAGAAAATGAGTAAAAGTGCAGGTATTTGGGATACAATTCTGAAAGTGGTGATTGCAGTGGCTTCGGCGGTGCTGGGCGTGTTCGGGGCAAATGCGATGACGGTGTAGGAGGGGAGATGTCCTGACAGTGTAAGAGCGCAATGCTCTTTGTTGCATGTTTTGTTTAGAAGGCGCCGGTTGGCGCCTTCTTTTTTTTCTCTACAAAGCCTACGGGCATATCCACATGGGCATATCCCAGTTTGTCCAGACGGACGGCTACTTTGCTTTTTCCGTTTAGGATGACGAGTTCTCCTTCCAGTCCGGCCAGCGGGCCTTTTATGACTTTTACGGCGTCGCCGGGAGCGAGTGGGGCGCTGCACATCTCCACTGCCTCCTGACTGTAATCGAGCATGAAGCGGAATTGTGCCATTTGCTCGTCGGGGATTACGGCAGGCGCACTTTCACCGCGCAACACCATATAGCGGTTGACGGCTTGCAGGCTTAGCGGAAGCGCACGTTCCTGCGGAGTGACGTGCACGAATATCATCATCGGAATTATCAGGCGGTCCACCCGTTTGCGGCGGTCGCTCCACTGGTGAATCTCACTCTGAATGGGCAGGTAGCATTCAATGCCCATAGCGGCGAGCCGCCGGGCTGTCCTCTTCTCAAGGCATGACTGCACGTAAGCCACCAGCCATTGGCGACGAACGGCGTCGGTTTCCGTTTCTGTGTATTTGGTACTTTGCATTGTTTTTGTGATCCATTAGTTTAAAAGGTATGTGCGACGGCAGCGCTCTACCGCCGCAACATACCACAAACAAACAAATATAAGCCCGGAGACAGGGACAGTATTTCATGTAGAAGTTCCCCGGACTTATGGGGTATATGCTATTTACGGTCGGAGGTGCTGCCATAGCCGTATCCATATTTCTTGCCGTAACCATAGTACTTGCCATACTTGCCGTAGCCGTAGTAATAGCCGTATTTCTTCTTTTTCATATCCAGCCCGTTGATGACGGTGCACAAATTGGGCAAACGATTATTGTTTTGCAGTTCATTGATGAGCTGGTAATCGTTTTTGTATGTGTAGTCGGCGCGGCACACGTAGACGCTGGCATCAGCTACGCGGGCTATAAGCTGCGTGTCGGTAACCATGCCGATAGGTGCGGTGTCGAGTACTATATAGTCGTATTTTTGTTTTAGTATCTCAATGGCGTCCTGTAATGACTGGCGTGCCAGCAATTCCGTAGGATTGGGAGGGATGGTTCCTCCCGGCAGCAGATCCAGGTGGTCGGTCACTCCCGAAGGACGGATCAATGAAGACAGGTCGGTGGTCTTGGGAGAGGATAGATACAGAGTGATGCCGTTTTCTTTGTGCGAAATGTTGAATACCTTGTTCAAACCGGGTTTACGGATGTCCAGCCCGACGATGATTACTTTCTTTCCCAGCAGGGCAAGGCTGACAGCCAGATTGGATGCGATAAACGTTTTCCCTTCACCACTCATGGTAGAAGTGATGAGGATCACCTTTTGGTCCGGCTCGCCCAACATGAACAACAGGCTGGTGCGTATGCTCCGGAAGGTTTCCGCCATGATGTCGTTGTCGTTTTCGCGAACGGCAATGGCATGTTTATTTCCCGTTTCGGATTCGGTGAGGGGGACATCACCGATTATGGGGACGGTAGTGAGCTTTTCTACGTCGTTGCGTCCTTCGATGCGGAAACTGAGCAGATTCAGGACGTAGATAATGGCAACCGGAATACCGAAGCCGAGCACGAGGGCAATCAGGTAAATGAGCTTCCCTTTGGGGGATATCGGGGATTCGTCTGCCAATGCGTCGTCTATGATTTTGGCATTGTTGGCGGTGGCTGCAAGGGCGATATTGTTCTCTTCGCGTTTTTGCAGCAGCATGAGATAAAGGCCCGCCTTGATTTCCTGCTGGCGCTGGATGCTGACGAAACGGCGTTCTTGAGCGGGAGCATTGCTGATGCGCCCGGCATATTTCCCTGCCTCGCGGTCGAGGTCGGATTTGGTGATAAGCAGTCCTTTGCGCACGCTGGTAATGGTGGTGACAAGATTGGTGCGCATGTTCTGGATATCGCTGTTGAGCCGTTGTATGACGGGGTTGGCTTCGGAAGAAGTGCGTAACAGGCGGTTGCGTTCCAGAATCAAGGCGTTATATTGGGTTATAAGACCGGTTAGGGTATTGTCGTTCAACCCTACGTTGGCAGGGAGAGTGGTATAGGAACTTTCCGGCTTGTCAAGATAGTCGGAGAGGTATTGTATGAGGTTGAGTTGCGTACCGTTCTCCACACAGAGCTTTTCGTACTCGGAGCGCTCGCTGACGGCCAGTTTGGCGTCACTGCTGAGGTCGGTGAGCCCGGCTTCGCGTTTGAAACTTTCCAACTCGCGCTCGGTAGTGCCTAATTCCTGATCGATGACGGATATACGTTCGTCGATGAAATGGGCTGTGTTTTCCGCCACTTCGTTTTTATCGTCATTGGTATCGCGGTTGTACATTTCCACTAACTTGTTGATGAAGTCTTCACCGCGTTTAGGGTGGGTGTCGTTGATTGATATGGTAGCTACGGAGGTTGTTTTGCTGGTAGGCTCAATGGATAAAGCGCTACGATAACCTTTGGCAAGAGTGAACGGTTTGACAATGCTTACTTCAATGCTGCCGCTTCCTTCAATGGGGATGGCAGGGTTGGGCATCAGGGTAAGAGTGCCCGCTTCGCCGGAGATTACCGCGGGCAGCTTGGTGAAATGCCTGTTCAGAACTGTTTCGTTGATTGTGGCCGTCACGTCCGTTTGTCCGCCGGCATGATAATTGATTGTCAGAAGTATGGGGTCGGTGAGACGATCGGCATCTTCCGGCGGGAAGTGTACGAGTATGGGAGATGAACCGTATAAATCGGTGGTATTGAAACCGCCCGTAGTGGAGTAATTGATGTAAAGCCCTAATTCGCAGACCACGTCTTTAATGAGCGATTTGCTATGCAGAATTTCTATCTCATTGTCGATGTTGTTGGATGAACTGATAATGCCCAGATCCTCGAAGGCGCTGAAATTGCTGCCGGCAGCGCCTCCTTTTTTGTCGTCCTTGATAATGACAGAAGCGCTGATGTTGTAGACCGGGGTGGTATACTTCAGGTATAGCCATGCAGCCGCCAGACAAATGATGACAGAGGCTGCGAACCAGTGCCAGCGTATGATATATTTGAACAGGACGGCGTGGAAATCCGTCTTCTCTTCTTTTTCTTCAAACAGGTCGTCGTATATGTCTTCTTTCACGTCTTCTGAGTATTAAGTGTTATGCACTGTTTTTTTCTCTCAATTTGTCCGCTATTTGGTGATAGCGATGATAAGGCTGGCCAATGACACTAACGAGCCGACAACGGAGAACCAGATGGTGGTACTGCTGCTGATGTTGGATGTTTTGGCTTTGGTCTTATTGGGTGTGACGTACAGGATGTCATTCTGCTGTAAGTAGTAGTAAGGAGAATGTAGGATGTCCTGATCGTTTAAGTTGAGTGTGATGATCTCCCGTTGGCCCCTATTGTCTTCGCGAATAAGCTTTACGTTGTTGCGGATACCGTAGATGGTCATGTCTCCTGCCATGGCAAGGGCTTCGAACAGGTTGACTTTTTCGTTGGAGATCGTAAAGGTTCCCGGTCTGGTTACCTCACCGATGACTGAAATCTTATAGTTGACCATACGTACGGTGACGATGGGCATTTCACGAAATTGCGATTTCAACTTCTCTCTTATCAATTGTTCGGCTTCTCCTTTGGTCAGTCCGCCCAGATGTATTGTGCCCAGTACGGGGAAATCAATATTGCCCCGGTTGTCTACAAGATATTGTTGCAATACGGGTTGTGAAGTGAGATACTTGTTGCCTGTATTACTGATGGGGCTGGACACCGTCAGGTTGAAAGGTTCTGCCAGTTCGGGCGCTTCGGGACAACTGACTACGATGGTCAGCAAATCTTTCGGCATAATCCGGGCGTCGTATAAGGTTGGATTAAGGGCGGTTGTGTCGCTCTGGGCCGCCTGTTGCATGTTGCCTTGCAAGTAGGGCACTTGCTTATAGCTTTGGCATCCGGCAAATAATAGCGGCAATGACAGTAGGATAATAAATATTTTCTGTTTCATGTGTTTTTGTTCTATTTTATTTTTTACTGTTTACTTTCATCAGTAGGCAGCTTTCTCTCCTTGAATCGCGTTTTTTACGGTTTTGTAAATGATGTATAGGTCGAGCATGAAAGTCCAGTGTTCCAGATACCAGATGTCTCGTTCCACGCGGCCTTCCATTTGCCACAGTTCTTTGGTTTCGCCACGAAAACCGTTGATTTGCGCCCATCCGGTGATGCCGGGTTTTATGAGATGCCGCACCATGTATTTGTCAACCAGCTTGGAATATTCTTCGGTGTGTTTCAGCATGTGAGGACGAGGCCCCACTACGGACATGCTGCCCAACAGGACGTTGATGAACTGCGGAAGTTCGTCGATGTTGCTTTTGCGTAGGAAATTTCCCAACTTCGTTTTGCGCGGATCGTTTTTGGTGGCCTGCATTGTGTCACTGTCTTTGTTTACGCGCATGGAACGGAACTTGTAGCACAAGAACTCTTTGCCGGCTTCTCCACTGCGTTTTTGCTTGAAGAAGATGGGACCGGGTGAGGTGATTTTTATGGCTGTGCCTATTATCAGGTATATCACAGGGAAAAGCGTGCACAGAAAAAGCAGTGAGAAAAGAATGTCGAACATTCGTTTGAGAAGTCTGTTTTCCGGCTGCGCCAATGGTTCCTGACGGATGTATAGAATGGGAACGTTGCCCAACATTTCAAAATGCATGTGGCGTTTGAGGTATCTGCGCACATCGGGCACACTGTAAAAGTGTATGAGATGATTTTCACAGTAATTGATGATGGGCAGAATTTCCTTGCTGTATGATGAAGGAAGTCCGCAGTACACGTGTTCTGTTGGGCTATGTTGGATGTAAGGAAGTGCATGTTGGGGAAGGCCCAGATAAGGGCATTGTTCGGGATAGAGTGGGGAAGGCGCTTCCGCAAAATAGCCGATTATCTTGAAACCGGATGCTGCATTTCCTGTCATTTCATGGTAAAGCTCAATCATGTTTTCACCGTCGCCTAAGAGTATGGTGCTACGGGAGTTGCCGCCCGAACGACGATAGGACTTTAAAATTTGGCGGAAAGTCAGCCGGTAGATAGTTAAGCAAATAAGAAAAAAGAAATAGAACAAGACAAAAAAACGCGCGGAAAGAGTTCCGAAATCTGCAAGACTGATAAGGCTGATGAATACTACTGCATGGAAAAAAGTGTTGCGTATGGCACGTGTCACAATCCGTTCCGGACGTACAATGCGTTCATGAAGAATAATGCCTTTGGAGTAGTTACAGGTAATATAGACCAGGTTCAGAAGGACCAACAGGCGGGAGAGAGAATTGGCAAATGTTTCGCCGAGTGTCTGGACATCTATTATATGATATAATACTATGAAGATAGTATTCAATATACATAAATCACCGGCAATGATGATTAACTTGATGACTTTATTAAATCGTAATACTTGTTTCATGGATTTGTAATACGTTTATAATCAGTTTTTTCCGATAAAAAAAAGAATTAGGCCGTACTCTTTAATTGCTTGTTCCTGTTTTTATGTTCTCTTACTTACGAGGTAAGAGAATAAATGAGGCATAGTAAATAGTCTCTCTCTTTTTGTTAACATCTGATTATTACACATTAACGATGCTTATTATTGTTTAAATTGAGAAAATGATGTCAGAGAATAGAATAAAACAGGAAAAAAAATGTGTAAATAAAATCGAAATGAACGCAATAATGAAAAATAGTTTTTATTTATATTTTATGAGGTTTAATACCATATAATTTGATTAAAATATAAAATCGTTTGCTTATTTGTTGATTTTTTTTCTACCTTTGTCCCCATAAATCTCATTCTCTTACCTCGTAAGTAAGAGAATGAGATAGATATTTTAGCTTTTTCTTTAT
>ENA-UAPG01000821-UAPG01000821.1-human-gut-metagenome-genome-assembly--contig:-NODE-821-length-9790-cov-12.964561_pt1 | contig 9790 bp, 9 predicted proteins | sample MGYA00243478_ERZ654573 | MGnify/ENA primary metagenome ERZ654573 (study PRJEB26926, sample SAMN06164711) | human gut metagenome | biome: ENVO:00009003; feature: ENVO:2100002; material: ENVO:00002003... | reverse complement strand
GGGATTGAAGAAGATGGGATTTACCATGCATTAAAACATTTTGGGATAATAGAATAGCGCAAAAATCAGCTGTCCGGCATGAAAATGCCGGGCAGTTATTTTTTGCACTTCTTTTCCAAAAAGGAAAATAGCTTGATGATTATTTAGGTGTCAAGCCTAAAAAGTCTTAAATACAGGAAAAGTATCTGATAATTAAATAATCTTATTTATCAGAAAACTCAATCAATAACAAATTTATTTGCAGTTCTACAGGTTTTTCGATTTCTAAATCCTTCCAAAAGCAAAAAAACAGTTAAAAAACATGTAAATATGCAAAGAGACTTCCAAAATATGTAAAACTGCAAAGAACAGGAAAAGGAGTGGTAAGTACATTTTCTACAAGAAATGCTATATTAAACATACCAAAATATTAAATTTTATGCAAAGGAGATGTATTTATGGGAAGAAAATGGAAGGTATTCACCGGTTTGGTACTTGTGGGGACAATGCTGGCAGGCTGTACGCCGGGAACGGCAAAGGAGGGTGATGCTGCCGAGAGTAAAACGGAAACAACCGAGACAAAAAAGGAGGCAGGTGGCACGGGGGATGCGGCTGCTTCCGGGGAAAAGATTGAACTGAATATGTGGGATCTGAGAACAGAGGGTGCCGGTGCGAAAATGATAGACACCATCATTGAGAACTTTGAAAAAGAAAATCCCAATATATCCATCAAACGGACCGCGTTCAAGGTGGCAGACCTGAGGAACACGATCAAACCCGCCATCAACAGCGGAGAAGGGCCGGATATCTTCAGCTACGACGCCGGTGCAGGTTATCTGGGCGTGTTGGCTAATGCCGGACTGGCAATGGATCTGAGCGATTACAGGGAACAGTATAAGTGGGACGACAGATTCCACGACTGGGCGCTGGAGAAGACCGTGTATGACGGCAAACTGTACGGGGTAGCCAATGAGCTGGAAATGCTGGGTGTTTATTATAATAAGAAAATGTTCGAGGAGGAAGGCATAGAAGTACCTGAGACTTATGATGAGTTCATGCAGATATGCCAAAAATTCAAAGACAAAGGTGTCACACCGCTGATCATGGATGACAAGGAGCAGTGGCCCGGATTCCACTATGAGTCCATTTGGCTGAACAGCTTTGTGGGCGCGGACAGAGTAAAAGAAGCGGTAGCCGGAAAGATTCCCTGGACAAGCGATGGATTCGGCGCAGCTTTGGACGAACTTTATGCTGTCTTTGAGAACGGGTATGCAACGGAGAAGCCTCTCAGCCTGGCATCCGAGGATGCAAATAAAGCCTTTTACGCAGGCCAGGGCGCTATGCGTGTGACGGGAACCTGGCTGGTGTCTGCCTGTGTGGAGAATATGAAGGACAATGTGGGGTTCTTCTTTGTTCCGGTAGCTTCCGATGAGCTGGACAACTGCCCTCCGGGTGGACTGGGAGAAGCTGTGGTAGTGAATTCCAAGACAAAATATCCTGATGAGACTGTAAAATTCCTGGACTACATGTTCCAGCCTGACAACATGGAACATTGGTACGAGGCAGGCCTGATCCCTTCTGTAAAAGATGTGGATTACAGTTCTTATGAAGTCAGCGAGCTGTTCAAGGATGTTGTGGATGAGATCAACGCGTCTGAAAACCTTGGTGAAAACATAGACGTGCTGATGCCGCCTAAAGTAAATGATGTGACCCAGAACTATGTCCAGCAGTTGATCGCAGGCAAAATAGACGGCGCTGCCTGCATGGAACAGAAACAGCAGGCATTTGAGGAGGAAATAGAAGCAGGTAATTATTCAGTAGAATAGCAGAAGCATACGTTGTGAACATTCTATTGTCATGAATCAGTGAGGGGCTGCAGGTTTCTGCTGCAGCCCTGTCACGTACAGCGGGAAGGGTGTTTTTATGGATAAAAGAAAGAGGATGTTGCTGAAAAACTGGATGGGATGCTTTGCTTTTGCACTTCCGGCACTGCTGTTTTACTGTCTGTTTCTGGTGATACCTATTTTTTCAACTGTGAGGATCAGTTTTCATGAATGGAACGGCGCGGCGCCCTTCATGAAATTCGTGGGGCTGGACAATTATGCCAGAGTGTTGAAAGACCCCATTTTTTATAAGGCGCTGGGAAACAATGTTATCTGGATACTGTTCACTATATTTGTTCCGGTACTTCTTGGGCTTATATTTGCAGTCATGATGACCCAGAAGCACGTCAGAGGGAAATTTTTATATCGGCTTACCTATTTCATGCCTAATGTGGTTTCCCTTGTTGCAGTGGGAATCGTGTGGGGATGGATCTACAATCCTGAGTTTGGGATCCTGGGCAAAATGCTGAATGCGCTGGGAATGCACGGGGCAGCCGGGATTGATTTTCTGGGAGATGAGCGGCTGGTCATCTGGTTCCTGGTAATAGCCGGAAGCTGGACCTGCTATGGCTTTAATATGGTAGTGTTCCTGGCCGCCCTGCAGGGGATTGATACGACCTATCTGGAGGTGGCAAAACTGGAGGGAGCCAATGCTTTCCAGAAGTTTATCTATGTCATTGTGCCGCTGATCAAGGGGACCATCGTTCTCCTGGTATCCAATTCCCTGATCGGTTCCTTTAAGGTTTTTGACTTGATATACATAATGACAAAAGGCGGGCCATACCACTCGTCAGAAGTTATCTCCACATATATGTATAACTCAGCGTTTAATATGAATGATTACGGATACGGTTCGGCACTTGCGGTAGTCCTGGCAGTGATCATTGCGGTTTGTTCCGGCATTTTCATGAAGCTGACAGATAAAGAGTAGAGGAGGGGAATATATGAGTGAACATACAGTGGTCAGGCGGCGCCTGATCAGTATCCTGACACATGCCATTTTGATTTTGTTTGTGTTTGTTTCCGTTCTCCCTATCTTTTGGATGTGGATGGCAGCAGTAAAGCCATTTGACCCGTCGGTGAACAATCCGTTTGCATTTCCAACTTCAGTTACATTTGAATACATTAAAGAAGCGTGGACAACAGGGCGTATGGGCGGCTATATGAAAAACAGCATCCTTGTGGCTGTACCCAGGGTCTTTGTGGTGCTGTTGTTTGCATCCATGGCGGGATATGCCTTTGGAAAGCTGAAGTGGAAAGGGAGAAACCAGATTTTTTATTTCATTCTCATTGGAATGATGATACCTATCAATGCCATGATCATACCGCTTTACTATAATGTACAGCAGCTTGGCATGATCAATACGCTGCAGGCTATGATCCTGCCCTATTTTGGACTGTCCATGCCCTTTGCCTGTTTTATGATGCGGTCCTTTTTCAGGGAACTGCCGGACGAGCTGGTGGAGTCAGCTACCATAGACGGGGCCGGGAAGTGGAAGACATGGCTGTATGTGATGCTGCCGCTGACAAAACCTGCCCTCACATCTCTGCTCATATTTGAGTTCATGTGGTCCTGGAATGACTATCTTCTGCCCATGCTGATGGTGTATGACGATAAATACAGAACACTCCCTCTGGGGCTTATGTATTTCCAGGGTGAGTATACCATGAATACGTCACTGATAGCAGCAGGGGTAACCATATGCACTGTGCCGATCATCATTGTATATTCTGTTTTTCAGAGAAGCTTTGTTGACGGCATCACGGCGGGAGCAGTGAAGGGTTAGCAGCGGAAAAGTGAGCGATCCTGCGAAGATACGGCCTCAATGCCGGAACAGAATAGGGACAGCAGCGGTAAAGCAAGCCATCCTGCGAAAATACAGCATCACCGCCGGAACAGGACAGGGACAGCAGCGGCAAAGCAGCCGCCATGCAGAAGATACGGCAATACAGCCGGACAACAACAGAACGATCAAAAATAAGGAGAAAAATCATATGAGTATAAAAGCAGCAATACTGGGTGCTGGAAATATGGGAAAAGGCCACGCGAAAAGACTTCTGGAGTCAGGCGCGCAGATATCCTGCGTATGTGACAAGAGCAGGGCGGCCAGGGAGGCTTTTCGCAGTGAGATACAGCAGGAAAACCTGCAGGAGTTTGAAGACTTTGACAAAATGCTGGACGAGGGTGATTTCCAGGTCCTTTTCATCTGCCTGCCGCCTTTTGCTCAGGACCATCAGTTTGAGCGTGCGGCTGAGAGGGGCAAACATATTTTTATAGAAAAACCCATTGCCCTGGACACAGAGACCGGACGCAGAATGGTGGAGAGCGCCGGGAAAAACGGCATTATCACCAGAGTGGGATTTCACATGAGACAGGGAGCAGCAGTCCGGAAAATGAAAGAGCTGATCGTATCCGGCAAAGCAGGACGCCCGGTATTATTTCATGGTCATTATTCCTGTAATTCCCTGCACACACCCTGGTGGATCAATGTTGACCTGTGTGGCGGACAGATTTATGAGCAGGCCATCCATGTCTATGACCTGTGCCGTTATCTGATGGGGGAACCAAAATACGCTGCGGGTGTTATGGGAAATGTATGCCATAACCACATCCACAACTATACCGTGGAAGACGTGAGCGCTTCCTTTGCCGGATTTACCAACGGCGCGGTGGCAGCCATCACAGCCAATAACTGTGAGATTCCCGGAGAATGGATCGGAAGTTTTAAGGTTGTATTCGAGAAAGTTACCGCTGACTTCCGCGACTTTAACCACGCTGTCTTTACCTACACCGGGGAAAATGAGATCAGGACAGAGACCGTCGATTCCCGGGAGGACGCATACCTGGACGAAGTGAAAGAATTCCTGGCATGTGTGAAGGAAAAAAGACAGACAACATGTGACATCAGAGAAGGATTTAAGAGCCTCTGCTATGTGGAAACGGTAGTGGAGTCCGCCGGCATGGACGGTGTGAAGATAGGTTTACATAAATAATCTGTAACTGTTCAGTACCCTCATAGTTACAGGCAAAAATCCTTACAGAATGCCTTTGGCGATGGGATTTTTGCTTGGCTGCGGAATGCTTTCTTACGGCCAGCGCAGTGAATGCGCAGACCTACTGAATAGTTACAATAATCTCATGGTAAATAAAAATGAACACAAATATTAGGAGGACAAAATTATGAAACAATTACTTTTAGGCGTGAACGGAAAGCCTGTTTTGGAAGAATATGAGGATCAGCCTTTACAGGCAGGTTATGTGAGGGTGGTGTCGGATCACGGTGCACCAAAACACGGCACGGAGCTGCACGGGTATGAAAAGGATCCCTTTGCCAAGGTTTATTATGATGAGGATACCCATATTTTCAGACCCAGGGAGAAAGAGCTTGTATATGACGGAAGGTCCGGCCTGGGAAATATGTGGGTAGGCAGGATCACTGAAATAGGTGAAGGGGTAGAAGGACTGGAAACAGGGCAGAGAGTTGCCGGGTACGGGAACCTGAAAAATACCCATACGATAAAGGCGGAGGACGTGCTTGTTATGCCTAAGACTATGACCTGGAAAGAGGCAGTCTGCTATGATCCTCTGCAGTTTGCCCTGGGAGGGATCCGGGACGGGCATGTGCGTATGGGGGATAAGGTGCTGATCTCAGGGCTTGGTGCCATTGGCCTTATGGCTGCCCAGGCTGCAAAGGCGGCGGGGGCCTCCCTTGTAGTGGTATCTGATCCCATAGAGGGAAGACGCCAGGCGGCACTGGAGAACGGGGCGGATATGGCTTTTGACCCCACAAAAGAGGATTTCGGACTGATCCTAAGGGACAAGACAGATGGGATCGGCATGGATGTTGTGATCGAGACAAGCGGTAACTATAAGGCGGTGGAGCAGGGGATCCGGGCGCTGGCTTACGGCGGCAACTTTGCCATGGTGGGCTGGCTGGGAGAATGTCATATTCCCATCAACCTGGGATATGAGGGACATTTTAACCAGTGCCACTTCTATTTTTCCCGGGCGTGCAGTGAACCCAACAATGACTATCCCAGATGGAGTTTCGACCGGATCTGCAAAGAGGCCTGGAATATGCTGTGCAAGGGTATGTTCTCCTGTGAAAATATTGTTGCTCCGGTGGTGGAGTTTGATACCTGCGATGAGAGCTATCTGCACTATATTGTGGAGAATCCACAGGAGAGCGTGAAGATGGGCGTGACGTTTAAAAATGCATGAGTGAACGTTTAAGACCTTTAATACAGCGGGCGGTCCTGGATATTGTGGAGTACGATTACCAGACCAGAACAGAGATGGTGCAGCTGGACAGATTGATGCCCTTCTGCGTGATGTCCTATCTGAAAAGAGGGGAGGCGCTTCTGCGCATTCAGGGAAAAGAGTACAAGTGCAGAGGCGGGGACGCTATCTTCGTACCGCCCAATATCAGGCATGACCATGTTAAGACATCAAAAGAGGAGACAGAGTTTCTGTGGTGGCACTTTAATTTCAGGACAGCGTATAACATAGACGTACTGAGCTTTCTGAAACTCCCATACAAAGTACATATGGAAAACAGCAGTGAATTTGAACAGAAATTTTTTGACTACATGGAAGCCATACAAAATGAAAAGACCATCGCTGATATGATATACAAAAATGCAAAGGCCCTGGAAGTCCTGGCGTGTATCTTTGACAGTTTTTTAAGATCAGAGAAAGCGCAGCTTGCCCCGGATATTCCGGAGGTATTCATGGATATTTTCGACGATATATCCCAGATGCCCAGAGCCGGTATGAACCTGAAGACACTGGCGGAAAAATATCATATGAACCCTACCTACATTTCCAATAAGTTCAAGGAATACTTCGGGATATCCCCCATTTTCCTGCAGCGGAATATGCTGTTTGAGAAGGCAAAGGATCATCTGGTATCCTCAGCCATGAACATAAATGAGATCTCTGAGGAGCTGGGTTTCTCGGAACATGCGGTATTTACCCGGTTTTTCACGGAGAGAGCCGGTATATCCCCCAAGGAGTTCAGGAATACAGGTTTTTAAACAGGGCGGCGGAAAGCCGGCGCCGGCTGTCCTTGTCCCGTCAGACGGGTTCATCAAGGGAGTGCTGTGCGTATTTGGTCTCACTCTCCAAATATCCCCTGAACTGGCTGGGGGTAAAACCGGTAGCCTTTCGGAACTGGCTGCAGAATGCAGCCGCATCCCGGAACCCGCAGGAATAGGCGATCTCTGTGATGGTATATTGTGAGGTGCGCAGCATACTTGCGGATGTGCGCAGCCGGAGGCGCATGAGATACTGTTTGGGGGAAATATGCTCCTCCTCCATAAATATACGGTATAAATAGGAGCGGTCAACACCGATGTATGATGCAATATCTGAAATCCGGATATTATAGCTGTAGTTGTTGTTCATATACTCCATAGCTTTTACCAGGTATTGGCGGGGATAATCTTCCCGGCTGCTGGGTTCCTGCCCCTGCATGGAACCCAGCAGCTGGAAAAAGTATCCCATGAGTGTCAGGCTGTTCTGTCCGGGAGAAAGAAAGGAATCTAAAAGTTCCAGGATTCGTGCAGTGACAGCCGCCCTTTTCTCCTCGTCTTCGGGACAAAAATATACGCAGGAGCTCCCGAAACAGGTTCTCTTCAGTAAGTCCTCCACACTCATACCATCAAAGCCCACCCAGGCATACCGCCATGGCTCTTTCGTATCTGCCTGGTAGTAGGTGGACTCCATGGGAGATATGAGGAACGCATCCCCTGCCTTCAGATGATACGTCTCCCCGTTTCTTTTATAGACGCCTTTTCCGTCCAGCACCACATGGATCAGATAATGGGGGCGGACGGCAGGGCCGAAGGCGTGCCCCGGGGTACAAGGCTCAGTGCCGCAGAAATAGATGGACAGGGTGCCCGATGGGTCTGCATTCATTGTGTTCACTCCTTTGTGTGTATCATTTACCGTTATGCAACATTTTTACAATATTAAGAAACAAATAAGATAGAATCTTTTCTGTTCTGATTATATAATAGGAACCATCAGAAAACAACAGGAACGGGAGGAAATGATAAAATGGCTAAGATTACTTTTATGGGTGCAGGAAGCACCGTATTTGCAAGGAATGTACTGGGAGACTGTATGTGCAGCCCCGCACTGCGTGACAGCGAGATCGCGTTATATGATATTGACAGGCAGCGCCTGGAGGATTCCGAGATCATCCTCAATGCAATCAACAAAAACGTAAATGAGGGACGCGCACAGATCAAGACTTATCTGGGTGTGGAAAACAGAAAAGAAGCACTGAGAAATGCAACATTTGTTGTAGACGCTATCCAGGTGGGCGGATATGACCCCTGCACCATCACAGACTTTGAGATTCCGAAAAAATTCGGTCTTCGTCAGAGTATTGCGGACACACTGGGGATCGGCGGTATCATGAGAGGCCTGCGTACCATTCCGGTACTGGAAGGTTTCGCCAGAGATATGGAAGAGGTCTGCCCGGATGCGCTTTTCTTAAACTATACAAACCCCATGGGCATTCTGTCCGGTTATATGCAGCGTTACACAAATGTAAAGACAGTAGGTCTGTGTCACAGCGTGCAGGTCTGCTCTGAGAAGCTGCTTGAGAAACTGGATATGAAGGACAAGCTGGAAGGCCGTGTGGAGACCATTGCAGGTATCAACCATATGGCATGGCTGCTGGATATTAAGGATAAGGAAGGCAATGACCTGTATCCGGAGATCCGCAGAAGAGCTGCAGAAATGAATGCATCACAGAAACATGACGATATGGTCCGCTTTGAATACATCAAACATCTGGGATACTACTGTACAGAATCCAGTGAACACAATGCGGAGTACAACCCGTTCTTCATCAAATCCAGATATCCGGAACTGATTGAAAAATTCAACATTCCGCTGGATGAATATCCAAGAAGATGCATTGAGCAGATCAAAGGATGGGAAGAGGAGAGAAACAGCATCCTCAAAGACGGAAAGATCACTCACGACAGAAGCAAAGAGTACGCTTCTTATATCATGGAGGCAGTTGTCACCAACCAGCCATACAAGATCGGCGGCAATGTGATCAACAACGGCGCTATCGAGAACCTTCCTGCAGATGCATGTGTGGAAGTTCCCTGCCTGGTTGACGGAACAGGTGTCAATCCCTGCAGAGTGGGAAGACTTCCGGTACAGCTTGCTGCTATGAATATGAGCAATATTAATGTACAGCTGCTGACCATCGAGGCAGCGGCCACCAGGAAGAAAGAGTACATCTATCAGGCTGCCATGATGGACCCCCACACAGGTGCAGAACTGAGTATTGATGACATTGTGAAAATGTGTGACGAGCTTATTGACGCACACGGCGATTACATGAAAATGTACAAATAAATATGGGATAGGCATACATATGCCTGCGCCCTGATCCCATACAATATGAATATGGAAACAAAGTCCGGGTGCTGCAGATCTGCAGCATCCGATTTTGTTTTGCTGAGAAACTAAAGTTTGCTTTTCCTTGTGTAAAATGATAGAATGTATTGCAAGAGACAAGGAGTCTTATGGTGAAAATGCTGATGTTTATCCGAACTGAATTCAGCAGATAGCAAAAAAATATGTAACTATTCAGTAGGTCCGCGGATTCACTGCGCTGACCGTAAGAAAGTGTACCACGGCCAAGCAAAAAAACCATCGCCAAAGGCGATTCTGCATAGATTTTTGCCTGTAACTGTGGAGGTACTGAACAGTTACAAAAATATATAAATATTGTCTGGGGGATACAGATGAAAAAATATATGAGGATATTTTTTCCGATTTTATTCCTGTGCCTGTTGATCATCAGCGGTATATCCGTAAAAATGATCCATAATATCAGTAATTACGGTACACTGATCAACTACGTGGGAATTGTCAGAGGGGCATCTCAGAGACTTGT
>ENA-UAPG01000812-UAPG01000812.1-human-gut-metagenome-genome-assembly--contig:-NODE-812-length-9813-cov-16.823939_pt1 | contig 9813 bp, 8 predicted proteins | sample MGYA00243478_ERZ654573 | MGnify/ENA primary metagenome ERZ654573 (study PRJEB26926, sample SAMN06164711) | human gut metagenome | biome: ENVO:00009003; feature: ENVO:2100002; material: ENVO:00002003... | reverse complement strand
TCATTGGCAGTAAAATCCCCGAATTTTTTTGTCAAATCAATGGCTTGTATCATACTACTCATGGTTTTGTTCCTCATAATGTAACAGAATACTTATTTCAGAGTTACGTTCTTACATGTGGACGGATCAAATTCTTCTCCTGCCTGTGCGTTTGTAACAGTAATGCTTCCATCGCCGATCTGTTTTTCCAGATCTGCAACATAAGTTTTGATCTCTTCCCATTTTTCTTTTCCGCTGTCCTGTACATATTTGCTGATCTCAGCAAGATCTGTAATAGATGCCGCGCCGGATGCCAGAGTATAGCTCTGTACTCTTTCCATTTCGCCGATTTTTCCTTCTACAGCTGCTTTTGTAATTTCAAATACAGGAACTTCTGTATTTTTCAGAACACTGGTAAGAATATGTCCCGGCTGCTGTACATCTTTGTTTGCATCCACATGAACCATCATCTTGCCATCTTCTTTTGCTTTTGCCGCAACACCGTCTCCTACAGAACCTGCTACAGAGAAAATAATGTTTGCGCCCTGGTTGTAATAGGTACCAGCTACCGTACTTCCGGTTGCAGAATCTGCAAAACCGGCATCATATTTTGCATAATAGTCATAATTTACACCCAGTTCTTCAGCTGCATGGTTCATACCTTCGATAAATCCGTAAGAGAATACTGTGATACCATTGGAGTTTGTTCCGCCGATGAATCCCAGCGCTCTTCCACCATTATCAGGAGCAGTAAATTTATATCCGTCAGTTCCAAACAGAGTTTCGGCGTTTTCATTTACCAGAACACTGAGAGCTCCGGCTACATAAGATGCCTGATGCACATCGAACAGTGCACTGATCACGTTCTCATGAATTACTTCTCCGTTCTCATCCTGGTTTGGATTGTCGTTTACACAGACAAAAGTGGTATCCGGGTACATTTCTGCAATCGGTTTTGCTCCGCCGGTTCCTGAAATCAGCGCTTCAAAATCATACTCAAGGTTAAAGATCACATCATAGCCGTCCTCTGCCAGAGATTCCAGAGCCTGGGGAACACCGTTGGTAGGCTCAACTACTTTGTATTCAACTCCCAGCTCTTCCGCTGCCTTTTTGGCTCCGTCTACAGCAGACTGGTTGTAGCCGTTATCATTCTGTCCTGCGGAAGAACAGATAACTGCGATGGAAATATCACTTGATGCAGAATCACCGTCCGCCTTCTTTTCTCCTCCGCCGCATGCAGTGAGACTTCCGACAGCTATTACTCCTGCCAGCATAACGCCAACTTTTTTCATCCAACTTTTTTTCATTTCTTTTGTCCTCCTTTTCTTTCCTCTGTGTCAGACACCTGATAACATCATTTCACCTGATCGATATAAAATTTAAACTGATCTGTTCTGTAATAGCTCTTAAATGTCTCAATGGGTTCTTCTTTTCCATTTACACTTCCGTATGTCACGCACCCGAACAAAATCAGCGGCATTCCCTCTTCCAGTTCCAGATATTCAGCAATCTCATCTTTTGCCAGCACTGCTTCTATGGTTCTTCTGGCTGTAGTGATCTTTACTCCATATTCCTGTTCCAGAATCCTGTACAGGGAAGTTTGTGCAAAATCATATCTGCCAATACCGGGAAACAGCTTCTCAGGAAGATACGTGCGAGTATAATTTAAAGGTTCCTCATCTGCCAGAGTAACGCGCCCCAGGCAGAATACCGGATCTCCTTTTGCAATTTGCAGTGCATTTGCCCGTTTACCGTCTGCTGCCATACTTTCTGCCTGCAAAACCCGCCGTCCAGGTCTCTTTCCTAATCTCAGAACATCCTCTGTACAGCTGGAAATAGAAAATAAATCCTGATTTGAAGTATCTCCCTTGATATAAGTCCCTTTTCCCTGAATCTTGTACAGATATCCCTCATTCACCAGTTCATCAATTGCCCGTCTTACTGTAATTCTGCTGACCTGGTAGGTCTCCATTAATTCACGCTCACTTAAGATTGGCATATCTTCCTGATAATCACCCATCTCAATCTTTTTAACCAGATCTCTTTTCAGCGAATAATATTTCGGAACTTTTGCTTCCATCTCTCCCTCCTTATCATGTCGATATGTTATCATGTCGTCATAACCAGTTGATATTTATATCATACACCTTTCTTCCAAAAAGTCAATAGGTTTTATGCGATTTGGATATATCACCTAAATTCATTATTATATTTTTGTGCAAAACGCCAAATCAGTCCTATTACACATGCATCGATCCGTATTCTCGCAGATTTTTTTCATTTATCAGGAAAGCTCGCACATAATGTATTACTTTCCCGATGAACAAAAATACTGCAGTCTCCAACATATATAAATGTGGAAAACTGCAGTTTTCTTATCTCACCTGGTCAATATAAAATTTAAACTTGTCTGTACGGTAATAACACTTAAATGTCTCAATTGGAATTTCTTTTCCATTTATGATTCCATAAGTGATACACCGGAATAAGATAATTGGAGATCCCTCCTCCAGATCCAGATATTCTGCTACATCATCCCGGGCAAGGATTGCCTCTATCGTTCTCCTGGCGGTTGTGATCCTTACACCATACTCTTTCTGAAGAACCTGATACAGAGATTCCCTGTCAAAAGAATGTGAAGACAGTCCTGGAAACAGCTTTTCCGGAAGGAAAGTCAGCGTATAATTCAGTGGTTCCTGATCTGCATAAAGAATACGCCCCAGCATATATACTTTTTCATCCCGGGTAATTTCCAAAGCCTTTGCATGTTTGCTGTTGGCGTAAACAAGTTCTTCCACTACCACTTTTTTTGACGGTGTCATTCCCATCCGTATTACATCCTCCGTACAGCTGGTTATAGCAAACAGATTGCTGCTGCGTTCATCTGTTTTGACATATGTCCCTTTTCCCTGGATCTTATATAAAAATCCCTCATTTACTAATTCATCGATTGCTTTACGGACTGTGATTCTGCTGACCTGATAAGTTTCCATCAGTTCACGTTCACTGGGAATCGGCTGATCCGCAGGAAATTCATCGTTTTCAATCCTTTCCTCCAGTGTTTTTTTTAATATATAATATTTTGGTGCTCTTTCATCCATTTGCTTTCCCTTCTTTCCCTGGTCGGTCAATAAAAAATATATATTATCAGTATACTATTATTATAACATCAGTACCAGTCCTTTTTTATAATTGTCATCTGCACACAAATAACCGCCTTGTATTTTACACATAATTGTTCACCTCGTACCTATTTTTCTGTCTATACAAATAGTATGATGTTATTACAGGCAAAAATATCTGCCAAAATAAAAGGAATATAAAGGAGGTTTGATCCTATGTTGACAGCAAAACAGAATATGATCGAATGTATGAAGGCCGGCGGAAATCCGGATCGTTTTGTAAACCAGTATGAAGCCATCCGCCTGCTGCCGCACCCATTTATGCTCACCAGCCCCCAGCCGCAGAAAGGACAGCTGAATGTTGTAAATGCCTGGGGCATCACCAACAGTTTTCCGGAAAATACTCCAGGTTCCTTTCCTGTACATACCCCGGATAAAATTGTTGTAAAAGATATTGAAAACTGGAAAGACTATGTAAAAGCTCCTTCTCTTGACTTTCCTGACGAACTGTGGGATCAATGCAAAGCTATCTACGATGCAGTAGACGGCTCAAAAGCCTTTAAAGCTGCTTTTGTTGCCCCGGGGCTTTTTGAACAGTCCCATCACCTCTGTGAAATGGTCAATGCTCTGTACTACTATATCGACTATGAAGATGAAATGCATGATCTGATCAAGCATCTGACTGAATGGGAACTGAAATTAGCAGAGGGAATCTGTCAGAATCTCCATCCGGACATGATCTTCCATCATGATGACTGGGGCAGCCATGACAGTACTTTCCTCAGTCCTTCCATGTTTGAAGATTATTTCCTTGATTCTTATAAAGAAATCTACGGCTATTACAAGAGCCACGGCGTAGACTACATTGTGCATCATTCTGACAGCTATGCTGCAACACTTGTTCCAGACATGATTGAAATGGGCATCGACGTTTACCAGGGCTGCATGAAAACCAATAATGTACCTGAGCTGATTAAAAAATACGGCAGCAAGATCAGCTTTATGGGTGTGATTGAAAATGCCTTTGTTGACCACGAGGGCTGGACAGATGAAGAATGCGAAAAAGTAGTCAGAGAAATCGTTGATGACTGCGGTATCCACAGCTTCATCCCATGTATTGCCCAGGGCGGCCCAGGATCTGTGTATCCAGGCGTTTATCTTTCACTTTCCAGTGCAATCGATAAAATCAACCAGGAACGCTTCGGATTCACTCCAGAACAGCAGGAGGCAATGAGAATGCCCCATGAGATCATGTTCTGATATTTTTATGATCTGCAGTTCTCGTAAGCTTTCAGAAAGAGCATGGAAATATAGCAGTAACTGCGTACCTCCGGGTCTTCCAGGTCAAGCTCCAGGTTTTCCTGTATTTTTTTGATCCGGTAAACAGTGGTATTCCGATGAAGGAATAGTTCTTCAGAAGTGTGGGTAACGGAACGCTCATTATTTAAAAAACTAAACAAAGTGCGGAACATCTCGCTTCCCTTCTGTTGTTCCCTCCACAGCCTGAGCACAGAAGGCATACATGCCATGACCTTATCTTCCAGGGGCGCTGATGCAGTCAGAAGATATTCCGAAGCCATATTTTCAAAATACTGAATAGCTTTTGGCTTTGGAAGATGCCTGTTCCTTTCTAAAGCGTATTCTGCCTGCCGATAAAATCTGGGCAGCTCCATAATCCCGCTGCAGTCAGGCAGACTGAATCCGATCTGAACCGGATTATGTATCACAAGATTACGAAGCAGCAGGCAGGAATCCTGGGCCTTTGCCAGATTTCTGTCTGCAAGCAAAATCAGCTCATGATCCCTGATATTAACACAAATATCTGTAAGATTACGGATCAGCATCCGAAAAAGGGAGTTCATCTGGCGGGATGTATATTCAGGATCTCCTGTATCCGCAAATCGGATCAGCGCCACATAATAAGTCTCATCTCCTGTCCAGCCCTGATAGTCCATCTGAATCTTAAGCTTTGCTTTGTCACAGGGTCTGTCCAGCATAAGATCAAGAAAAACATTATTAATGCTTCCTGACATATCTTTCAGTGTATACAGTCCCATATACGCCTGGAGCACATCTGTGAATTTTTCCAGAAGCTGTGCGTCTCCCTGATTCAGTTTTCTTTCTTTTGCAATCAAATTTATCCTTCCGCATACTATGTTATTTACATACACGCAATAGCTGATTCCCTCCAACGCTATGAGATTATTGTGCGGGAACAGATAACTGATGTTTCCCGGAGAAAAAAATTCACTGTTGCTGCCGGTATATTTGATCATATTAACCGCATTTAAAGAAGAATATCCATATCATAAATGTAAATCCTGTCACCTTCCCCATCACAGACCACATAATCTTTTTCCTGGTATATATGGACGCAGTTTGTAGCATAGGCAAGCCGGGCGCTGTTCAAAACAGCAGGCGCATCCTCCCGGATCTCCAGCTTCACGTCCAGCTCTGTCATTTGATTTGCAATCATCCACATACTTAATTTCACTTTAATTACCTCCAGGTATATGTTCCAGATACAAAGGCTTCAGCGCCTGTACCACTTTTTCGATGACTCGGATCACTGCATCCGGATCCCGGTCTTTGTAATTCAGATACGCATGAAAAGAACCCTGAACACAATAAGACAAAAGAATATTCCATTCTATATCCTCTTTATATTCCGGATATCTGGCGCACATCAATTTCCTCAATTCTGTTTCCAGGCAGTCTCCAAGCCTTGCCCTTTCTCTTCCTGAAAAAAGAATGTTGATAAGAGAGTCATTGGAAAGAAAGGCTATGTACAGATTCCTGGTAAAAATCTCAGGATCCCGAAACGGATCCTGCTGCTGTGCAGAGATATTTTTCACAATTGAGGTAATGGTTTCTGACTCCATAAACTCTGACAGGGCAAAAATGTCCTCATAATGGCTGTAAAAAGTCGATTTATTCACACAGGCAAGCGCGCACAGCTCCTTAACAGTGATCTTTTCCAGAGGCTTTTTTGCCCGCAGTTCCAGAAAGGCATTTTTGATTGCCCGCTGCGTTTTTTCTATTCTGATATCCATAAGCTCCTCCTGTTTTTTTATTTATCCGACACTTTCTGCAAACCGTTGTTTATCCGTCTGTTTTGTTATTTTGTTGGTGGACAGTATCTCTTTCTTTTCTTATATTATAATCAGAAAAACAACCAATGTCTATTATCTATAAGGAGATTATTATGGATCTGTACGGATTTTATACAGGAAAAATTTTTGACGCCTACCAGTATCTGGGGGCTCATCTTCAGCACAGGGGAGTCTGTTTCCGAACTTTCGCTCCGTCCGCTTCGCGCATTACAGTGATCGGAGAATTCAACAACTGGCAGGAATGGGAAATGAATAAAATTTCTGACGGAAATTTCTGGGAGCTTTTTGTTCCGGACGCTACCGAAGGCATGATGTACAAATACTGCATTTACGACAGAGCCGGAAACCGTGTAGAACACTGCGACCCCTACGGCTTCGGCATGGAGCTTCGCCCTAATTCCGCCTCTGTGATCCGGGATATGGATTCTTATTCTTTTTCTGATGAAGAATGGATGAACAGCCGCAGCGACTGCCGTAAAAAACCCCTGAACATCTATGAGCTTCATCTGGGATCCTTCAAAAAACCAGAAGACAAACCGGACGCCTGGTATACTTATGAGGAAATGGCATCTATCCTGATCCCGTATCTGAAAAGAAACGGCTATAATTATCTGGAGCTTATGCCCTTAAACGAGTATCCCTGCGACGAATCCTGGGGCTATCAGGCTACCGGCTTCTACAGTCCCACTTCCAGATATGGCACTGCCAGACAACTGAAATATTTTGTGGACGTCTGTCACCAGAACGGAATCGGTGTAATCATGGATTTTGTTCCTGTACATTTTGCACTGGACAGCTACGGACTTGCCATGTATGACGGAACTCCTCTGTATGAATATCCTAATTCAGCTGTAGGGGTCAGCGAATGGGGCAGCTGCAACTTTATGCATTCCAGAGGAGAGGTTCGGAGTTTTCTCCAGTCCGCCGCCAATTACTGGCTGACCGAATACCATATAGACGGTCTGCGAATGGACGCCATCAGCAGAGCCATCTACTGGCAGGGAGATCCGGCCAGGGGCGTAAACGGAAATGCAGTGGAATTCCTCCAGTACATGAACCAGGGACTGAAAAAGCTCCATCCTTCTGCGATCCTCGCAGCCGAGGATTCTACCTCTTTTCCAAAGGTTACCGATCCCGTGGAGCACGGGGGACTGGGATTCGACTATAAATGGGATATGGGATGGATGAACGATACTCTGGATTATTTCCGCACAGCTCCTGAATACAGAAGCCGTGAATACCACAAACTGACTTTTTCCATGATGTATTATTACGATGCACGTTTCCTTCTTCCTCTTTCTCATGATGAGGTGGTACATGGAAAAGCCACCATTCTCCAGAAGATGAATGGTGACTATGACGGAAAATTTCCTCAGGCAAGGGCTTTCTACATGTACATGTATGCTCACCCGGGCAAAAAACTGAATTTCATGGGAAATGAATTCGGACAGCTGCGGGAATGGGACGAAAAAAGAGAACAGGACTGGTTGCTTCTGGATTACCCCATCCACAGTGGATTCGCCCGGTTTATGAAAGATCTGAATATACTTTATCTGGAGCATTCCGCCCTGTGGGAAAAAGACTATGAAGCAGACGGTTTCCAGTGGATTGACTGTCATCAGGAGCCGGACTGTGTTTATGTTTTCCAGAGAACCGGCAAAACAGAAAAGATTATTGCTGCCTTTAATTTTTCTGACAGAGACCTGTCTTATGAGTTAAGGCTTCCCGAATGCCAGAAAATCACAGAGCTGCTTAGAAGTGATATGGAAATCTACGGTGGAAACCGGAAACGCCGCCGCCCTGCCAGAAAAATAACCGACGGCAGATACCAGGCTGAACTGCCCGCATTTTCCGCAGTGTATTACGAAATTCAATAATTAAAAATGATATAGTTCTGTCTGTAAAATAACATACAGGTCTCCTCCCATCTGTTACAGAAACTGATTTATGGTTTCTGAACGAAATGGAAGCAGACCTGTATGTTTCAATCTACCGTTTATATTCTAAAAGTTCCCGGATAATTACTCCTCTGTCTCCAGAAGATTCTGTGTTTCCACTGTTCCTTCTGCGCTTCCTGCATCTCCTTCTACAGAGACTACACTGTTGGCAGGTTCTGCCTCATTATAGGCAATGGTGATCCTGTCGCCTACGTCATATTTGACGATTCCCAGGAAGTCTGTAATCGGAACATCAAAGATCAGATCGTCATGACCTTCCAGCACAATGTAATAATGGGTATTTCCATCGATTACGCCCTGCGCCATACGCTTAATCTCGCCGGTAAGCTTTTTGGTGTTTTCTCCGGCTACTGCCGCGCTGTTTCCTTTGATCATTTTCAGGTAGGTTTTTTCACACTGCTTCACCGTATCTCCAATAGCTACGTTCTGATACTTCTGGATATTCAGCATGGCATATTTTTTTACCAGACCTGCATTATCCTTCAGCGCAATGAAATAAGTAGGTTCGTCTGCAATATTCAGAAGAAGAGGGAAGGTTGCCCGGTAGCCCAGATTCTGTACCTGGCCTTCTGCAGATTCCATTGCGGAATACTCTTCTGCTCCCGGTATCTCATAATATTTTGTTTCCTTTGTTCTCTGGTTCATCAGAACAAAGCCTACATTAGAACGGTCTCCGCTTACAGAGGTTACGCCGGTATATACCCATACGTCATCATCAATGGCAAGATAGTTGTAGCCTTCTGTTGTTTTAAGACAGCCTTTCTGTCCCAGAACACTGTTGATAAATCCGTTGATCAGCGTACCGTGATAGTTGTAAAGCTCGATCAGAAGATCCGCCGGATAAGCACGGTCTACCCATGTAGGACAGTCTTTGATCTTATAATCTTTACATTCTCCTGTTACTGCATTACAGAGAACCACTCTTCCAATGGTCTGTCCGCCAAAAAGTCCGATATTGAATTTTTTCACAGGACATACCCAGTAAGGCGTTCCTTCTTCATCGATCTCAAAACTCAGCTGGTCAAAAATATATGTCGGGTATTTAAAACGCAGATGCCTGTAGATATTCCGGTTAAAATACTCTGCCTGAGAATATTTTATTCCGTCCTTCATCTTTACCAGTTCTGTATTCTGGGTAGCCATATCAATAGTAATATATGCCGGAATACCCTTGCTCATATTTGTCAGCCACTTAATGGGGCTTGCATACACAAGAGGGGTCACACGAACCGGACGTCCCTTATAGTTGATCTGGGAATAGAGATCGCTGACCTCAAACTGAGAAACCATATCTACCATGCTTCCCATTTTACGGTTTCCAAGAAGAGCTGCGGATTCCTTATCCAGAAGCGGAATCTGGTCGTAGCTAATCTGTTGGATATCCTCTGTAAAATCGCCGGTTTCCGGAACCATCAGATCCCGGTACTTTTTGGCATTGACGATAGGAGAAGAAAGAATACTTCCCAAAACGTATACAAGAACCAGAAGACCTGCAAATCCCACTCCCAGTTTCAGCACCTTCGAATGTCTGATTTCACCGGGAGAACGTACTCCCTTTTTTCCTGCGTAAAGCAAAAGTCCGAATACCACAACGGCAATCAGAAATGCCCAGAATCCGCTGGCATGGATATTGATCGCCGG
>ENA-UAPG01000811-UAPG01000811.1-human-gut-metagenome-genome-assembly--contig:-NODE-811-length-9835-cov-17.384151_pt1 | contig 9835 bp, 6 predicted proteins | sample MGYA00243478_ERZ654573 | MGnify/ENA primary metagenome ERZ654573 (study PRJEB26926, sample SAMN06164711) | human gut metagenome | biome: ENVO:00009003; feature: ENVO:2100002; material: ENVO:00002003... | reverse complement strand
CTCTACTGTGAGGACCTCTTCTGGCCGTCCCTGATCTACAACCTTTCCTTTATACATAAATATAATCCTGTCACAGTAAAGTGATGCAAGATTAAGATCATGAACAGAAGAAAATACTGTGATTTTCTGTTTTTTCAAAGTATCCATGATCTGATACTGATAACTGATATCCAGATGATTTGTCGGCTCATCCAGGATCATATAGCTGCTTTCCTGCATCAATGCCCGAGCCAGAAGAACACGCTGTTTTTCTCCTCCGGAAAGACTGAGAAAAGATCTTTCTTCATATCCCGACAATCCAACTTCATTCAGAAGTTTTTTGCATAAATCCCGGTCCTGACGGGAATCACCCTGAAGAAATTTCCTGCGGGCATAGCGTCCGAACATAACCATATCACGGACCTGAAAATCAAATTCCATATTGTTTTCCTGCGCCATGACCGCAAGTTCCAATGCTAATTTTTTTGACGACAGTCCAAGAACATCATTTCCGTCAATAAAAACTGTATTGTGTTTTGGCTTTAATGTCCGATATATATTTTTTAATAATGTAGATTTTCCGCATCCATTGGGACCGACCAGACCTACAAATTCTCCCTTCTGGATTTCCAGCGAAACAGCTTGTAAAATTTCATTTCCGCCAATCTCATAGTCCAGAGATTTCACTTTCAGACTCACAGAATCATAACCTCCCTCATCCCTTTGCCATACTTCCTTTTCTAATCAGATACAGAAAAAACGGTGCACCAAAAAAAGCAGATATCACACCAATCTGCAGTTCTTCCGGTGCAATCAATATCCTGGATAAAAGATCTGCGATCACTGCAAAAAGTCCTCCTCCAAGTAAGGATAACGGAATAAGTTTCCTGTGTCCGGATCCTGCGATACGCCTTATTATATGCGGCACTACCAGACCAATAAAACCAATCACACCGCTTACAGAAACTACGACACCAGTTAATACTGTAGATGCAATAATAATGACCCATTTTAATTTTCCGGTGTCTACCCCCAGTGTTTCCGCTACATCATCACCAAGAAGAAGCACATCCAGTTCCTTTGAAAACAGGAATATCACAATGATTGTGACCAGAAATACAACTGATACATAACGCAGACGTCCCCAGCTCGCACCGCTTAATGATCCTACCATCCAGTATAAAGCTGTTTTTGTTTTATCGGAAGCTCCTCCTCCATAAATGATAAGATTCGTTATCGCTGAAAACAGTGCGGATGTAGCAATCCCGGCCAGTACCAGCTGCGTAGATGTGATCCGTCCCCTTACAGAAGCAATTTTCATTGACAATATAATAGACAGCATTGCTCCTAATGTAGCACCTGCAATTACAGCATATCCTCCTAAAAATTGGAAAAATCCCAAAACCATTACACTAACCGCTCCCGCGGATGCTCCGGATGAAATTCCCAGTACATAGGGATCTGCAAGTGAATTTTTGGTAAGAGCCTGCATCAGAACTCCGCAAAGAGATAATCCTGCACCTACAATAAATGCCAGCAGCACTCTTGGAAAACGAATATTCCAAATAATAGTTTCTGTCTTTTTCTCCCACAGACATTCAAATATTTCGCAGCCTGTGCTTTTGTTTACAATGATCTTCAGTACATTTAATGGTGAAATTTCTACTGCGCCCATAGTAACAGAAATGCAGGCGGCAGCAAGGATCAATCCTGACAGTAACAGCAGGAGGAAGGCAAAATGCCCTCCTCCGCCTGGTTTTAATTTTGTTTTCATATCCACCCCTTATTTAAAGGCTTCCGGATAAAGCTGCTGAGCAATCTGTTCCACTGTTACCGCACTGCCTGCTGATCCCTGCATGTCGCAGCAGCTTGCAGAATATATTTTTCCCTCTTTTACAGCGGTCAGATCTTTTGTAAACTCACTTGTTTCAAGAAATTCTTTCTTTTTCGCAATATCATCTTCTCCTGTGTAGCTGAGAATCAAAATTACTTCCGGATCACGTTCTATCACTTCTTCCCATGACGGAGTTGCCCATCCTTCCTCAATATCATCAAAAATAGAAATTCCTCCGGCAAGCTTCAAAATGTCTCCCGGCATTCCCTGGCACGCTGTAAACGGAGCATCTTCACCGGAGTCATAAACAAATACTTTTTTTGGTTCTGCATATGCCTCTTCTCCGATGGTATCTTTTACCTCCTGGAGTTTATCCTTCATAGTCTGGATCTTTTCTTCTGCCACATCTTCTACCTTAAAAATTTGTCCCAGGGTTTCATAATCTTTATAAAGATCTTCGAAAGTTGCGCTGTCGGAGCACACATATGGGAAATACATTGCAATTCCGTTCTCATCGCAAAAATCCTTATTGAAATTTTTATCTGAAAAAACAGAATCCCATCCCATCAGAAAATCACATCCTGTTTCCAGAAGTTTTTCCTTGGACAGCTTGGATAAAGACTCGCCCGGTTCCATAATCTGAGTAACCTTCTCTCTTGCAGGAAATTCAGATAAGGTACTCCAGCAGCTTCCCTTGGTGTATCCTGCCATCTGGTCTTCCAGTCCCAGATCAAAGAAAAAATCTGCCATCTGATCTCCTGACGCCACTGCTGCAGAAGGTTTTTCTTTAAATGTGTACTCCACATTTTCACCCAGTCCTGAACGCTGAAGATTCAAAGTAATCGTCACCGGTTCATATTCTGTTTCCGCTGCAAAAGCAGTAGATGTGGTCATTCCTGCAGTCAGGCAGGCTGCTAAAAGCATAGTTGTGATTTTTTTGTTGTACATTTTTAATCTTTTCCTCCTAAATATGATAGGTCCAGATAAATTGGCATTTTTACGCATAAAAAAAACACTGTCACCATATGACAGTGCATCCGTTTTACTGCACGCTGACATAAAATGCCTCTGTTTTTTGCATAAACCATGGACCGTGGCTGCAAAAAAGAAATAAGCAGGTCTTCTGGCTTCGCGCAGCATTCCTTTTTTGTCCCTTCCCACACTTCTGCCAGAAGCAGTTATGATGCAGTGAAACAATTTTGCTTTTTCGCGCTTACAGCGGCGGCACCGCACGGGATTTTCACCCGTTTCCCTTTTCACCGATTCCTGTAATTTTACATAATCGACACTTAAATCTCTTCCTTTATACCATAGTATTTTATTGAAGTCAAGGAACTCTGAGATCAAACAGAAATATCGCGAAAAATTATAGAATTTTCTTATAAAATATACCCTTTTACTTGATTTATGATATAATTTTCATACTGAAAGAAAAGGGGATATCTTATCTATGAAAAAGAAAAATGACTCCCGAAAAAAAATCAGGAACTTCATCAGTTTTTTGCAGGAGTAATCTGTATACTTATCAGCTATATATTAATCTTTATAGCACTTTTGATCGCCGAACTTCATTTGAGCAGTGCGCCAGATGGAGAGAGGATTTTCATTATAGGGTTTTTCTTTTTCAGTATTATGTTCGGCTGACTCCATCCGAAAATCTGGAAGAAACCATAGATCAGGAAGTTGACCGATTTGATCATATCCGCCGTAAAGGAAGAAATACTGCCTGATCCTTGTAATGTATATAAACAATCTCACTGCTGATACAAAAAAACTGCTAAAAAATATTTCTATAAACATTATTATCGCAGATACTGTTATATCCCCCAAAAACAAGTCATCCTTTCTTCCTGTTGCTGTTAACAGCCAGACCGGAAACGGCTTCTTCTTTGACCTTCGCAGCAAACGTCTTTCCTGGTATTTTCATGGCTGTCGGCTGCTGGCACAGATTACTGAAAGCAGAAAATAATTTCTGAGCGAAACATGACCTGATTCAGATAATCCTTATTTTACTTGTGCAGTATACACAAAGCTTTCTTTATATTTTCGTACTCACTGTACAAAGAACACATATGCTTTTGACAATTTTTTGACAAACCATTGACAAATATTCTTTTTTGTGATAATATTTCATCATCAATTTAAAACGTCTCTGACAACTGACGGAAACGTGGAAAACCACAGGGGAATCAGAGAAGAGTGAAGCCGACCGTCTGGGCAGTATTTGATTTACCTTCAGATACTGCCCTTTTTTTACCAAGGCTTCCGTTTATGAAAGGAGAACAAACTTATGGGATTCAAGAGTGACATCGAAATCGCACAGGAATGCGAAATGAAACCAATTACTGAGATTGCTGCAAAAGCAGGAATCGACGAGAAGTATCTGGAGCAGTACGGCAAGTACAAAGCAAAAATCGACTATAATCTTCTGAAAGAGACTGATAAACCGGACGGCAAACTGATTCTTGTTACCGCTATCAACCCGACTCCGGCCGGCGAAGGAAAAACCACTACTACCGTAGGCCTTGCAGACGGTATGCAGAAACTTGGCAAAAATGTCATGGTAGCTCTTCGTGAGCCGTCTCTCGGACCGGTATTCGGCGTAAAAGGCGGCGCAGCAGGCGGCGGACATGCACAGGTTGTTCCTATGGAAGATATCAACCTTCATTTCACAGGCGACTTCCATGCGATCGGTGCAGCTAACAACCTTCTTGCAGCAATGATCGACAACCATATCTTCCAGGGCAACGCTCTTAACATCGACCCAAGAAAGATCACATGGAGAAGATGTGTTGACATGAATGACCGTCAGCTTCGTAACGTAGTAGACGGACTTGGCGGAAAGACAAACGGAATGCCTCGTGAAGACGGCTATGACATCACCGTTGCTTCCGAGATCATGGCAGTTCTTTGTCTTGCAAGCGATATCAAAGACCTGAAAGAACGTCTTTCCAGAATCATCATCGGATATACATATGGTAAAGTTTCCGAGCAGAAACCGGTAACAGCTGGTGATCTTCACGCTGAAGGCGCAATGACAGCTCTTCTGAAAGATGCCCTGAAACCAAACCTGGTTCAGACACTTGAGCACGTTCCGGCAATCGTTCATGGCGGACCATTCGCTAACATCGCTCATGGATGTAACTCTGTAACAGCTACCAAGATGGCTATGAAGCTTGCTGACTATGCAATTACAGAGGCTGGATTTGGTGCTGACCTTGGAGCAGAGAAATTCCTCGATATCAAATGCCGTATGGCAGGTCTGAAACCAAACGCTGTTGTTGTAGTTGCAACTGTTCGTGCTCTGAAATACAATGGCGGTGTTGCAAAAGCTGACCTTAACAACGAGAACCTGGAAGCTCTTGAAAAAGGTCTCCCGAACCTGCTGAAACATGTAAGCAATATCACAAACGTATACAAACTTCCATGTGTAGTTGCTATCAATGCTTTCCCGACAGATACCAAGGCAGAGCTTGATCTTGTAGAAGCTAAATGTAAAGAACTTGGCGTAAACGTTGCTCTTTCCGAAGTATGGGCAAAAGGCGGCGAAGGCGGAATCAAACTTGCAGAAGAAGTTATCCGTCTTGTAGAAGAGCCAAATGATTTCACATACTCCTATGAGCTGGAAGGCTCCATCGAAGACAAACTGAACCAGATCGTTCAGAAGATCTACGGCGGCAAGAGAGTTGTTCTTACAGCAAACGCTCAGAAACAGGCAAAACAGCTTGAAGATCTTGGATTCGGCAACTGCCCGATCTGTGTTGCCAAAACACAGTACAGCCTTACAGACGACCAGACCAAACTTGGCGCTCCTACAGATTTCGAAGTAACTGTACGTAACCTTAAGATCTCTGCCGGTGCAGGATTTATCGTAGCTCTTACAGGCGAGATCATGACAATGCCTGGTCTTCCAAAAGTTCCGGCTGCAGAAAAGATCGATGTAGACGAAAACGGAAAGATCACAGGTCTGTTCTAATCACGGTCACTCATAGATACTCTATAAGTAATATAAGAAACCCCATCCGGAGTTGAACCCTTTCCGGATGGGGTTTCTGCATTGCCTGCACATCGCTTCTTTTATTGCTATAAACTTCATAATTTTAACCAGCAAAAAGGCTGCACCCTGTATACACAGATTTACAGCCTTCTTGTTCTTACAGATAAATATATCTCAGTTCTCCATCATATACAAAACTTTTCTCTGTCTTATCTCCTTCCAGAATCACGCAGCATTCACGTCCCTTCAGTCCCTGGGCAAAAGTATGTTCTGCTGCTCCCACAGTCAGACAGCGCTCGTCATCCTTCCAGATAAGAGAAATCTGGTTGTATTTGCCCTGCTCATAAGCATATCCGTCCCCATCATCTTCATACAGAACAAAGCTTCCATCTGCGCCCGGATAAATATGAATCTCAAAGGGTGTATCTACCACTTCATCTGCATAGCTCATCCTCTGTTCCATTGGTATAATGGCCCCAGCCTTTACAAATACTGGAATATGATCAAGAGAAGCGTCCGCCTCAACCTCTGTTCCGCCCTCATATTCCTTCAAAGTGTGAAAATCATACCATTTTGTGCCGGCAGGAAGATAGCAGTTCCAAATCTTCTCACGGTCAATAGACTGGTTTCCCTTCTCGTAATACATAGGTTCTGTTACCGGACATACCAGAAGACTGTCGCCGAACATATACTCATCTCCCAGAGCAGCTGCGCGTTTATCATTCTCAAAATCAAAGAGAAGGCTTCTCATAATAGTAGAATCATCTGTCCAGACCCTTGCCGCATTAGAGTAAATATAAGGCATCAGTCGATATCTCAGCTCAATATTCCTTACAAGAGCATCATAGAAGAGCTCTCCCGATCTGCCGAAGTTCCACACCTCCCTCGGGGTATCTGTGCCGTGTGAACGGAACATAGGAAGAAAAACTCCCTGCTCAAACCAGCGCACATACAACTCTCTGTAGCCATAATCATCCACACCTTCTTCGTAATCACCTCTCCAGAACCACTTTGGCGTGGGATCTTCACTGCAGGAGCAGCCTCTGTGCTGCCAGTTCTCATTTACCGTAAAGAAACCGCCAATATCAAGAGTCCAATAGGGCATACCGCTCATGCACATGTTCAGTCCCTCATGAATCTGTTTTTTCATAGTATCCCAGGAAGCAAAAATATCTCCCGACCAAAGTACTGTTCCAAATTTCTGACTGGACGCGTAACCGGAACGTGTCAGATTCAGCACTCGCTTGTTGGGATTGGCTTTTCTCTGATTTTCATAAATTCCCTGAGCATGCGCAGCCGCATAAAGATTTGCACGATCTGCTCCCAGAAACTTGCAGTGCTCCTGACCGACCAGCTGGAAACGCTCCCAGGGCTCTCTCTTAAATTCACCGTTCCAGTCCGGACCTGAAAAAGGCTCTGTGGAATCACACCACCAGGAATCAAATCCACCGGAAAACAACTCTCTCTCCGACTGCTTCCAGTAAATTTCTCTTGCTTCCTCAGAAAAAGCATTATAGGTGGCATAATCATAAAAAAGGTGTCCCGCCGCCTTCATTTCTTCATAATCCTCTGTTCCGGAATTCATATTCGGCCACACAGAGACCATAGAGTGTACGTGCATATTATGAAGCTGCTGATTCATTTCTTTCAAACTGGGATAACGTTCTCTGTCCACACGCTTGTTGCCCCATTTGCCCGGTTCCCAGGTGTTCCAGTCCTGGACTACACAGTCCAGAGGAATATCAAGATCACGGTATTTCTTTGCAATAGCAACTACTTCATCCTGATTTTTGTAAGCTTCTTTTGACTGCACATAACCAAATGCCCACTTTGGCAGCATCACACACCGTCCGGTAAGCAGACGAAAGCCTTTGATGATCTCATCCAGATTCTCGCCCTTGATAAAATAATAGTCCAGCTGCTCGATCATATCCATATACAGCCAGGAGCCTCTGCAGTCGTCATTAAATGTCATCAGTGAACCACAGTCCACCAGAATTCCGTATCCCATGTCCGACACCAGAAACGGAATAGGAATACGCATATTATGCTGATAAAGATACTGGACATTTCCACGGTAATCATAGATGCCTTCCTCCCCCTGCCCCAAACCATGGATCTGTTCGTCCGGTTTCCAAAAGAAATTCAGTTTTCCATGATAAGCCATGTGATCTTCTGCTGCTTTTAAATTTTGTACAAAATTTCTCTCGCCGTCTACTGTCTGTACTCTCCTAATAACAGGTTCCTCACCGCCTGTAGAGTACACCATAAGAGGCGTTTCTGTCAGTTCCTTGCGCCCTTCCTTTAAAAGCACATGTCTGTCTGCAGTATCTTTCCACACAAAACCGCCATTTTTTCTGTCTGCTTCCAAAATAATCCTCTCTGTCTGAAAAACAATCTTTTCTTCGGACTCGCAGACTGCAAATACGCTTTCCGGATTTGCTTCAATTCCTATAGGCGATTTTTCCTCCCAACTGTCTCTTTTTGTATAAGAGCATCTGATAATATTGTCACGGACTGCCTGTACTCTGCAGTTTCCATCCATTAAATGAAATTCCCATTCATTCTTCTTCGTAATTCCCATAATACCTCTCCTTTATTCTTAACTTAAGCAGAAAAAGGGCATCAGCCCTTTACTGCTCCGGCAGTCTGACCACCTACAATGTGCTTCTGACACACCAGATACATAATGATAACCGGCAGACAGGTCAGAAGAATGTCCGCACAGATCAGATTCCAGCTCTTGGAATACTGTCCGAAGAAATTATACACAGCCAGTGTCATCGGCCATTTTTCGGAAGAATTCAGAAAATACAGAGGCATCACAAACTCATTCCATGTATTCAGGAAACAGAGAACTGCCGCTGTCACCATACTTGATTTCATCATGGGAACAATAATATTAAAAAACAGTCTCCATGGTCCGCATCCATCCAGCACTGCCGCCTCATCCAGATCCACCGGAACCTTAGACACAAAACCATACAGAAGGAACACTGAAAATGGAAGCTGCAAAGCCACATAAAGAAGAATAATGCCCAGCCTTGTATCATTTAACTGTGTTACCTGCATCACCTTCATCAGAGATACATAGTTAATGGGGATCACAATACCCAGAACCATATACATATACAGTCTGTTATCTGCTTTGCCCCTTCTTCTTGCAAGCACATAGGCTGCCATAGACGCAAGGATTACAGTGATTATGGTTGCGCTTCCTGCATACAAAAGGCTGTTCAGGAAGCTGGTTCCCAGCTTTCCTTTTTCAATAACAACTGCAAAATTACTGAACTGCCATACCTCCGGAAGCTTCAGAGACAGAGTAAGCGCTTCAGAATCCGGCTTAAACGCATTAATAACGATCAGCAGCAGAGGGATCAGCATGATCAGAGAAATAATCCACGCAAGAATATTTTTCAGTACGGTCAGAACAGTTTTCTTGGTTTTCGCATTCATTACTCGATCACCTCATCTTTCGTCAGAATCTTAATCATAAAGTAGCCTACAATCACCATAAAGATGAACATAACAGAACTGATAGTTGTGCCTGCCGCATACAGACCCTGAGAGAACTGTTTGAATACTGCCGTGTACATAACCTCTGTCCTGTGTCCCGGACCTCCGTTTGTCAGAGCGTATACCATATCAAACACTTTCAGACCATAGAGTACATTCAGGACAATGGTCACTGCCAGTGTCTGTTTCAGCATCGGAAGCGTAATGTAGGTAAATTTTTTAAATCCATTAGCACCGTCAATACTTGCCGCTTCATAATAAACATTAGGAATTGCCAGAATACCAACGATCAGAATCGTCATGATATATCCGGTTCCACGCCAGATATCAACCCCCATAACAGACCAGAATGCAATCTGCGGATCGGTAAGCCATCTCTGTGTCAGACTTTCCAGACCAATCATACGCAGTCCCTCATTAAGGAGACCGTTTTTCGGATTCAAAATAGAAGTAAATACAAGGCCTATGATCAGGATAGAAAGAACAGACGGCATATACATGACACCTCT
>ENA-UAPG01000809-UAPG01000809.1-human-gut-metagenome-genome-assembly--contig:-NODE-809-length-9850-cov-12.389689_pt1 | contig 9850 bp, 11 predicted proteins | sample MGYA00243478_ERZ654573 | MGnify/ENA primary metagenome ERZ654573 (study PRJEB26926, sample SAMN06164711) | human gut metagenome | biome: ENVO:00009003; feature: ENVO:2100002; material: ENVO:00002003... | reverse complement strand
CAACAACTTTTTTAACTTTTTTCATAATATATTGGAAGTTTCTGTTCCATATTACGAAAGCTTGTTACCAGTTGTTTCCATATCGCATCAGCTACAACTTGTTTACTATATCACATGCTTCGCTGTTTGTCAACAACTTTTTTCATAATATTCTGAATTGTGTCAATTCTTTTGAATTATTATGGTGTTTTCTGTCACTTATCGGCGACAGCTAGATTATAATATCACAGGGAATGCTGGGTGTCAACAATAAATTTCATTTTTTGATAAACTCTTTCCTCTTCTCTCAATCAAGAACAAAACTTGACCTCAATAACCAAATACTCTTCCTCATAAGAAGCACAAATCTCCCCGCCCATCTGCTCAGTCAATGCCCTGGCAATAGACAGCCCCAGCCCCGTGGCATTTTTCCCAGTCTCCACCGTATAAAACCGGTCAAAAAGCCTCTCCGCCAGAACTTGATTCATTTCTTTTGCATGGTTTCTAAACACAATACATCCATCCCCCGAGAGCGTGATCTCCAAATCCCCATCACTATATTTAACTGCATTCCCGATCACATTTGCAAGTATACGGGAAAGGGCAGCTTTATTCAGCTGCCGCAAAACCTTCTCTTCCGGAATACAGATCCTGGGAGTGATCCCCGCCTCCTTTAAAGCCCCATAATACCCCGCTATACTTTCCTCCAGTGCCCGATTCAGATTCACAGACTCTCTTTCTTCATATTGATTGGCCGAAACCACCAAAGAATACCGGAATAATTCTTCTGTAAGCTGTTTCAACGTATCAATCCGCTCCTGAACCACCGCCAGGTATCCCCGTACCTTTTGGGATACCTCCTCCTGCTCAAGCAGTTCCATATACCCACAAATGGCCGTAAGCGGCGTGCGCAGGTCATGGGAGATATTGGTGACAGCCTCCTTTAGTTCTTTGTCCCCCTGTAAATACCGTATATGTTCTTTTCGCAGCCTCCTCATCTGCCTGTCAATTTCAGCAGCTAGAAGGCGCATCTTACCATCGGAAATGGTAAGATCAATTCCTACATTGGTATCTCTGCCCAGCCTGGCATCAATTTCTTGGCATATTTCATCTGCCGCCCTGCGCATTCCCTTGATCTTTATTATTAAAATACCGTTAACCACAATAAGAACGGCGCATAAAACACCCAGCAGATATACCATAACCTTCTCCTTATTTTAAATCTTTCCTGCTGAAACAAAAAACTCCGATCATATTCGCAGCAGCCGCTATAACGATAGAATAAATCCCAATTGTCCCCGGATGTGTCACAGCCCCCGCTGAAATCTGTATCCCCTGACCTGTAGGAAGAAAATCAAATAAAAACTGATAAATGCTTCTTTGTGATGGACTGGGATACATAGGATTGGGTATTCGCTGTATGGTCTGTGTAACCGTATCACCAACGGTCTCCGACATAGAAACCGCATCGGTAAATTCCGGTTCTCCCAGTTTCATAGTGATATACATAGACAAAAACAGAAGCGCAAATATCCCCACCATACTGATGATCGCCACCAATGCTTTATTCTGATTCAGCATAGACAGCATGGTAAAAATGGCTGCGAACGCAGCAACCATAAGCACGCCATTTACGATATATATAACTGTCTCCTGCCATCCCATTTCAAAAAACCCAAAGAGAGGGATTCCCGCAATACATGCGGTTAACATATAAGCAAAATTCATAAACACACCTGCTGCCGCACAGGTAATAAAGTTTGACAGATAGATATCTCTTCTGTTGCACCCTACCATCAGTTTATTGCGGATGGTTCCATCGCTGTATTCCGTCCCCACAAAGAGGCTGCAGAATGCCGCGATCAGCATACCTATTACAATATGAGAGGCAAAAAATACAGAGTCAAATGTGACACTCATATCATATACTTTCACATTCCGATATTGTCCCACACTGTCGATCACACCATACAGACCCATTACAAGGATTCCAATCCAAAAATATTTATCCTTTCGCAGGCGCAGAAAGTTTGCATGAAGCAGTTTACTCATGGCTGCCACCTCCGATCAGATTGATGTAATAGCTCTCCAGGCTTTCGTCCCTCTCTGTGATCTTATTCACTGTACATCCCTGTGTTGATAAGGCCTGCACAAGGTCCGTCACACTCCACTCACCAAAAACATCGGCTTCGTGTTCTGAAGCAATGGCATATTCTATATTTCTTTCGTCCAGTACACGGCTGAGGGCCTGTACGTCAGATACCACCATGTGCATCCCCTTCCGGCACGCAGCATCCAGTTCCTTTGCTGTGATTTCCTTTACAATTCTTCCGCTGTCAATAAATCCGTAATGTGTGGCAAGCCGGGAAAGCTCATCCAGAATATGGCTGGAGATCAGCACAGTAATCCTGTATTCCCGGTTCAGCTTCAGAATCAATTCCCTTATTTCGATGATCCCCTGAGGGTCCAGACCATTGATCGGCTCATCCAGCACCAGAAAATCCGGATTGCCCGCAAGCGCTATGGCAATCCCCAGACGCTGACGCATGCCCAGAGAAAAATTCTTTACTTTCTTCTTTCCGGTATCGGAAAGGCCTACCAACTCCAGTAATCCTTTGATTCCATCATAGGATGGCCGTCCAAGGACCACATACTGTTCGCGCAGATTATCCTCCGCTGTCAAATCCTGATAAATAGACGGTGTCTCCACCACTGCTCCCATTCGCCGGCGCACCTTGAGAATGTTGGGGGAAGTATATTTTTCCCCATAGATCGTGTATTCCCCGGAAGTGGGCTTCTGCAGTCCGCAGATCAAACGGATGAGAGTGGTCTTCCCGGCCCCGTTCTTTCCTATAAATCCATAAATTGCTCCTTTTTCCACATGCATGGAAAGTCTGTTTAAAGCTTTGAAATTTTTATATTGTTTTGAAAGATTCTCTGTACTCAAAACGTAATCCATATCCGTGCCTCCTTTATTTGATACAGCCATAATAGCACGACATGGTTAAGAAAGCGGTTAAGGAAACAGTTAAGAAACCGTAAAGATACTGTCAGATCATTGTTCACGCATTTTAAATCCAATTCCCCATACCGCCTCAATATAATCTTTTCCTGTTATCTCCCTGAGTTTTCTCCGCAGATTGCTCACATGTACTTTCAGGGAACTTTCCATGCAGTCCGGTGTATCTTCACTGATCAGATCCAATATCCGTGTCTTTGTGATGACCTGGGAAGGGTTCTGCATCAGCAGTTTCAAAACAGCAAACTCCGTTTTGGTCAGGCGGACGGCCATACCGTCTGCCGTAACCTGATATGTTTCCGTATTGAGACACAGATCCTCAAACATCAATTCTGTATGATCAACGGGAATGGATGCCTTTCTGAGCTGCACCGTTATCCTGGCTAACAATTCTTTTGTTTCAAAAGGTTTTGTGATATAGTCCGAAGCGCCTTCCAGCAGAAGATTCACCTTGTCATCTAACCCAGCCTTGGCGCTGACTACAATAACGGGAATCCCGGAAAGCTTTGGAAGGATTTCCTCCCCGCTCAGTCCTGGGAGCATTAGATCCAGCAGGATCAGATCCGGATGCCTCTGGGCCAAAAGAAGCAGTGCCTCCGTCCCTGAATACGCACGCAGCACCCCGTATCCCTCTCTTTTCAAAATTGCTTCTACCATATCACCGATGGGAATATCATCTTCTATAATTGCAATATACTTCATGAAACGCTGCCTCCCTTTCTGCCGCCTTAATGTCTGCCACGCCCACGAAAGGGCAAACACACTTTAATTCATATTGTAACAAAAAGGCGGCCATTATGCTATAGGCTATTCCTTCCGTTAGACAGGTATGCTGATTTCATAGGTTCCTGACCCACATTACCGGCATACGCCCGGAACACGCTTATACAGACCTGCTTACAACAGATCATTCCGTATTCTATATTGGGGAAAAAAACGGTTTTGCAGCTACCGGAAGTTTGTCCAGAAATTCAAGCAAAAATCCCATGATACGCCGCTTAAAATTGGCAAGCTGAAAATGCGGCAACAGAAAACTGCCGTTTGGTCTTTTTTTCCAAGCGGCAGTTTAGGCTGTTATATTCAATTTTCGATCTTCTCAAACCTGTATCTCTGACTGATCTCCGGGTATTTTTCTCTGTCCACCTCACCCATAAACATATCGTACGGCCTGGCCCATACTCCAAACGGACGGTATAGCGCCTGATAGATTACCAGTTTTTCATTTGTCTCAGAATGCGTTGCGAATGCAATGATCTGATACAAATATAAGTCACTGTCCGGATGCACGGTTTCTCTCTTAAAATTCCTTACAATATCCCCTGGCCTCAAATCCCGTTCCATAATACCCTCCTTCTTGTGTGCCTGCAAATTTTCTCCTGACTGCTGCATCGTTTTCTTTTATCTCATATTACGATCCCATCACAATGGTCGATTTCATGCTGTATGATCTGCGCGGTCCATCCTTTAAAACGTTGTCTGCATCGCTTATAGCTCCGGTCCCTGTATTCTACCTCTATGGTTTCAAAACGGGTGGTCTTTCTGCTTCCCTCCAGGGAAAGACATCCCTCTTCTGTCTCATAAGGCATGGATTTCTTAATGATCACGGGATTCAGCATAGCCATATCCACCCCGCCCGTACTGACCACAATAATACGTTTCTTAACGCCGATCATATTAGCTGCCATCCCTACACACCGCTCCCGGTTAGCCTGAAGGGTGTCCAGTAAATCCTTTACCACCTCATCGTCATCCCTTCCGGCAGGTTCCGATTTTTGACTGAGAAAAAAAGTGTCTCTCACCACTGCTCTTACCATATTATCTCCTTCAACAACTGTTCTTCTTCACTCTAAGAACCATCAAAATTCATCTGCTTGAAGTATAACCGATTTTCAAATTATATACAAGCTTTCATGCATCTCTTCCCTCCTCCTTCCCATTTTCCCGGAGCCACTGCCCTTTCCCTTATCCTCCCATTTTGCATAACGAAACTCCAATCTTCCACTTTTTTCCAGTCTTTTTCTACAACAAATTCTCCTCACATTTAAAATTCCACAATTTCAGCAGTAAATTTTTTTAATATTTGTTCACACTTTTTCCTTGAAATAAGGTATAAATAAATTACCCCCAATACATTATATAGTTTTTGCTACACCCCATAAGAAGAAATACCTTCTCCAAAAAGACCAGCTCCCCCGCTGGTCTTTTTCCTTATGCAAAAAGAGCCCGGCTGCTGGCCGGACCCCCTTTCTCCTTCCCTACTTTTACATTTCTCCCCGCGCTTCCCGTTCACACAATTCCTTCATGATAGCAGGGTACTTTTTATCCAAACCGTAAAACAGAATCACCAGAATGACCAGTATCCACACCACAACAGGCGCAAATGCATAGATTTTAACAATGGCATTGACCACTGCCTCCGGTTGTGTAACTGCGGCTCCGGTGGATGCCACATAACCGCAAAGGCTCAGGATTCCTGTAATGAGGGCCTGAGAAGCCCCCATTCCAATCTTGGCTCCCACAGACCCGCCGGAGAAAATAAAACTCTCCTGACGCACATGTGTTTTCCACTGCCCAAATTCCACCACATCACCGATCATACCGAAAATAAAAGCACTCAAAGGCGCCTGCCCAATTCCACGGAGCACTGTGGTCAATACACACCATTTAAAGTCATAAGGATTCAACAGAAACAGAAACTGTCCTGCCAGAACAATCACTGCCCCAAACAGGATAACTCTGCTTTTGGTAATTCCGCAGCAAAGGACTGTTCATAGCCTTCCTGAACTTTCTGGAAAAATGGGATTCACTCAATCCTACATGATCTGCTATCATCTCTACAGAAAGGTCACTGTTCAGGTTATCCACAATAAACCGCAGGGCCTCTTCAATCATCAGCTCCACATTCTCGTTTCCATTCTGCAGGCTCCACTGCATGTTTTTAGATATTCCAATTATGAGCTGGTAGATATTCAGGGAAACGTCAAACTCGGAACAGAATCTTCCATATCTGCAGTTGGATATAATCTCTTTTAATTTCTTCTGCACCGTCTCCCCGTTATCAAGACGGAAAACCTGGCGTCCGCCTGTACTCTCCATAATATCATGATAAAACTGCCTGGTATTTGCCCCGTCAAAATGTACCCACTGAAATTCCGCATACCCCACAGCACGATACGCATGAGGTCTGTGACAATTCAAAAACACCATGTCCCCTTCTTTTGCTATACTTTTCTTCCCTTCTGATGTTATCATCATTTTTCCTTTTTTTACAAACAGCAGCATATAATTTTTATAATCAACCTGCCGTTCAATGCGGTATTCCGCCTCACAGAGGAAATGCCCCACAGACGTAAAATAAAACAGACGCTCTTTTGCCAGCGCAGACAGCGTGTAAAAATAAAAATCAGAGCCTGGCAGCACTCCCGATTCCTGACATATCATCCTTATGTGCCCCTTTCCCGTTCAGACAGACATGCTATGCCCCGCATAGTATGGTCCAGCCGCATATCGCTTTACACAATAAACGGCTATACCTCTTTTTAGAAGTATAACCGATATGTTTTTTATATACAAGGATTCAGAAAAACAGTGACTGGATGGAACACTAGTTCTCCTCCGCAGTACGAAACTCTATGTCTTTATGCAGCACAGCAATATGAAGCTTTTCTGACATAATTACCATTAAGACCAGTATAACTGCCATAAAAACCGGATAGAGCCCAATATTTATATACTGTGCAATAAGTCCGAACAGAGGCGGAACCAGGCAGGTCCCCACATAGGCAGCCGCCATCTGTACCCCAATGACCGACTGGCTTAAATCTGCTCCAAAATTAATCGGCGTCTCATGGATGATAGAGGGATAAATAGGTGCACATCCGCAGCCAACCAAGATCAATCCGGCAAAGAGCACATTTCCTCCAATAGGAAGAAGAATGCAGACAATGCCCACGGCAGTTACCACCTGTCCCAAACGTATCATATTGCGGTCATTCACTTTCATCGTGATAAACCCACACACAAACCGGCCCGCTGTGATTCCCATATAGAAAAGGCTGGCCCAGCGCGCTGCCCGTTCCGGGCTGATTCCGTGATATAAGGTACAATAGCTGGCTGCCCAAATACCTGCCGTGCTTTCCAGAGCACAGTAGCAGAAAAAGCAGATCAGCACTTCCTTAACGCCTCTCAGCCTCACAAGCTGAGGCAATGTGTAGTGACGGCCCGGATTCTTTTCAAATACTTCCGAATCATCCCCTGTTTTTACTGCGTGGGATTTCTGCATCTTCCTCCAGAGTGGAAGTGAAAAAATGAGGACTGCAGTCAAAACCACCTGCATAATAGAAATGGTCTGATACCCGCCATTCCATTTTAATCCTCCTGCCACAGCCCATCCCATTACTACAGGTCCAATGCTGGCTCCCAATCCCCACATGCAATGCAGCCAGCTCATATGCCTGGCAGGATAATGCAGGGCAACAAAATTATTGAGTGCCGCGTCAACACTTCCCGCTCCCAACCCATAGGGCACTGCCCAAAGGCATAAAAGCCAGAAAGAATTACTGATGGAAAAGCCAAACAATGCCACAGCCGTCATTCCCACACTGATGGCAGTAACCTTGCCGGCCCCCAGTTTCCGGGTGAGATGATCACTTGCTAAACTGGAAACAATCGTCCCTGCAGCGATGATCATAGTGATAATACCAGCCCAGGAGACGGATGCTCCCAATTCCTGATACATACTGGGCCAAGCCGATCCGAGAAGGGAATCCGGAAGTCCCAGACTGATAAATGCCAGATAGATAATAATCAATAACAATGATGTCATACGATATAAACTCCTCTTATGTCTCAAATTTAGGTTAAAGTTCAACAACCCTTTCTCAAACAGTGGCTGTGAACCGTAACAAATCGGTATCTTGGCATATTATACTTCAATTTGCGGATTGCTTCCATAAAGATTGCGTATTATACTATAAGAAAAGCGACAGACTAAAATATCCTGAGGTGAAAAATGATTAGCAATCCCATACGTGTTGATGAAAAAGGCAGAGAACTACTCAATCATGGAACCCTGGCCTTCCCATGTGCCTGGTATTACAGCGGCATGAACCAGGGTGATGTGCCCTGGCACTGGCATGAAGAGATCGAGCTGGTGTATCTGAACCGGGGAACTCTGCAGTGTTCGGTTGGGAGCAAACGTTTTCTTCTCTGCGCCGGAGAAGCTCTCTTTATCAATACAGGCATTCCCCATGCCTTTTTTGAGGAGCCGGGCGTTCCCTATGAAGAAAGCGACATTGTATTCCATCCCCGTCTGATTTACGGAGATGTTGGCAGCATATTTTATGATAAATATATGCTTCCGCTTATGCGCTGCCCATCCATGGCAGGCTTTGTCTTCCATACGGACACAGATTGGCAGAAAGAAGCAGCTCTTTCCATAAAAAATGCGATCACCGTCTGTAAAAACAAACCGGATTTATATGAGTTTACCGTGCGAAGCTTACTGTCTAATGTCTTTACTCTCCTTCTTGGGCATAGCAAGGACCAATTAGAGCAGAAGGAGACCAGGGCTTCTTTTCTGATGGAGCGTGTAAAGCGAATGTTGGATTACTTCCATAGCCATTACCGGGAACCCGTCAGCGTGACACAACTGGCAGACCAGGCCAATATATGCAAACGTGAATGTCAGAGGGATTTCAAAAAGGTACTGGGCCTGACACCCACCCAATATTTTGAGCAGTACAGGCTTGCTATGTCCGTGCATCTCCTTACTGAGACCAGCCACAGTATTATAGAAATCGCGGACCAATGCGGTTTCCAAAGTCCCAGTTACTTTACTAAGCTTTTTAGAGAACGGTACGGAGTCACACCTTCCGCCTTCAGATTGCATAATGAACCGGCGGATAATATCCGTTTTCCGGTCTAATCCTACAATGAATTCTGCCTGTTTTTAAAACTACACAATTTCTATCCGGATATTTTTGAAATTTTGTTGACACTTATCTGTCGAAATATAGTATAAATAAATTACCCCCAATACATTATATAGTTTTTGCTACACCCCATAAGAAGAAATACCTTCTCCAAAAAGACCAGCCCCCCAGCTGGTCTTTTTATTTGCGTCTATGTATTGCTAAAACTATAATAAATAAGAATATGCAGATTGTTTCATCCACTCAAATGTATATCCCTCCGGATTGTTTTTCAGCTTATGATTCAGGAAGTCCTCAAATGACCGGAACTTTGGAAGCAGGTATGGCGTGTTCTCATCTGCTCCGGGGGCGCCATAGATTTTAACGGCCTGGACAGCGGCCTGTATCTTTTCCTGTGCTGTGCAGGGTGATATATTATTAAAAAAGAATATAGCAGGTGTCGGGCCTGATTTTGCTCTTAAAACATAGTCACGAACAAGTGCCACTATCTTATCAATAGACTCAAACACTCCCTCCCCAAACACAGACTGCACTTAGTCTTAAAAATTCCGTATAACACAAAAACTCCATAAACAATCATGTTTACGGAGTTTAAAGCTCCCCCTGTTGGACTCGAACCAACGACACTGCGGTTAACAGCCGCATGCTCTACCGACTGAGCTAAGGAGGAATAGATACACTGATACACCGTACCTTCAAAACCGCATATACAAAACACAAAAACCTTTTTTCTTACCCGCCGTTCGCACTTCCGTGCTTAGGTCAAGCCCTCGACCGATTAGTAGCAGTCAGCTCCATACATTGCTGCACTTCCACCTCTGCCCTATCCACCTCGTCGTCTTCAAGGGGTCTTACTTCTTTATAGAATGGGATATCTCATCTTGAGGGGGGCTTCACGCTTAGATGCCTTCAGCGTTTA
>ENA-UAPG01000805-UAPG01000805.1-human-gut-metagenome-genome-assembly--contig:-NODE-805-length-9881-cov-9.877773_pt1 | contig 9881 bp, 6 predicted proteins | sample MGYA00243478_ERZ654573 | MGnify/ENA primary metagenome ERZ654573 (study PRJEB26926, sample SAMN06164711) | human gut metagenome | biome: ENVO:00009003; feature: ENVO:2100002; material: ENVO:00002003... | reverse complement strand
ATCAGACAGCTTGCCAGCAGAAAGACCGAAGGGGATAAGATCTTCAGCCCATAGTAAATCATGGTGGGCACAATACCGCCCAGCAGCCAGACGCCGATGATCACACCGATCGCCAGCAGGATCAGGATCGCCGGCACGGCTGCCTTGATGGTGTCACCGATCCCCTCCTGCAGTTCATCCCAGGCATAGCCGGAACTCACAGCCACAATTCCGGCTACAACAGCCGCGATGAGCATTGCCACATGGGCCGGTCCGCCAAGACCGATGGTCACCGTGAGAAGTGCAGCAACTACAAATGCAAACACAAAGACTGATTTTGTAAATGTCATATTTTTCTGCCGTTCTTTTTTCCCGCCGCTCATTATTTTCCCTCTCCTTTTTCCTCTGTATGGAATGTGCTGCCCCTCTTGGCCGTTTCCGGCACCGGGGATTTTCTTTCTCTCTCTATCATCTCTGCAGCATCAAAGACGATTCCTTTTACCGCCCTTTCTTTGTACCGCTTTTCCGCCTCTGTTATCTTTAATTTGGATTCCCTGGTCCTGCTTGTCCGTATAGATCTTATTTTCCCGGACAGCCATTGGGCAGCTTCCTCTTTTTTCTCCTCGGACCTCTCACCCAGAAGACTGACACATTCAAACTCCACAGGTCTTACATCCACTGCCCCTATGAACCCCTTCATATCCCTGCATGCAAGGTCCTGTTCTTTCCAGGAAATACATAAGGAAATCTGGGCAATGGTCACTTCTCTTCTGCTTCCCAGTTTGGTAAAACAGCTTTTCCGCCCCTCCTCCACAGGAAGCCAGATGGATGTGAGGAGTTCATTTCTGCCAAGAACGGTCCGTCCGTTTTCTGTGAGGAATTCTTTTGCTTCCACAAAACGGATTCCCTCTTTCCCTAAGATCTCTATCTTTCCTCCATATAGAAAAACGCAGGGCATAATGTCACCCGCCGGTGAAGCGTTTGCCAGGCTTCCGCCCAGCGTTCCCTTGTTGCGTATCTGCCGGGACCCCACCCGGCTGCAGGCCATGGCAAGCCCGGTAAAATACTCTCTGATAAGAGGGTTGTCAGCAGCCTGTTCATGGGTTGCCATAGCACCGATCTTCAGCCAATCCCCCTGTCTTTCAATGTTTCCCAGCATTTCTAACCGGCACAGGCTTAAATAAATATCCGGCTCCTTCTTTCCTGAACGGATCTTAGGAAGCAGGTCTGTACCGCCGGCTAAAATAACCGATTTGTCCGTCAGCCTCAGCAGACTGCTCTCCAGTTCCTCAAAGCTCTTCGGCTGCAAGTATTCTGCACTCATGTGGCACCTCCCCTTCCGCTTTCGGCTGCCTCCTGTATGGCCTCCCTGATCTCCCGGTATCCGGAACATCTGCAGATGTTTCCGGCAATCGCACGTTTGATTTCCTCCTGGGTTGGGTTTGGATTATGAAGGAGAAGCGCCTTTGCTGACATCACCATTCCGCTGGTGCAGAATCCGCACTGGATCGCACTTTTTTTAATAAACGCTTTCTGGATGGCGTCCATCTCACCGTTCTTTTCCAGCCCTTCGATAGTCAGCAGTTCACTGTCCTCCAACTGCCCTGCAACTGTGAGACAAGAGTGAATGGCCTGTCCGTTTAAAACTACGGTGCAGGCACCGCACTCTCCCTCCCCGCATCCTTCCTTGGTCCCTGTCAGGTGCAGGTCTTCTCTGATAAAATCCAGAAGCCGCTTTTCTCCCGGAACTTCCATGGTCTTCTCTTCCCCGTTCAATGTAAAATGCAGTATCATACGTTTCTTTCCTCCAATGCTTCCATAATGACTGCCGGGGTCAGGGGGAGTCTGGTCAGGTTGGTGCCCAGTGCGTCGTTGACTCCCGCCACTATGGCAGGTGCCACGGGTACCACCACCACTTCCCCTATGGATTTTGCCCCGAACGGACCGCTGTTCTCAGGCTCCTCGATCAGAAGAGTCCGGTAATCCGGCAGGTCACAGGCATTAGCCACCTCATAGTTCTTTAGATTCGTTATGAGTGTCTGCCCGGTCTTTGGATGTATTTTTATCTCCTCGCAGAGTGCCATTCCCATTCCCTGCTGTATGCCGCTTCCAACCTGCCCTTTGCACAGATCAGGATTGATGGCTTTGCCGATATCGTGTACAGAGAGGCAGTCCATGATCTTTGTCATGCCGGTATAAGTGTCCACCCTTACTTCCGTAAAATGAGCTGCCGCCACGCCTGGATTTGCTCCGGCATTGGTGGTATTTGCATAGTAGATATCCTGTCCCATGGTCTGTATGGAATAACGGACGACCTCCCTCAGGGATATCCTCACCGACTCATCCATCTCCTTAAAAAATTCCCCTGATCGGTAGCGAAGAAAACTCCTGCTGCATCCAAGGGCTGCCGCTGCCGTCTCTCCCGCCATTTCCAGAATGTGTTCACAGCACTGTTTGACAGACTGCCCCAGGGAATATACGGTCCTGCTGGCATAACAGCCGTAATCATAGAGACTGTTCTGGGTATCCGCCTCGTTCAGCTCAATGTTATCCAGTTCGATCTCCATAATTTCCGACGCGATTTTTTTCATTGCCATGACGGTCCCGCAGCCGTGGTCATGAATGCCCACATGGAGGATCAGACTGCCGTCCTCCTGGATCCTGGCAGCTGCGGAGGCCACATCCACCCTGTAGGGATAAAAGGAACTGGTATGGGAGGCCAGCGCCATGCCCACTCCATAGCGGTATCTTCTCTGCTCCCTGTTTCTTTTTCTGCACGCTTCCTTCCTTTTTTCCCATTCAAAAGCCTCCCGGCCCTTCTGCAGGCATTCCTGAAAATGTACATTTCCCACCGGGATTTTATGTACGGCCTCTGTCTCATAGGGGTACAGGATATTCTTCAGCCTGAACTCCACAGGGTCCATATCCATCTCCCTGCACACCATATTCCAGTGGTTCTCTAAAAGCAAAGCCTCCTCACAGGAACCCCAGCTCCGAAAACTTCCGTTTATGGGCGTGTTGGTACAGACCACCTGACTGTCAAAATGTATGTTAGGCATACGGTACACTTTTGCTATTTTTTCTCCAATGGTGGAGGCATATCCCCTGGATACCGTGAGATAAGCCCCTGCGTCCAGTGTGCAGGACATGGAAAGCCCCACTATGGTTCCGTCTTTCCTGATCTTGCTCTTCACCGTTCCGTCCAAACTGTGTTTCATCATGGTATTCACGATCTGCTCTTCTCTTGTATACACCAGCTTTACATCTGCCTCCAGCATTCTGGCCGCATATGCCGTCAGCGGCTCCAGCAGTGTCTCCTGTCTGACGCCAAAAGAACCTCCCATGGGAGCTTTTATGACCCGGACTCTGGCGTAAGGCATTCCCAGATATTCCGCAACCGTGCTCCTGACTCCGAACACAGACTGGCAGCCTGACCATATGGTGAGCTTTTGGGCGGCAGCATCATAGGCTGCTCTGCAGGACTGGGTCTCCATAGCCAGATGTGTCATCCTTCCAATATGGGAACTGCTCTCATGAAAAAAATCCCCCTCGGCCTCCTCATAGTTCCCGTACTCAAAGGCAGGGACCTCATAGACATTCCCGCCCGGATGCAGCGGCAGGGCAAACGGTGCGGCAGCTTCCTCCACAGATATAGCTGCCGGCAGATCCTCATACTCAACAACGATCTGTTCACAGGCTTTTGCCGCTGTCTCTTCGGAGACTGCCACCACCGCTGCCACCCTTTCCCCCAGAAAGCGGATATGCCTGTCAAACAGTTTTTCCTGGTTGGGCACATTTTCCCAGGCCTCCACCCTGCCCCTGTCGTAACAGAGATCCGGTGTGTTCTCACAGGAAAACACTGCCACGACTCCCGGAATTGCCAGCGCTTTGCCGGCGTCCACGCGGCGTATCCTTCCATGGGGAACGGTTCCTGCCTTGAGACGCATATGGAGCATGCCCAAGGACTGCATATCACTGCAGTATTTGACCCGCCCGGTCACTTTGCCGTAAGCCTGGTCATTTGAAAGTTCCTTTCCGATCACTTTGTAATTTTCCATGATTCCACCTTCCCTTGACTTCCGTTTTCTTTTTTTTCCAAGCATACAGGCAGAGCATCAAAAAAGTATCAAAAAAGAAATGTCAAAAAAGTTTATTTTTTATTGTAATCTTTTGACGCTGTATTATAATGAGTGTAAAAGCCTGTAACTGCGAAGGTATTGAACAGTTAAGCCTTATATTTCAGGAGGAATCTTATGAGTCAGCAATTGGCGGTATCTATGCTTGGCAGCCCTTCCATGGAGCTGGACGGGGCACCCCTTGTTTTTCCCTATCGGCAGGCAGAAGCAATTCTGTATTACCTTTTCCTGAATCAATCAGTAAATAAATATACGCTGGCTGACCTCATATGGGAAGACAAATGTACGGAGGAAAAAACCAACTCCAACTTAAGAAATGCGTTTTATATCATCCGGAAAAATCTCGGAAAGGATTTTCTTGTAAAAGGATCGGGGGATATGATCAAGATCAACCCTGCCTTTTCCCTTACACTGGACACCGAACAGTTTTTGAGGGAGGAACAAAATCTGTCACTGTACCGGGGTGATTTTCTGGAGGGGTTTTATCTGAAAAATAATGTCTCCTTCAACGAATGGGTCACGAATACCCGTCAGGTCTTTAAAGCACACTATTTAAAAAAGCTGCACCGGGCCATCTCTACTCACTTTGACTCCGGGAATTTCCAGCTTTGCGAATCCCTCTGCCATAAACAGATGCAGATCAATGAATTCGATGAGACCGCATACAAATATCTGATGCAGATTTATCTTTCCAGAAAAGAATACACCCAGGCTCTGCACATCTATAACCGCCTGGAATCCCTGCTGGAGCAGGAGCTCTTCGAGACCCCGGCAAAGGAAATACAGGATTTGGCTCTGGTCATTGAGCAGACCTGGAATGAGGAGGTAAATAAGATTCTGGAGGGCAGAAAAGAGCTGAAAGCACCAAAGCGTATCTCTTCTGTCTTCTATGGAAGGGAAACAGAATTAGAATGTATTAAAAAGGATCTGGCCTCCCTCCGGCAGGAAGATCCGGTACAGCACCTTCTGCTTTTAGGTGAGGCCGGAGTTGGAAAGACAAGGCTTATGCAGCAGGCCCTCTCCCTCCAAGACCTGCCGGCGGATGCTTTTGTACTCTCCTCCCGCTGCTATTGTGCGGAAGAAAAATACATATTAAAGCCCTGGCAAAAGCCTGCCCGGGAACTGCTCCAGTATCTGGCTGATACGGGGACTGCCCCCCACTATGTCTCTCTTATGCAGAGTATACAGGCACTTTTTCCGTTCACCCAGGAGCAGTGCCACCCCATGCCGGATGCCGACGATATCTCCACCCTGGATTACAAGAGCATACAGAGTATTTTTGTCAACGGACTGATACGTCTGTCCTCCCAGGTGCCGCTGATCTTCTTTTTTGATGATATACAGTGGGCTGACAAGGTCAGCTTATCCCTCATGCGGGACATCATTACCAGCCTGAGAGATTACAGCCTGCAGAATCTTATTTTTCTCTTCACTGCCCGCAGCGCACTGGAGGGGGAGGCAGAACGTTTTACAGAGGATATGTGTTCCATCGGACAATTAAAATGTATCACGGTTAACCGTTTTGACTACCATGAAACCGTCTCCCTGGCTTCCCGCCTGCTCCCCGGCTATGTGTTCACAGACAGCGTGAAGGAGCAGTTATTTCATGAGACGGAAGGCAACGCGCTTTTTATCACTGAGGCGGTAAATACAATAAAATACCACGGTTCCCCCGATGATATCACTCCAAATATGCGCAATATCATCAAGCAGCGTGTAGCACCTATTCCCGGGGAATACCGTCAGATCCTCAATCTGGTCTCCATATTTTTTGACGGGGTATCTTATGACTGCCTCTCCTCCCTGTCCCGGAAAGAGGATTACGAGTTGGTGGAGATCCTTGAATATCTGCTGAATAAGGATCTGCTCAAGGAAAATATGGACCGGGATAATACCTTTTTCTCCTTCTCCCACCAAAAGATCATGGAGTATGTGTATGATGAAATGTCGTGGACAAAAAAACGGATCCTCCACAATAAAGCAGGCCGCTATCTGGAGAGCCGGCTCTGCAAAGGTCCGGCCGATATGGCCTTGTATCCAAAGCTGATCTTTCATTTTGAGAGGGGCGCAAACCGGCAGAAATACCTGAAATACGCTGTCAAATACCTTTATAATTACCTGAATGTGACCCATGAATTTTTCCCAATCATCGGAAATAATCTGACTTTATTTACTCTGGATATGAGGGAGGAGACAAGCGAGCGGCTTTCCGATGACTTAAGCAGTATAGAAGAACTGCTTTATACTGTGGAAAATAAAGTGAACGAATCTTCTTTTGAACTTTTTGACCATGAGAATTCCAGGGAGGAGCAGTTGGAAATCCTCTCCGATTATCTGCATATGATAGGGCGGCATTATATCCGCATCTGCAGCTATGAGAAGGGGTTGTATTATATCCTTAAATTAAAAGAGCTGAACCAAAACACACCCTCCCCCTTCCGGCTCACCAAACTCCTGCAGGCAAACCGCCAGTTGATCTGTGTATATATCAACCGCTACGAACCGGACAAGATGGAAGAGGTTGTACGGGAATCCCTGGGGCTTTTGGAGGCCACGGATTTCACCGATGAAGTGGCTATCTGGAAACGTCTGCAGGGTCTTGGGGATATCATGAAGGGCAGTCTGAAGGAGGGGATTTCCCATCTGCAGGATGCCATAAAAACCTTCAGCAGTTCTCCTGCAAGAGATGAACATCTGTACAATCTGGCTGCTGCCTACTCCTGGATCGGTGAGGCTTTCCGGCATTCCATGGAGTATGAAAAAGCTATGGAATATTATCATAAGGCTCTGGAAATCGGGGGAAGCAATTTTCTGGTCAGCGGTGTTTCGGTATTCTACGCCTATGCGGGAATGGCTGCCTATGACAGCGGAAATCTGTGTTCTGCCAAGGAGTACCTGACCGAATCCATTGCCCGTTATGAACAGGGAAACCTTATGTGGGGGCGCAGCCTTCCGTATTCTTATTATGCCCAGATACTTCTCAGACAGGGAGAATATGAGGAGGCGCTGAAGAATCTGGAAACTGCGCTGGGTTACGCAGAGAAACTGGAAAATCCTTATGAGATGGGGATTATTTACCGTATTTATGCACAGATAAAGACCGGGGGATATCCGGTCAATGCGCTGCCCGGTGATACGGCGTATTATTATGGCAAGGCGCGTGAATTGCTCCAAGGTGTTTATTCTCCTGTGGATGAAAGATATCTGGCTACAATCGCAGAAAGTATCCGGGAGTATGTCTGAAAATCCGGTTGGAAATCCTTCTCCGGACAGTTGTTGTGTGCTGTCCGGAAGTTTTCCTTTCACGCTCCGCCCGGTGTTTAACGGAGTGCGTCCTTCGGGATTTCCAGTTGCTCGATCGCATGTATCATGTGGATCTTCATGGCATATCTGGCACCCTCGGCATTTCTGTTTTGCAGGAACTGCATGAGCATCCTGTGGTCTGATACCGTGTTGGTCTCCGCTTCCCTTTTTTCCCTGGAAAGTGTCACGCCCTTGTCAATGGCAGTAAAGAGAATGGGCATGAGGCGGTTCATGAACTCATTGTGGGTGGCTCTGGCTATAGCTTTGTGAAACTCCTGCTCCACGGCTTTTCTGTCTCTGCCTTCCCTGATGCGCTCTTCTATCTGTTCTCCCAGCTCTAAAATCCGTTCCAGCTCTCTGTCTGTAGCACGTTTTGCCGCATAGTAGGCAGCCTCCGGCTCGAAGATCAGCCGCATCTCGTACAGGTCTCCTGCATCTACCCTGGCCGCTGTCAAATCGGACAGAGCATCCATGGAGGGGTCTGCAAAGTCTTCCCTGACATATGTGCCTCTTCCCCGCCTGATCTCCACTACCTGGCCTGCAGCCAGAATGCGGAAGGCTTCTCTCAGGGTGGTGCGGCTGACCTTAAGTATTTCAGAGAATTCGTTTTCATTTGGAAGTTTGTCGCCCGGTTTGTATTTTTTGTCTACTACGATCATGGACAGGATTGTGTCTGCTACTGTGTCTGACAGCCTTTTTTGTGACATTTTTTTGTTCTCCCTGGTTTTTGGTTTTATTTTAGCATGTTTGGGGGGTGGGGGCAACTGTGGGATGCTTAGAGAGTGAATGCGGACGGAAGGGGCGGAGGAGGGGCGGGATATGCCTGTGAGCGAAGCGTTCCGCTGCCACGGAGCTAACCTGCTCCCAGTTCCTAAATTCATCGGCAATGGCCTCTTCATTAAGTAACTGGGGCAGGTGGATCTCCCTGGCGCTCCACTGGAACATCGCACACAGGCATATCCCGCCCCTCCTCCGCCCCTTCCTGTTTCTCATGGACCGCTAGTGTGTGTTGGTACGGTGAGTTGTGGAAAAATTTATAGGATTATCTTTTAAGGGTGGTAGCGGTCTTTAGCAGGCGGAATACTTGTTCTGTGGTGTCTGTGAGGTTGGCTTGGGCGGTTTTGGGGGTCATGGCTTCTTCCAGTGTGGTGATGCCGCGCAGGATGGGGAAGAAGGCGTCTATTCCTTTTTCGTTGCAGGCTTTGGCATCTTTTGTTACGCTTCCTGCAAAGGCGATGACCGGTTTTCCGTGTTTTTTGGCTAGCTCTGCTACACCTACAGGGGCTTTTCCCATGGCGGTCTGGCCGTCCAGACGGCCTTCTCCGGTGATGACCAGGTCAGCTTGTCTTATGTGATCCTCCAGTCTGGTTTCTTCCAGGACAATGCGGATGCCGGATTCTAAAACTGCGTTGGTGAATGTGAGGAAGGCGAAACCCAGGCCTCCGGCTGCTCCTGTTCCGGGCTGCTTGGGGTCCGCTTTGGGGAAGTTTTTCTGCGCCAGTGCGGCGTATTTGCCAAACCACTCGTCCATTTGGATGATCATGGATGGGGTGGCTCCTTTTTGGGGGCCGTATACTGCGCTGCAGCCCTGCTCACCGCATAGTATATTGGTCACGTCGCAGGCGATTTTGAATTCGCATTCGGCCAGCCCGGGGATGACGTTGTCTGTGGTGATGGCTGTAAGTTCGGAAAGTCCTTTTGCGCCGTACCGGACTTGTTCCCCCGCCGTATTTAGGAAACCGTATCCTAATGCCTGCAGCATCCCAATACCGCCGTCGTTGGTAGCACTGCCTCCGATGCCTACAATGAATCTTCTGCACCCTTTTTCTATGGCGTCTTTTATTACCTCGCCTACACCGAATGTGGTGGTATGAAGGGGATTTCTCTCTTTTGGGGTCAGAAGGGTGATCCCCGCTGCTCCTGACATCTCAATAATGGCTGTCCCGGTGTCCTCTATGATTCCGTATTGGCATGTTACGGGCTTACCAAGAGGGCCTGTCACGGTGACCTGCTGGGTCTTTCCATTCATTCCTCCAACCAGGGCCTCCACGGTCCCCTCACCACCGTCTGCCATCGGCCTGACTTCCACTTCTGCCTCTGGGTCTGCACGGAGTATGCCTTCACGGACGGCTCTGCCTGCCTCCATGGATGAAAGGCTTCCTTTTAATGAATCTATGGCTGTGACTACTCTCATTTTTATTTCCTCCCGTGTCTTTTTTCTTTAATATAGCAAAAATCGAGTGTTTGGGAAATGTTATGTGTAATATTTTTTAGAGGTTTTTTTTAGTATTTATGGTATTTGTACTAAAATATTGTTATACTGTGTTCAGTAATAGAGGCGGGCGAAGGGGTAAAATGAGGTTTGGGTTGGAAGAAATCGGTTTTGTATATAGAGGAAATGTTTTGATGTGTACTGCGGTGCAGACTTTTAGTGGAAATGTTATGATGGAACTGTGGTTTGAA
>ENA-UAPG01000797-UAPG01000797.1-human-gut-metagenome-genome-assembly--contig:-NODE-797-length-9935-cov-13.208198_pt1 | contig 9935 bp, 13 predicted proteins | sample MGYA00243478_ERZ654573 | MGnify/ENA primary metagenome ERZ654573 (study PRJEB26926, sample SAMN06164711) | human gut metagenome | biome: ENVO:00009003; feature: ENVO:2100002; material: ENVO:00002003... | reverse complement strand
GCATGATACCGAATGAAACTTATACGGACTGGAGCTGGAGTCTGGTACGAGTTGAGGATCCTCAGGGCTGGGAAGTTGTTGAGGGAGGCTGGGGATATTGATGATCGCAGTAATCTGGCAGGGAAAGGGGACAAAAATGAGCAGTAAACTGATTAAGGCAAAAGATCTGGAAGCGAAAAGAATAAGAAGAAAGAAAATAAGAAAGTTTTTGGCAGTTATACTGGTAATCGTCAGCCTCCTGTTTGTTTTCTTCTGGACAAGAGTGGCAGTCACCTCTGCAAAATTTAAAAAGCAGATGGAGCAAATGGTTCTGGGAAAAGATTATTTTATAGAAGATATTGTGATCAGGAAAAAATACACCTATACCTCCCCCAGTGGAAAATACAGTTTATCTACCAATTATTTCTTTTATTACGATACAGATAAGAGAATGCAGATCCCAGTGAAAATATATGATGAGTATGAAGTAGGAGAGCGAATTCCGGCTTATACCACAGATCATGTTTACTATGGTTATGAAAAAGACGCAATATTACCAAGGGAAGAATTTCGCAGCAACGAATTAAATAAGGCTGTGGGTGCATTCTGTGGCTGCGTCATTATTTTGCTGGCATTATATTTGTTCTTTGACAGACTGTGATAAAGTCAAATAAAGGAGTTTATAAAAAAGCACTAAGAAAGGACAGCACATACAGGAATCTTATAAAATATATTTTCCGTATTCTAAAGAAGAATTATTGGACCGGGTCAGACAAACTGCAAAGCCATTAACCTTTTCGAATCAGGCTTATAGAAATATGGTGCTGGCATCGTACCGGGAAGAAAACGATACCTTATGTATTGGATATGCAGCAGGAACTATGACAGGCGGCGGATGGGAAATGCTTCAAACACATGTAAAAAGTCAGGGAAACAATGTAATGTTGGAAGGTAAGTTTGTACTTTTGCCGTACATAAAAAAGGTCCGCAATTGTTTCTGTTTATGATATTTCTATTTGGGTTGTTTTTTTCTCAGGGAGATCTATTGATTTTAGCAGAGGTTCTGATTTTATTTCTTTTTCCGTTGTATCTGCTGTATAGAAATATTTCAAAAATAGGAAAATCTGAAGAAGGACGTTGCCTTATATTGTTATATCTGGAACATGTGCTCCATGCAAAGATAAAAGTACCCGAAGAAGAACTATGGTAGTGTCAAATGGGTTATGAAAAAAATCAGTGAACAGACAAAAATTTTTTTACTATACGGAATAGAAAATACGATCAAGCCAAAAGAAATTTACAAATTAGATGGTGCAATCCTGTTCTTGGTATTTCTGTTTTTCTTTCTGGCAGAGGCATCTCCCTTACCATGTTTTTCAAAAATATTTCTGGTCATTGTATATCTTGGATTTGTTATTTCTACCTTTTCAAGCAAAGAAGTAACCGGAAAGAAAGTTTTCTGGATATATGGAATACAAAGTCTGACCTTTTCGATTCTGTTCTGCTGGGCAGGGACAACTTTCATGTTAACAATCATGGAAAAAGAAAGGTATAAAGGGTATTTAGCTGTACTTGCTGTCATTTACATATTTGCAATCGCAGCATATCTCTTTCTTACGGTAATCCTGATAAAAAAAGATGTATACAATCCTTCCTCCTCAAAGAAAATGGCAGGAGGATGGTGTATAACCAGTTTTGTTCTGCTTGGAATAAGCGCTGCAAAAATATTAAGTACAAAAGCCGGATATACCACTATGATCAGAATTGCCAGTGTTGGTTTTTATTTTGTTTCCATGCTTTGCATTTTAGGTGTATTTAATCTGGTGAAATATTTTGCTGTCAAAAAATTGGAAATTAAAGAGTAAAAAATGATAAGGTTGCTTTGGAATAAATTGCACATGGAGGGCAGACTTATGTATGACATGATCGAATTAGAAAACCTTTATAACAGATTGAAAACCCAATACCCAAAGTATCGGATGAAATTTTATGGTGAAAATTTCACACTGGCGCTGCTTTATGCCAAGGTAGAAGTGAACAGAACAGGGTGCAGGATCTTTGTAAATGAAAAGCTGTACGACCAACTGTCAAGTGAAGAAATAGATGATATCGACGACCTCTATGAATTGATAGAAGCGTTTCTGCTACAAATACAACATATAGGGATGACCAGTGGAAATGAGACATATATCACTGCAAATAACCAGGCGGTATGTATGGGAACCCGGGCCTTGCTGTCTTCGGCTGTTTTGTCAGTGGGATGCTTTATAATATTTCTATTAACGAAGGAGCTGCTTTACCTGCTTCTGGTTTTTTTATGTCCGGCTGGAGGGTATATGTATCTTCGCCTGATGCGTCAGAAGGCTTTTTATCAGTACTGGGTATGTCCTGGATGCGGTCAGGATCTGCCCCTTGATAAAAAAAGCCGTTTTCCACAAATGGAGTATGTGTCTCAGTGCCCACATTGCGGCAGTGTCTTGGAAAAAGCACTGGAAATGGAACCAGTCCGCCTGGAGCCAGATGCGCCCAAAAAGCAATTGGAACCGGACAGGAATCCACCGACGGCAGGGAAGAAGTGGCCCTGCACATTATTGGGATGTATTTCTATAATCATCTCGCTGTTTCTATTTGTGATACTGTTTTTTGCCGGTGAGCCTTTGGCACTGCAAAATGCGGCAGCAGTACTGATCCTGCTTCTGATATGGTTTGGGTTCGGACTGATTCTTTTGCTGCATCGTCATACAGAACCGGAGGAGATGCAAAAACCTGTTGTTGTTCTGCGGGAACAGAAGAAAGTCACAGGAGTGGGAATCTTCCTGTGGCTGTTGGGAAGTGCTTTTCTCTTTATGGCTGTCGCAGTTGCATCGGCTGCCCCTGTTGATGGCAGTACGGTTTTTCTTGGTGGGGTGGGTGTTTTTGTTACGTTTTTTGGAGTGTGGATGATCTTGGCAGGACGTAACCGTTCTATGTTTGTATTTCAGGATCATTCTGTTTTATATATCAGCAGTCTGGGAAGACAAAAGAAACTGGAAGCGGGACAGGTAGCATCTGCCCGTCTTACAGTTAACCGTTCCATTCAGCTGTTGAATGAAAACGGGAAAAAACTGTTTTCTGTGGAGACAAATATGCGTGGGGCATCCCGGCTTGCCGAGTGGATCGAAAGCACGGATCTGGAAGCATCACTGACACCTGCCATGGAACGTCAGACAGCAGAACAGGTAAAAGAGGAAGGCATCCTGCAGTGGAGAGAGGAATATCGCACACATTGGCATGACCATCTGAAAGCAATCCGTGCAGGCTTGTGGGCAGTTATGATTTTGTATCTTGTTGGAATAGTTTCCCCCATTCCCTTATATCTCTTTGCCAAGGTAAAGTTCCGCATAACTATGGCGATTGCTGCCATATCACCGGTTCCGTTTCTTATTTTTTGCGTTGTGTTTGCCCCGGTACTTATTTTTGGAGACCGTCCGAAAAATGCCACGGCAGAATGGAATTCCATGCACATCCGCCTTTCTTTGCCGGTCATGTTTTTTCCGGCTCTTGCAATGCTCTGGCAGGTTCATTATATATGGAGTCGAAGTGCAATGCAGCCGAAAGGCAGCGGTGAAATATGGATTATCCAGGGGCTGCTCATTGCTGTCCCTGTGATTTCTTTATGCCTTTACCGTACACCGAAGGGAAGACGTTTTGAAACTGGTTTTTTTGTGATACTTGTGGGTATGTCCTTGGGCATGAGTATTTCTTATTGTGCAAATGCGGCTTTATGCGGACCGGCCCGTCATTATAAAGCGGTCATTGTTGACAGTCATAAGGAAGATCCCAATACCAAAGGCGACGACAACACATTGACGGTACTTTTAAATGACGGAAGTGAGGAAAAAATCCATGTATCAGATAGCATTTATGAAATGGCGATAAAGGGAGAGGCGTTAGATGTATGTCATAGTGAAAGTCCTCTGGGTATGGAAATGCTGAAGATTCATCCGCCGAAGACACAGTGAATGTGATTCCTGAAGTACAAAATAAAAGAAGTTTAATAAAGGCAATAAAAGAAATGTCATATGTTAATAGCTGAATTTCTACGAGTATTTAACATCGAAATGTACTTGAATTTTACAGGGATATCATATAATGACATAAATATACAAAAGGAGGGATATGATGGAATTGGTATTTATGTTTTTACCTGTAATTACACTTGTAATCATTTCTTTAGTAATGTCCCCAAAATGGAAACAGTGTGAAAAAATTGATACAGGAATCGAACTGTGCTATTGGAAACTAAGCTATAGAAGGAAATTTATCAGAACATTATGGATGATTCCTCTGTCAATAATAACTATTATTGGCTTTCATATTTCATTCCTGTCAAATATCGGAACATGCTTAATTGCAGTGATACTTTCAATAATGCTGCTTATTCAAGCCGTATATAATTATAAAAAATGGAAAAAAGGAGATTAGGATAGTACTATTATTAATAGAAAAGAAGAAATTCCTGAGGGGGATTTTGTTATGCCGCTTTCCTTTCGACTGTTTTCAGCGGGGTTTTCATTTGTATGTTTCGGAATCGGATTATATTTCCTGGCATCCGGAATTTTAGGGGAAAAGATAAATTATAAATCTTTTAAATGGTACTCTTGGGAATCTGTCTCATGGGATTGTGTTGGCGATTGTTCTAGCTACCTTGTTCTGGATACAGTTTCTGGCAATGTATGCCGCAGGACAAGATAAGATTCGGGTACAGGAGGAAATGGGAGCTTTTTTTAATAATAGTAACCGCAGGAACGGCAGTATTATACTTAAAAATGTAAATAATCCGGATAAAAACAGTACAGGTAACGTAATAGAGAGGATAAAATCTTTTACAGGTGGAGCAGATAAAGATGAGTCGGCTTCATCTGTTTTTTGCTTTGGAGAACTATAATTTTCTTCCATTCTATGGATGTATAAAGTATAATATTATCAAGAATTGTACGTCTGGTGGTGCTGAAATGAAGAAAATGTACTGCATGAAGTGTGGGCTGGAGATTCATGTAAAATTTGGAATGGTTCCCAACAGCTGCGCTTGTGGGGCTGAATTTCGCGAATGGAATAAAGATACAGTTAAGAATACAGTAGTGTGTATAATTACTTTATTACTCTTAATGTCTCCGCTGTTTGTCATCGTATTTTTTGCTCGAAAAATTCTTCAAGATTCTATGCTTTTGTATGCAATCATGCTGGTTGCTTTTATCATCTGTTTCCGTCAGGTGGAGGGGATTTTGATCCGGATTGGGATATTGAAAATAAATAATATTGAAATAAGATAATCATTAGCTATTTTAACTCTGAGGTGGAATTATGGCATCAAGTAAAGAATATTTAAAGTTTATTTTGGAGCAGTTATCTGATTTGGAAGAAATTTCTTATCGGTCAATGATGGGAGAATTTATTATTTATTATCGTGGCAGGATTGTAGGCGGTATCTATGATGACCGATTACTTGTTAAGCCAGTGAAAGCAGCAATTAGTTATATGCCAACAGCTCAGTATGAATTATCCTATGAGGGGGCAAAGGAAATGCTGCTGGTCGATGAAGTCGACAATAAGGAATTTTTGACAGGCCTGTTTCACGCTATGTATGAGGAATTGCCAGCCCCAAAGTCAAAAAAGAAAAAATAAGATTAGGGGAGGGAATGATTTATGTTTGGATTTAAAAAGAAAGAGCAGAAACCATTATGGATTATGGGAAAAGATGTAATGGAAATCATCCGGTCAGACTATGACGAAGGCATGGCCTTTACTCTGATTGAATTTCATTATCAGGGAAACACATATCTTATGGGTTCCTGTATCGTTCCGCCGGATGCAGAAGAACGGAAGGAAAATATTTCCTTTGTGTTTCAGGATCAGGTTTTCCAGGAGTTTGATGAATTTCAGGCAAATGCATCTATTGATGGCATCCGGATTTCTGAACTGGAAGGACCTATTGAGGTTGTCCGGGCAGGAATTATAGGAAATGATACCATGCTGAAGACACCCTGGGGAGAAACAAGGCTTGCAAAAAAAGCGCTGGCATAACAGCGATATATTGAGCAGGAGAAAAGAAAATGCAAAGCAGTGGAAAAAGAGAAAAGACAATCTATGACGATTCTCTGACCAGAATATTTTTATGGTCAGGTTTCACTATGTTTATGCTCTTACTGATCGTCTGTATCATCATAGGTATTACTGTGTTGTTTTACAGGCGTTCCGATTCGGAAGGAATAAAAATTATACTGTTTTGTCTGGCGCTGGTCATTCCAGGTTCTTATGGTATTCCGTTTATCAGTCTGCTTAAGGTATGGAAACAGGAACGCAGGTTAGGGATCTACTGGAAAGACCGGACAGATTACGACCGTCCGGAGTGGGAGAGAGACTGGTATCTGACCTGTGACCGGGGCGGATTTATCCTTTATCACAGAAATTTTATCAGACGCATCGTTGGCCGTCAGGTAGAAACGGAGATTGCAGAGCATGCCAGAGGAAAGGTCTATTATGTAGTGTATGAAGATGTGGATGGAAAAATACGCAAATTGAAATTTTCTTCTGATTCCCTTGCGTCGGAGTTTCTGCATTGGTTTAAAAAACAGGTATATAAGGAAATGGAAATTTGTGTCAAAGAGCATTGGAACGGTAGTGGCGGCATCAGTTGACAGAGAATGGAAGCTTTGTGCTGATCATATTTTTTATACACCTGTTTCAGAAAGTTTTCAGGTGATGGGAGATAAGGGCATTGTTTTTCATGGAACGGCAGATCCTCTGGCATATACTGCAGAAGTGATTGAAGAATGTAAAAAAAGATCGCTTCCATTGCAGTTGATAGATAAGGGAAATCATTCCCTGGAGACAGAAAATCCGGTAAAAGATATCATTATCCTGAAAAATGTTATGGAAATCACAGAAGACTATCTGTAGAGATAAGCATGGCAGGGAGAACGCCGTATTTCTGTTTTTGGAGGATAGTGCGTAGACATATGCCTGTGCACTGTTTCGCGGGATTTAAAGTAAGGAGAAGAAAAATGATTTTGGAAACTAAAAGGCTGATTCTTCGGCCATGGGAAGAATCAGATGCAGAAGAATGCTATAAATATGCAAAAGATCCGCTGGTGGGACCAATCTGCGGATGGACGCCGCACACAAATATAGCAGAAAGCAAACGGATTATAAAAAATGTGCTTTCTGCTCCTGAAACGTATGCGGTTGTATGGAAGGAAACAAAACTTCCTATTGGAAATATTGTCCTGAAAATGGGAACAGATACCGATTTGACAGAAAAAGAGGATGAGTGTGAACTTGGATACTGGCTCGGTGTACCTTACTGGGGAAAGGGCATCATGCCGGAGGCAGCAGAAGAATTGCTGCGTCATGCGTTTGAAGAGTTGGGAATGCAAAAGGTTTGGTGTGCGTACTACGATGGAAATGAAAAATCGAAGCGCGTTCAGGAAAAATGCGGCTTTCAATACCAGTGGACATCCCATGATGCGGATGTGCCTTTACTGCAGGAAAAGCGAACAGGACATGTGAACTGTCTTACAAAAAAGGAATGGGACAGAAGAAAGCAACAGAAGCTGGGAGTCCATTTGCTGAAAGCCTGTGATACTTTGTTGTTGGGGATTATTGATGAGAATGGATTTCCGGCTATTTATCCTATGGAAAAAGTGGCATCTGTCGGAATTGAAAAAGTTCTTTTTATTACAAAAATTAATTCGGATAAAGTAAAGGCAATTTGCAAATGTGAGAAAGGCTGCATAGAGTGTTATGCAGACGAGTCCATTGTATGGCTGTGGGGAAATATAGAGATAATAAAAGATTTTGAGAAAATAAAGCGAATTTTGCCTGAAAAATATTGGGAACGACTGATGAAACATGAAAATTATAGGGACTATTGCGTATTATTTTTTCAATCCAAAACAGCAAAAATCTATATCGACGGCAAAAAATATATACTAAAAGAGGAATTATAAACACTATTGCATCATAGTACGAGAGAAAATCGATGATATATCCACGGAAGGAAATATTAAAAAACAGAATAAAGAAGATTTGCTTGAACTATTTTCGTAATAAAGATATAATATATTGGGTTTATATGCTGTTTAAAACAGGTTCTTCTATTTTATGATTATGATAAAATATATATGGCCTATTAAAAGGATATCAGATGGTTTGGAAAATGGAAGACCGCTGCAAATAAAAATGCACAAAAATCGAAAGGAGCTATATGAGAAAACTTGCATTAAATGATGAGATATTACTAAAAATTGATAAAGCAGCCCGGTATATTGGTGGGGAAGTCAATTCTATCATGAAAGATAAAGATAAGGTGGATCTTCGGTTTTGTATGGCATTTCCGGACGTGTATGAAATTGGAATGTCCAATTTGGGCATGGCGATCCTTTATGACAGCTTTAATAAAAGAGAGGACATATGGTGTGAACGTCTGTTTTCTCCATGGACTGACCTGGACAAGCTGATGAGAGAGCAGAATATCCCTCTTTTTGCCCTGGAGTCCCAGGATCCGGTAAAAGATTTTGATATGCTTGGAATCACTTTGGGTTATGAGATGTGTTACACAAATGTACTTCAGCTTCTGGATCTTTCAGGTATTCCTCTGAAAGCAGAAGAAAGAGGTGAGGATTTTCCTGTCGTGATCGGAGGAGGAGCCTGCTCGTATAATCCAGAACCTCTGGCACCGTTTTTTGATCTTTTCTATATTGGAGAAGGAGAAATTTCTTATAACGTTTTGTTTGATGCTTATATAGAAAATAAAAAAGCAGGCGGAAGCAAAGAAGATTTTCTGAAAAAAGCGGCTCAGGTTCCTGGTATTTATGTTCCTTCTTTTTATGAGGTAGCCTATAAAGAAGACGGAACGATTGCCTCTTTTATGCCAAACAGACCGGAAGCTCCTGAAAAAGTAGAAAAGCAGCTGATCGTGGATATGAAAAAGGATTATAATGTACTGGAATCTCCGGTAGTACCTTTTATCAAAGCAACTCAGGATCGTGTGACTCTGGAAATTCAGAGAGGCTGTATCAGGGGCTGCCGTTTCTGCCAGGCGGGAATGATTTATCGTCCTACCAGAGAGCGTGATGTGGAGACCTTAAAAAAAGCAGCACGTACTATGTTGAAAAACACAGGGCATGAAGAGATTTCTTTAAGTTCTTTAAGCTCCAGCGATTACACTCAGCTGAAGGAACTGGTTACGTTCCTGATTGATGAATTCCGTGAGAAAGCGGTAAATATTTCTCTGCCTTCTCTTCGAATCGATGCCTTTGCACTGGATGTTATGAGCAAGGTACAGGATGTGAAAAAGAGCAGTCTTACTTTTGCACCGGAGGCCGGCTCTCAGCGTCTCCGTGATGTAATCAACAAGGGGCTTACGGAAGAGGATATTCTTCACGGAGCCGGAGAAGCTTTTGAAGGCGGCTGGAACCGCGTAAAGCTTTATTTTATGCTTGGACTTCCCACAGAAACTGAGGAAGATATGAAAGGGATCGCCCATCTTGCAGAGAAGATCGCAGAACGTTATTACGAGATTCCAAAAGATAAACGAAATGGAAAGGTTCAGATCAATGTAAGTACATCCTTTTTTGTGCCAAAACCATTTACTCCTTTCCAGTGGGCTCCTATGTACCGGGAGGAAGAATTTATAGAAAAAGCAAAAATCGTAAAAAATGAGATCCGTTCTCAGCTGAACCAGAAGAGTATCCGTTATAACTGGCATGAACCGGATGTAACTGTTCTGGAAGGTTTCCTTGCAAGAGGCGACCGGAGAAGCGCAGATGTTATCCTGAAGGCTTACGAAAAAGGTGCCCTTTATGATGCATGGTCAGAAAGTTTCCATTATGAGATCTGGAAAGAAGCATTTGCCGAGACAGGTATGGATATAGAATTTTATACCCTTCGTGAGCGAAATACAGATGAAATCCTTC
>ENA-UAPG01000795-UAPG01000795.1-human-gut-metagenome-genome-assembly--contig:-NODE-795-length-9961-cov-11.217545_pt1 | contig 9961 bp, 7 predicted proteins | sample MGYA00243478_ERZ654573 | MGnify/ENA primary metagenome ERZ654573 (study PRJEB26926, sample SAMN06164711) | human gut metagenome | biome: ENVO:00009003; feature: ENVO:2100002; material: ENVO:00002003... | reverse complement strand
AAGCGCTTTGTATGGGGGACTGCTTGGGAGTAAGCGCTTTGTACGGGGGGCTGTTTGGGAGAGTAAGCGCTTTTTGTATGGGGGACTGCTTGGGAGTAAGCCCTTTGTATAGAGGACTGTTTGAGCATAAGTCCTTTGTACGGGGAGCGGTTTGTGTGGAAGTTACTTTTGGGTGTCAGCCGTTTTTCCGGTAGGCTGCGGGTGAAAGGCCGAAATATTTTTTGAACATAGCCGAAAACTGAAAGGGGCTGGAAAACCCAACGGATGCTGCAATGGTGGAAACCGGCTGTTCAGTCCTAAGAAGCAGTGTGGCGGCCCGTTCCATTCTCAGGGCTTTTAAGTATTCACTGGGAGTCTGCCCATAGGCTGCCTTAAAGACAGAACAAAGGTAGTTAGGGTGAAGATGAAGGACATCCGCCACATCTTGTATTTTAATGGGTTCACTGTAGCAGGAATCAATGAATGCACGTGCATCTTCGGCGTAGTTTTTCTCCCTGATGGAGGAAGGGCAGCGGCAGGCCTGTGCCTGTGTCAGGCGCGCAAACAGGTGCAGCATCCGGCTGTTTACCTCCAGGCATTTGTCCGGCTGGGAGACGGGGAAGAACTGCTCACCGGGATATTCATTTCGGTTGTAGGATGTGACGTCTTGAAGACGCGGGTCTGTGACAGACAGGATGGAGAGTATAAGGCGCTCCAATTCGTCCAGAGGCAGACAGATTTCCGTAACCCTCTCTTTTCCAAAGAGCATTTCCACAAAGGGACTGCGGGAATCGCAGTAAAAACCAAGCCAGGTGTATTTCCACGGGGCTTTGCGGGAGGCTTGATAGTGTCCGGCTGTGCCGGAGGGAATATAGAAAGCCTGTCCGGCGTGAAGGGTGTAGGTTTTGCCCTCTGTTTCCAGAGTTCCACTGCCTTTCAGGATAAAATGGATGAGATGATAGGGTTTCATATAGAATCCATACTGATACCCGGGGCTGCACTCCTGGATGCCGCAGTGGTTAAACTGCAGGGACAGGAGACTGACAGCAGTCCGGTGGATCAGAAGGTCCCTGTTTCCGAGCATAACAGCACTTCCTTTCTCTGATAATATGGGTGGTTCTCCGGGGCTTGGCGTGTCTGAAACTTCATTCCGACAATCTGCACGTCCCACTTCGCGGTATATAGTCCCGGTTGGGTCAACGCAGCCCGCTCCCGCTGCGCTTTCCTCATCGGGACAAAATCTCCCACATCATATTGAGCAGAGCTCAATAAGCATAAACTGTGACGCACAGCTTGCCGAAAGCCATTTTCAGGCACACTCTAAAGCTGCTTTTGCAGAACCGTGCATACAGATATTTTATCATGGCGGGCAGCAAAATTCGAGGGGATGGGGGGAAGATGTTGGATTTTAACAGACATTTCTTAGAAAACCATATGTCCATTTGAACGGCAGTCTGTTATTCTTTCAGCAAAAGATAAAACGGAAAGAGGGGTTGTGTGAAATGGCATTGATGGAGGTCAGAGATCTGAAAAAGGACTACAGGATAGTGAAAAAGGAGGAGGGTATCCGGGGGAGTATCCGACATCTTATAAAGCCCCGGTATGGATGTAAGGAGGCGGTTAAGGGGGTGTCTTTTTCGATAGAAGAAGGGGAAAGTGTGGCTTTCCTTGGGGCGAACGGCGCGGGGAAATCCACCACCATTAAGATGCTTACCGGGATCCTAAAGCCCAGCGGGGGCAATGTTGCTATTATGGGGAAGGATCCTTTTGAGGACAGGATGGAAAATGCAAAGAGGATTGGCGTGGTGTTTGGGCAGAAGACACAGCTTTGGTGGGATATTCCGGTGATAGAGACATTTCGGCTGTTAAAGAATATTTACCAGGTGCCGGATGAAAAGTATGAGAGGAATATGCGGGAGTTTAGGGAGATCCTGGATTTGGATCCTTTTTTGGGACAGCCGGCCAGAAAATTGTCGCTGGGGCAGAGGGTGCGGGCAGATATGGCGGCCGCCCTGCTCCATGACCCGCCTGTGCTTTTTCTGGATGAGCCTACCATTGGGCTTGATGTGGCGGTAAAGCAGAAGATTTATGAGTTCCTGAGGCGGATCAATCAGGAGAAAAATACAACGATCCTGCTGACCAGCCACGACTTAAATGACCTGGAGTCTCTGTGCAGCCGCCTGATCATTCTGGAACAGGGGGAGATCTTGTTTGATGACAGGATAGAGAAGATATTTGAACAGTATCCGGAGGGTACAACCCTGGAGCAGATTGTGATCGGCCTTTTTAACAGGAGGAGCTGCGGATGAAGAAGTATGTTTCCTATATGCGCTGCGGATTTTTAGAGGGGTGTGCGTACCGGGGCAATTTTATTACCGGGATGCTGGCTAACTTTATCCAGGTGGCAGTGCTTTACTATGTGTGGAAGAGTATTTTCAAATATCAGGGAGTGGTGAACGGGTATACCTGGGAGATCATGAGGAAATATGTGTTTGTGGCGTTTTTGTGCAACAGTTCCTTTTCTTTTGGGTTTGAGATGAATACGGCAAAGAGGATCATTAAAGGGGATATTATTTTGGATCTGCTTAAACCGGTACCTTACAGAGGGATGCTTTTTTTCAGGATGCTGGGGACTGCGGGAATGGAATTTGGGGTAACGCTGGTGCTGGTTGGAGGCTTGTATCTGTCTGTAAACGGTATGGGAGGGATCAGCGGGGGAAGGGTGCTGCTGTTTTTCGTGTCGCTGTTTTTAGGGATGGGGATCAAGTTTGGGATTCAGTATCTGTTTTCTCTGTTGTGTTTTTATACGGATAATTCATATGGGGTGACAAAGGCCAGGGAGGTTTTGACAAACTTTTTTTCTGGGGCACTGTTGCCTTTGGTGATGTTCCCGGGAGTGCTCAGGAAAGTTGTGGAGGTGCTGCCTTTTCAGGGAATCGTGTTTACGCCGTGCAGTATTTTTATAGGGACATTTTCTATGGAGGAAAGCCTTTGGAGGATTGGCGGGCAGGCAGTGTGGATTGGGGTTCTGTGGGTGTGCGGGACTCTGTTTTGGAAAAAGGCATCAGGGGTTATTTCCCTGTACGGAGGGTGAGAGATGAGGAGATGGAGACATTATCTGAAAATGTATGGGCAGATCCAGCTGCAGAATATGAAGTCACTGGCTGAGTATAGGGCGGATTTTTTGATGATGCTGTTTTTTACCGGGTTTTCCCAGATATGTAATTTGGGGGTACTTGGGATCATTTACAGTAATATCCCCGCAGTGGGAGGGTGGACGTTGTGGGAGATACTGTTGTTGTACAGTTTTCTGCTGTTCTCGGAGGGGTGTATCAATTTTTTCTTTCAGGGGACATGGAAGATCGCGGAGATGATTAATCTGGCGGATCTGGACCGGTTTCTGGTGCGGCCTCTGCCCATTGGACTGCAGCTTCTCACGGCCAGGATTGATTTTGACGGGATGAATAAGATGGGGATCGCAGCGGCGGTGTTTGTATTGGGGGTAAGTCACTGTGATATCCGGTGGAGTTTGTGGAAAATTGTGTGTCTGGGAGTTTTTCTTGTGGAATGTTGTGTGATTCGGGTGTGCATGATCTGGATCGCAAGCTGTGCCTCTTTCTGGATGGAGAGCGGGAGGAATAGTTTGAACTTTTTTGCTGTTTCTATTGGGGAGATGGCTAAGTATCCGCTGGTGATCTATCCTCCCATTCTGCAGGGGGTATTTGCGTATGTGATCCCGTATGCTTTTGTGAGTTATTATCCGGTGGGGTATCTGCTGGGGAAGAGTGGTATGGATGGGGGAGTGATGGCCATGCCGGTGGTGTGCGGGGTGATGGTATGGGGGGCTGTGACGATGATGAGGAGGGGGATTGGGAGGTATGAGAGTAGCGGGAATTGATAAATAAGAGGATAATGGTAAGGTGATCTTGATGTGGCAATAGCAACTTAATGATTTGCGGGTGAAACGACTGTAGTTGTACAAAGTTGTCAAAACTTGTTTAATCTTGTGATTGGTCAAATAGAGGTTGACTTTGTGTATAAAAAGGAGTATGGTGGTCTTAAGATAAAATATTCGATAATAGTAAAGCTGTCGAAAGACAGTGACACAAAGCTAAAGGGTCTAAGGTCTATGAAGCAGACTATGACAGCCAGTTGCCGTATTATTTCGATGTAAGGTAAATTGATATCCTTACTCTATTTTGATACGCTTCTGCCTGCAAATTGCTGCAGGCAGTTTTTATTTCAAGGAGGAAATCTGACTTGAGGTAAAAAGTCCGATGGGTGCTTATCACAGGATAAGTGCGTTCTTTTGGTACGGTTAATCAGAGAGAATGCCCCGTTCGGAAGCAGCCAACCTTTCGTTTTGTGCAGAGACCAGGCATAGCGCCGGGGTTTGCCGCACAAACTCCGAAAACTGAAAAAATCAGGAACCGCGCGAGAGTATGCCTAGGCATACTCTCTTTGTTATTATACCTATAATAACAAAAACATCTTATCTACATAAAATATATTCTGTGCGGCCGAAAACTTGTTCAGAGGTGAGTGGATTGAAAGAGGAAGAGAAGAATAGCAAGAGCACTGGTGAAGTGGTTACAGACCATGCTTTGAAGCTTCAGAAAGCGGTGCTGAGGCAGAAAATAATGATTGGTGCCCTTGTAGGTGTCATAGCAGTGGGCGGCGTAGGTGCAGCAGGATATAAGCTTGGATGGTTCGGCGGAGGAGATGACAAGGCTCAGGAAGAGCAGGTATCCGCAGATATTGACCCGAATGCCGGGGATTGGGACGGTACTATACCGGAGGCTCCTAAGGGTGATCCAAATGCAGAGAATATAGAGCTGCCGGGGTATCCAAAGATTTATATACCGGCAGGCCAGACAGATGTGGATGTGGCATTTTCCAACCCGGAAGGGAATCCGTGTTACTTTACATTTCAGCTTGTGTTAAAGGACACCGGGGAAGTATTGTATGAATCAAAACAGGTGCCTCCGGGGGAGGCAATTACAACGGCTACATTAAGCAAGGCACTGGATGCAGGGGAATATGCAGCTGAACTGAGGATCACAACAGCAAGTATTGTAGATTTATCCCCCATGAATGGAGCCAATATGGAGACAGTGCTTGATGTGAGGTAAGGGTGGTGTTTCATGAAAGGCAGAAGTTGGAGAGGGATTGTAGTTTCTGTTTTCGTGTCGGCGGTGTTGGTGATTGGGAATGCGGGGATGGCTTTTGCTGATACGGAGTGTATGGAAGTTGATCAGATAGAAGATGAAGTAGTTTCACAGGCTGAGTGTACGGTTGAGGATCCTGAAGAAGGTGATTTGTCGGAAGACATAGAGAGTCCTGACAATGATAGTGAATGGGATAATGTGGACAATGAGCTGGAAGACAGTGTTGAGGAAGAGGAAAGAGTAGAGGAAAGCAACGGCGTGCATCATCACGATGCATCCTGTGGCTATAGAGAAGCACAACCGGAAATACCATGTGACCATGGGTGTACGGACATGGATGAAGAAGGCAGGATTATACATTGTCCGGAGTGTGCTTATCGTCCGGCAGTTGAGGAAATTCTCTGTAAGTATGAGTTGGAGAAGTTGAAAGAGGAAGAAGAACTCAAAAAGCAGCAGGAAGAACAGGAACAGCCGGAGGAACCGGATTCTGCAATAGAGGAATCTGAAGAAGAGGAAACCCGAAAGGAAGAGTCCGGTATTACGGATGGGCAAACAAATAAGAAAGAAGATGAGAACCAGAAAAAAGAGAGCGGATTAGAATCAGAGGAAGAGAATCAGGAGAATGTTCCTTCCGAAACAATCGAAGAGGGTCATAAAGATGAAAATTCCATACAGGAAGAACTGACCCATGAGGTGGCTCCACCTCAGGACGAGATGGAGGAGAGCATAATTGATTCGGTAGATGATTCAAGGGGGACGGAAGAAGAAACTTCATTGCCGTCTAATGAACCTGTCTATGTAGTTGAAATTCCTTCAGAGGTGAAATTTACAGAAGACACGGATAGTTTTACGATCCAGACTAAAAAGTTAATTCCCGAGGAAGACGGAGAATTAGCAGTAACTGTAGAAGGAACAGAGAGCAGGGACGGGAACTATTTTGCATTGTATTGCGGACAAAACAGTTGGGAGTATCGGCTGGACATGGCCGGTAACCTGATTACACCAAGGCAGAATGAAGTAAATTTGGACTGTTGGAGTGAGGTACAAGAGGTGAAAATCCTGCCCGAGGAAAATGAAGATTTGTGTGCAGGAGAATATACCGGAGTACTGATGTTTCATGTGGTGTATGAAAGTAGAATTGAGAAGTTTGAAATGGAATTTAATTAAAAAAATATAAGAGTTCAGGAGGATTTTATTATGAAGAAAAGAAGTTTAGTTGCTATGGGGTTGGCTGGAGTTATGACAATTGGGATGTGTGTGCCGGTGTTGGCGAATCCTATTGGACCAAATAGTGATGGGTCAGGTAATCCAGAATCCAGTAGTGCTGAAACAGCCGTAGAAATAACAGAACCTATCAAATATAAGATTTCAATACCAGCTAGTTTTGCTACATCTGGAGAGACTACATCAGCTGAACTGAGTGTGAGTGAGTTTAATATAGAACCTAATGCCAAGGTTACCATATCGGTTAGTTCTTCCAATATAACGTTAACAAATGAAAATGACAATTCGACGACATGGAAAAAGAGTTTGAAAGTAGGTAGTAATGAGTTCACCAGTATAGATTTTACTAATTCTGCCCAAGATTCTAAAACTATTATTTTGGGAGAGGATGCTAGCGACACTGGAGTGAAACCAGCAGGTAAATATTCGGGTAAAGTAACATTTAGTATAGCTTATACAGCTAATCCAGCTAGTTGATAATTAGGGATATACTGCTATACTATTGAGATTTATTGCATAATAACACTTGAAGATAGGAAATTTACTTATGAATTATCGTTATCTTCATAAATGCAAAAGATGGAGCAATGTCAAAAAAGTCTAAGATTTTTTTGATATGCTGTTGGCCTCGAGGGTATAAATATTTCTGGATAGTGTAAATTAGTTTGTGTATTTGGTAAAAAATGACTCCTTTTTGGTAAGAATTCAGATATGACAATTCTTATTGAAAAGGAGTATTTTATGCCCGTAGCAAAGGGACAACATATGTCTCATTCAAATACGGTGGGTAGAATTTCCTTGTGGCAATTTCAAAGAATCCAATTAGGCTGGTTTCCTTTGGTATTTTCTAGCAAACACTGGGAAAGTACCAGCATTATGCAACATTCGGATCAGATATTCGACATCAGACACCGTATATTTTCGTGACATATGCACATCTTTGAAATAAGGAATCTTCTACTTCCTTAGGAAGATAAGATTCTTTAGTAAATATCCCAGATCTCCTATATCATTGAAAATCAAGATAGTCTTTTAGGAACAACAGAAACGGTCAAAGAAAGTGTTTTGCCCTCTTAGCTCCCATAAGGTTCAGAATAGTCCCATCCTTCTTACCATCCTAATTCCAGATTCAGCAGAAAACAGACCAATCTCTTGCGCACCCACAACCGATATACCTCCTCCCCCATTTACCATCCATAACAAATCCCACAAAAAAACTAATATATATCCGGCTTATTACGGTCAATAACAGGAAGTACAGGTTGCTGCACCATTGGGCAATTTCGATATTCCGTAGGTGTCATCCCCGTCACTTTCTTAAACTGCCGCATAAAGTGTACATCATTCTCATACCCGCACTGTTCAGCGATATGGCGAATGGAGAGGGAAGTGGTGCAGAGCAGTTGTTTTGCATATTCGATCCGGGCATGTATGATGTCAGCCATGCATGTAATGCCAAAATGTTTTTTGTATAGATGCTGAAAGTAAGGTGGGCTGAGGCAAATCTGGTGTGATAAATTGGCAATGTCCCATTTTAAATAAGGCCGGCTATATATTTTATTACGGAGAAGAGAGAACTTATCATAATTTTTTTCCTGTACGCCGATGGATTGGTTCATGATTTGCTCTGACAGTTTATTGAAAAAAATATGCAGATAACAGTTTATGGTATCTTTTTTTTGTTCGTTGGAAGAATAGTACTCAAGGCTGAGATTATTGATCAAAAGGGAAAAGTATTCAATATCATTTAGGAGAACAGGAACTTCCATGGGAATTCCAAGAATTCTTAGGTACTCTTCCTCTTCTTTGGAAAGCTCCAGATGCATCCAGTCATTACTGAATGTCTCATCGTAGGCACGGTAATATTGGGATGCATTTTTTGGATACATAAAAAAGATATTTGGCGGAGTATGCACATCCTTTCCGTTAATGGTGAAGATGGCAGGACTTTTGACCAGAAGGACCAGAAAATCACCGGAGCCTAATGGCCGGTTAATATTTAAATCTGAATCATGTACATGATTATATCCGATAAAAACAAGTTCCATAATGTCCCCCCCCTTAAAAAAATATTATTTATCAGTTAATTTGAAGTTTACATCATTACAATTCATTCGTCAAGATTGTAGAATATGATATGTAAATAACGCAGAAATACTAGAGAATAGTCAAGTTGCACATGAAAAAATAAATAAAGCTTTTATACGCCGGAACTATGCAGGTAAAAATACCGGTATAAAAAAGCTTTATAAATCAGTTCTGCGTTCAAAAACAAGAAGATAAGGAGGCACATTATGAAAAGGAGACTTGTTGCATTAGGAATGAGCGTTATGATGGCAGCAGGCTGCCTGGCCGGATGCGGGGGCAGTACAAACAACCAGAAGAAAGAAGCGGCAGAAAATAAGTCGGGCGGAAAAGTTTTAAATATCTATTGTTTTGATGACAGTTTTAAAACACTGGTTGAAGACTATTACCTTCCAACAGGAAGACTGCCGGAGGATGTGGAATTGAACTGGATCACGGTGCCCAGTGCAGACAATGCTTATCAGAATTCTCTGGATGAAGCATTATTAAAACAGGATGAGGTATCTGCAGACAAAAGAGTAGATATGTTTTTAGTAGAAGCAGATTATGCATTGAAGTATGCGCAGTCAGATATGACGCTGGATGTTGAGAAGGATTTGGGGCTGACAGAGGAGCAGATGTCTCAGATGTATGATTATACAAAACAGATCATGACAACAGAGGATGGAAGTATCAAAGGAGTTACAGCCTTTGCATCGCCGGGTCTGTTTACATACCGCCGTTCTATTGCTAAAGACGTACTTGGAACAGATGACCCGGTACAAGTACAGGAATATCTCAGTGACTGGAATAAATTCGATGAGGCAGCAGTGATGGCAAAAGAAAAAGGTTATAAAATGTTGTCAGGCTACAGTGATTCCTACAGAGTTTTCTCAAACAATGTGTCACAGCCATGGGTAGACGGAACAAAGATACAGATAGATAAAAACATTGAAAACTGGATTGAGCAGACAAAGGAATACACAGATAAAGAATACAATAATAAACATGGTATTTGGTCTGACGGATGGACGGCAGATCAGGGATCCTCAGGAAATGTATTTGGATTCTTCCTTCCTACATGGGGCATTAACTTTACGCTTATGGCAAATTCCCTTGATACGGCTGTTGCTGACGGCGGTAAAGAAGAGGTGGGAAACGGTATTTACGGTGATTATGGCGTTTGTCAGGGACCGCAGTCCTGGTATTGGGGAGGTACTTGGTATTGTCCGGCAAAGGGTACTGACAATATTGACGAGATTAAAGACCTGCTGGAATTCTTCTGCTGTGAAAAAGACTCCATGAAGAAGATGGCCACAGATACCTTAGACTTTTCTAACAATAAAGAAGCTATGAAAGAGGTTGCCGACAGTGATTACAGCAGTGCATTTTTAGGGGGACAGAATCCATATGGAGACTTTTGTGAATCAGCGGAAAATATTGATATGAAATATACCTCCATTTATGACCAAGGATTAAACGATGGGATTGGCAAAGCAATGGGTGATTATTTTGACGGAAATGTT
>ENA-UAPG01000787-UAPG01000787.1-human-gut-metagenome-genome-assembly--contig:-NODE-787-length-10055-cov-10.400600_pt1 | contig 10055 bp, 6 predicted proteins | sample MGYA00243478_ERZ654573 | MGnify/ENA primary metagenome ERZ654573 (study PRJEB26926, sample SAMN06164711) | human gut metagenome | biome: ENVO:00009003; feature: ENVO:2100002; material: ENVO:00002003... | reverse complement strand
GTACAAGTCCGGTTTATCTGCTGGGAAATTACCGGCTGGGTGTGCAGAATACGGGTATTGCCTATGATACATTTGCAGTGCGGCCGGATCTGGGAGGACTTGCATCCTTTTCCGGGACGGTCCCTGTGGGAAAGGGCTATGTTTCGGTATCCATGGACAGCGGGGAGGTACGGGTGACATCCACGGTGCCGGGAGGCATTCTGCAGGTCTTTGGAAGGGAGATATCCCTGGAACCGGGAAAGGAAGCTATTGTGAAAAAAGAGAGTGGAAAGAAAGGGAGAACAGAGTAGATATGAGACAGGAAGAATTACAGGATTTGTTAAACAGTATGTCACTGCAGGAGAAAATTGACCAGATGCTGCAGCTGACCGGGGATTTTTATGAGGATGCGGACAGTGTCATGACAGGGCCGGCAGGGGAACTGGGAGTCTCAGAGGAGGATATCCGCATGGCAGGTTCCATTTTGGGGACTGCCGGAGCAAAGAAGCTGAAACATATACAGAAAAATTACATGGAGAAGCAGCCCCATCATATTCCCATGCTTTTCATGATGGATGTGATCCACGGCATGAAAACCATATTCCCGATTCCTTTGGGACAGGGGGCTACCTTTGAGCCGGAATTATCAAGAAAATGTGCACAGGCAGCAGCAAAGGAAGCGGCGGTGTCAGGGCTTCATGTGACATTTGCGCCCATGGCGGACCTGGTCCGGGATGCCAGGTGGGGGCGTGTGATGGAATCCACAGGTGAGGACACTTACCTGAATGGTCTTTTTGCAGCAGCCATGGTGAAAGGATTTCAGGGGGATGACCTGAGCAGCCCGGAGCAGGTGGCTGCCTGCGTAAAGCATTTTGCAGCGTACGGCGGAGCTCAGGCGGGAAGAGATTACAATACGGTGGAGCTTTCCGAACATACACTGAGAGAGTATTATCTGCCTGCCTACAAAGCGGGGATTGACGCAGGGGCAGCTTTGGTCATGACCTCCTTCAACACAGTGAACGGGATTCCTGCCAGTACAAATGAATGGCTGATGCGTCATATCCTCAGGGATGAGATGGGGTTTGACGGCGTGTTGATCTCGGATTTTTCTGCGATTCTGGAGACGGTTGCCCACGGCTATGCAAAAGACAGCCGGGAGGCAGCAGTAAAAGCGCTGGAGGCCGGTGTGGATATTGATATGATGACAAATGTGTATGCTGCGAATCTGAAAAAACTGGCGGAGGAGGGAAGCGTGCCCATATCCCTCATCGACCAATGCGTTATGCGGATATTGGAGCTGAAAAACAAACTTGGGCTGTTTGAAAATCCATATAAAGGTGCTGACGAAGAGAAGGAAAAAGAAGTGATCCTGTGTAAAGAACACCGTGCACTTGCAAGAGAAGCGGCTGTAAAATCCTTTGTCCTGCTGAAAAATGACGGCATTCTGCCCTTGGATATGGAGAAAAGGACTGCCTTTATCGGGCCTTTTACAGATGACAAACAGATAAAGAGCAGCTGGTCCTTTACCGGTGATGATAAGGATTGTGTGACCATAAAGGAAGCAGCTGAAAACGTGTTTGACAGCAGACGCACCACATATCTGAAAGGGGCTCCGGTCATCGGTGCGGACAGCAGACTCATTGGGTTTAAGCTGGCAGGTTTTCAGGAGGATGCTCCCAAAGAGATCACGGCAGAAGAGGAGAGACAGATGCTCTGTGAGGCTATAGAGGCGGCCGAAAAAGCGGATGTTGTCATCATGCCTTTGGGGGAACATTACCTGCAGAGCGGAGAAGCCACCAGCCGCGGGGAAATCACTGTTCCGGAGGTACAGATGGAGCTTTTCAGGGCAGTCCGGGCTGTGAACCCAAATATTGTGGTGGTGCTGTTCAGTGGCCGGCCCTTGGATATCCGGGAGATCAGCAAAAAAGCCAGAGCCGTGCTGGAAGTATGGCGTCCGGGCACGGAGGGAGGAAATGCCATTGTGGATGTGCTGACGGGAAAAGCAGATCCTTCCGGTAAACTGCCTATGAGTTTCCCTTATTGTGTGGGGCAGGTTCCGGTGCACTACAATGAATTTTTCACGGGAAGACCCAACCGCAAAGGCATGCAGGAGCGCTTTCGTTCCAGATATATAGATATTCCCAATGCGCCGCTGTATCCTTTCGGATATGGACTGAGCTATACAGATTTCTCTGTATCTTCGGTCACCCTGGATAAAGAGGAGATGGGACCTGAGGACATCATTCGGGCAGGTGTGAGGATCAAAAATACGGGGACAAGAAGTGGAACAGAGACCGTGCAGCTATATTTGAGAGATACAGTGGCAAGTGTGGTGCGCCCGGTCAGGGAGCTGAAAGGATTTGAAAAGGTGACGCTGGAGCCTGGAGAGGAGCGGGAGATCGTGTTTACGATTGACGAGTCCATGCTGCGTTTCCATACAGAGAAAAATGGCTTTGCCAGCGAAACGGGAGATTTTCTGGTGTTTATCGGAACAGACAGCACGACGGAAAATCAGGCGCATTTTTGTCTTTGCAGATAGATAGGATATACATGATCGCCATAGATACTGACGGATGAGCCGGGCAGTGTCTATGGCTCCTTTGCATTTATTAAATAAGGGGGAACACCATGAAAAAAGGGCACAGGACCTTATATCTCAACAGAACCATACTTTTGATCATGATGATAGGCTATCTGGCCCTGTTGATCCTTATGCTGTGTATGGACTGGTACCTTATCGGGGACTATCAGAGAAAGAACAGGGAACAGGAGAAGGGGCTTCTCCATGCTTATGTGGAGAACACGGAAGCTGCCATGGATAAGGTGGACAAGCTCATCTATGATATCTATTCTTTTGACGACAATTTCGACAATCTGAGCCGTGTGCAGCCGGATGTTCTGGAATATGGGGATGCCTGGGAACTGAAGGAGACCATGAACCAGAAAATGCTGATCGAGGAGAATCTGCACGGCTATTACATTTTTTACGGGGGTAGGACAAAACCTTGGTACAACGTAAATACAGAACGGATCGCACCGGAAAAGGCGCCGGTTCTGAGGAATCTGCTCTCACAGCTTCTGAACAGAGATCTGAACACGCCCAACAGCAGGGAGAGCCAGATGCGGAGCTGGGTGACGGTGTCCGCAGACGATGAGGTCTGTCTGGCCATCAGCTGCGAGAAGGGAAAGGTAGCACTGTACGGACTGCACAGCCTGGGAAAAATTGAAAATACAGTGCAGGAAGGTGCGGAAAAAAAGCCGGACGTGATGATACTGGAAGATGGTATTATTCTGAAGAATAAGGAGCTGGCAAAACAGTTGGATCTGCTGGGCAAAGTGCAGGATTCCACGGAAGAATATACGGCGCGCATCGGATCGTACCAGGTTTACGGGCAGCGGATCAGAAATACCAGTCTCTGGATCTTTACGGCTTATGAAACGAATCTTTGGAGTGTGATGAATGTACAGCAGCTTTTGCTGCTCATTGTCACCATGTTATCTGTCCTGGCTGTCTGGGCGCTGTACCGGTTCACGAAGAGACAGGTGCTCACCCCCATCCGCAGACTGACAGGCATCATGGATGAGATCAGGGCGGGGGAGACTAAAACAGTGCCGGATATGGACGCGCGTTTTTATGAGATCAGACAGATCAATGACACATTGTCCCAGATGGTGCAGGCATTGGAGCAGCAGCGGGTAAAGACCGTGGAGGAGGCGGTGGAGAAGCAGAAAGCACAGATGCAGTATCTCCAGCTTCAGCTAAAGCCCCATTTTTATCTGAACGGGCTGAAAACACTCAATGCATTGGTGCTGGAGAAAGAGACGGACAAGATGCAGGAGCTGATCTTGAACCTATCCAAACACATCCGCTATCTTCTGCAGGTGGACAGGGAGACCGTGGCGCTGAAAGCGGAAATTGCGTTTGTAAAGAACTATGTGGACCTGCAGAAGCATGTGACAGGGCGTCAGGTTTTCTGCGAAGTGCAGGCTCCAAAGGAGACGGAGGACTGGATGGTCCCTGTGCTCTGCATCCAGACCTTTGTGGAGAACAGTGTGAAATATGCCAGATTCGGAAGCGTGCAGGTACCTCTGGAGATTTTGGTCACAGCGGATGTGCTTGTGACGGAGGAGGGGCGTTTTCTGGATTTGAATATCCAGGACAACGGGCAGGGATATCCGGAGGAAATTCTGGAAGAGATCAACAAAAATACAGATAAAGGGAGCCGCAGTGTGGGAATCAACAACATAAAACGGCGCTGCAGGCTTTTATATGGGGAGAGAGCGGAGTATTATTTTACCAACCGGGACGGAGCCATGAGTGAATTAATATTGCCGGAGGAGAAGAAAAACAATGAATGTATTATTAGTGGATGATCAGAAAGCAATTGTGGAGAGTCTGAAAAAGGGAATTCACTGGGAGAATCTGCCTGTGAGACAGGTTTATACTGCCTGCAGTGCCAAGGAGGCCAAGCTGGTCCTACGGAATTTTGAGGTGGATGTGCTGGTCAGCGATATTGAGATGCCGGAGGAAAACGGTCTTTCCCTGTGCAGATGGGCGAAGGAACAGTTTCAGGAGATTGAGTGTATTTTTCTCACCTCCCATGCGGATTTTGCCTACGCGAAGGAGGCCATAGCCATGGGCGGGTTCGACTATGTATTGCAGCCTGTAAAATACCGGGAAGTGGAGGCGGTACTTTTAAAAGCATGGGATAAGATCAGCAGCAGGAAGAAACTGCGCCGCCTGGAAAACACTAGAAAACTGGTCATAGAACAGAGAAACACCATTCTGGATGCCATGCTGTCTAAAATGCTGCGGGACAAGGGGGAGGAGGCTGATCAGATTTACCGGCATTTTGCAGAGATGTTCCGTATGGAGTATGACAACTGCACGGTACATCCCGTTCTTGTACAGATTCTGAAGTGGAAACGGCTTTCAGATACCTGGGAGGAAAATCTGGTCCGCATGACACTCTGCAATATTGCGGAGGAACTGTTTGCGGACCGGGATGTTCGGGCAGGGATCTCCTGTCTCAGGGAGGACCGATACTGGCTGTTTCTGGTGGCAGAGAAAGGGGCAGTGGGGGATGATCTGTGGCACAGAAGGCTGAAAGAATTTTATTCTTTTGTCAATGAAAATATGGATTTTTCTGTTGGCGTATACCCGATCGCAGAGCTTGAGGAGGATCTTACTTTCAGCCAGGTATTCGGACGTCTGGGCAGACGGGCGGAGGGGAATAAAGAGAAAAAGCCGGGGATTTACTGGGAGGATGTGGAGACCGTGGGACACGCGGAGGAAACCAATCCCATTGATACCGCTGTGTCATATATCAGGAAAAATCTCAGCAAGAACATTTCCAGAGCCGAGGTGGCAGAGCTGGTGCACTTAAATGAAGAGTATTTTTCCAGGCTGTTCAGACAGGAGACAGGGGATACCTTTAAGGATTTTGTACTGCTGGAAAAGATGAAAGCAGCCAAAAAACTTTTGGCAGAGACCCATCTGTCTGTCAGCATTGTAGCATCCAAGGTGGGGTATGACAATTTCTCACACTTTTCCAAAATGTTCAAGAAAATGACAGAGGTGACGCCCCAGGAATACAGAAAGGACAGACAGAAGCGGTAAGTCACAAAAGCGACAGAACCCCTCATGAAAGTGGCAGAAATTTGGCAGGACTATGGCAGAGGCCATGCCGGACATCACAAAAGGACCAATTTTCATCATGAAACTTGCAGAGAAAAACTGCACTCCCGGATAAAATAAAGATATCATAAAGCTTGTCAAAGGACAGGAAAAAGAAAAGGAATGGAGGATGTTTGAAATGAGAAAAAACATCAGAAGAACAGCAGCAGTAGTCAGCGCAGCCGCTATGGCATTATCCCTGACAGCCTGCGGAGGGGGAGACGAAGGCTCCGCTTCAAAAGAATCCGGGAAAGATGGAGTAAAAAGTGTAAATGTGCATATCCCCACTGTATATGACCTGCCGGATGCCCAAAAGGTGGAGGATGAGATCAACAAAATCACAGAAGAAAAATATAAGATCCACCTGGATCTGAATTTCATTACAACAGGCAACTGGCTGCAGCAGTCCAATCTTCTCTTTACCGGCGATGAGGCGGACGTGATCGCTGTGTACTCCACACCCCTGACTACATATGTAAAGAACGGACAGCTTGTGGATCTGACGGAATATTATGAGAACGCATCCCCGGAATTTAAAGACGTATGGTCTGAGGATGAGATGAAAGGCACAACGGTCAACAATAAGATCTATGCAGTGCCTAATATGAGAAATTTCGGTAATTATTTTGGGCTGAATATTGACTCGGAGATTGCAGCAGAATTCGGTATTGAGGAGGGACAGGAGCTGACCATGGAAGATGTGGATGCTTTCTTGAGGGCAGCCCATGAAAAATATCCTGACCGCTACGCGCTGGCCCCTCAGGGAACCGACACCATTATCGGACAGTGGAGCTGGGACGGCCTTGGCGACAGTAAATATATCGGCGTTCTTCCGGAATGCGGACAGACTACAGAGGTTCAGAATCTGTTTGACACAGAGGATTTCCGGGAATTTTGTACTTGGACGCGTGCCTGGTATAAGGACGGTCTGATCATGCAGGATATCCTCAGCAATACACAACCATGGCAGACCATGATCGGCAACAAACAGGCCATTGCCTGCCTTGACAACTATGGCGTAAATGGTCTGAATGGCATGATCCGCACCGTGATTCTGGACAAATGGGCAGTGGCAAACTCTTATTCTGAACTGTGCTACGGTATCAATATGAACTCCAAAGACAAGGATGCCGCATGGGATGTAATGGAGATCCTGTACACAGATGCAGAAGTCTCCGGACTTTTAAACAACGGTATTGAGGGAACCCATTATGTGAAGAATGAGGACGGCACGATCTCTTTCCCGGAAGGCAAGAGTGCTGCTGACTGCGGCTACGGCATGGCGGACGAATACTGGATCACCCCTTACTCCGCAAATAGTCTTCCTCTGGATGTAAACGGTGCATCCTTTTTCGATGATCTGCTGAAATTCAATGAAGAGACCATGAAATCCAAAGCCTTTGGATTTGCCTTTGACACCACAGAGGTGGCTGACCAGTATGCTGCCTGCTGCAGTGTTATGGACAAATATTACAAGGCCCTTATGTCGGGAACTGTGGATGTGGAGAGCACTATTGAACAGGCAGACAAGGAGTTTGAAGCAGCCGGCTTAAAGGATATCGTCAAAGTAAAACAGGAACAGCTGGACGCCTTTCTGGCAGGTAAATAGGAGGAGAAACCTATGGCAAAGACAGCGGTAAAACCTGCAGGCGGGCACCAGCGGAAGATGGCAAAGAGAAAAATGACTCTGGCCCTTCTTTCCATGATGCTGCCGGGCTTCATCTACCTGATCATCAATAATTATATTCCCATGGCTGGCCTGGCCATCGCGTTCAAGCGCTTTGATTACAGCAAAGGGATTTGGGGAAGTGACTGGTGTGGTCTGAGTAATTTCACGTACCTTTTTAAGACACAGGATGCCCTGAATATTATCAGAAATACGGTGTGCTACAATCTGGTATTTATTCTGCTGGGAAATCTGCTGGCAGTGGCAGTTGCCATTATGCTGAATTTCCTGCGGGGAAAAATGAACAAAAAAATCTATCAGACAGTTATCCTGATCCCCTGTCTGATCTCCATGGTGGTGGTTTCCTACATTGTGTTCGGCTTCCTCAGCCAGGAGAACGGCTTTTTGAATAAACTCATCGTGTCCATGGGCGGGGAGACTATAAGCTGGTACACAGAGGCAAAATATTGGCCCTTTATCCTGGTCATCGTGAACCTGTGGAAGGGGTTTGGATACTCCAGTATCCTCTATTACGCCACAGTTATCGGAATCGATTCAGCACTCTATGAGGCCGCCACTGTGGACGGAGCAGGACGGTGGCGCCAGGTGTGGCACGTGACTCTTCCGGGGCTGAAGGGAACCATCATCACCATGGTGCTTCTGAATATCGGACGCATGTTTTACACGGATTTCGGTCTGTTTTATCAGGTCCCCATGCGCTCCGGGCTTATCTCATCCGTGACAGATACGATTGACGTATTTGTATATAAGGGGCTGACACAGTTAAATGACATAGGCAGGGCATCGGCAGCGGGATTTCTGCAGTCTGTGCTGGGATTTATCCTGGTGCTGACCGTCAACTTTATTGTCCGCAGGGTCGATGAAGAAAACGCGCTGTTCTGAGAAAGGAGGAAATCATGGTCAGTAAAAATAAAACGGGACAGATTGTCCTGAACATCATTTTCATTCTGCTGGCAGTGGCGGCCCTGGCGCCGTTCCTGCTGCTCATATCCTCCTCTCTCACAAGCGAACCGGTGCTTATGAAAGAGGGATACAGCTTTTGGCCGAAGGAGTTCAGCCTGGCATCTTATGCCTATCTGTTCAAAAGCAGTACAAAGATTTTAAGAGGGTATGGGATCACTGTTTTTGTCACAGTGGTGGGTACCGTGTTAAGTGTTTTGATCACTACCCTGTTTGCCTACCCCCTGTCCAGGAAAGAGCTTCCGGGAAGGTATCTGTTCTCCTTCTTTGTATTTTTTACCATGCTGTTTAACGGCGGCCTGGTGCCCACTTATATGATGTGGACGCAGACGTTTCATATTAAAGATACGCTTTTGGCTCTTATTCTGCCGGGACTTTTGATGAACGCTTTTTATGTCATTATGATGCGCTCCTTCTTTACGGCAAATATACCGGACGCATTGGTGGAGGCAGCCAGGATTGACGGGGCCGGGGAGTACAAGATTCTGTTCCGGATCGTGATGCCCCTGTCTAAGCCCATGATGGCTACCTTGTCCCTGATGATCGGGCTTGGCTATTGGAATGACTGGATGAACAGCCTTTATTATATTACCAATGAAAAACTGTTCAGCATCCAGGCAATCCTGAATACCATCATCACCAATATCCAATTCCTCACAAGCGGGCAGAGCGCGGCAGCCTCCAATGTGGATCTGTCACAGCTTCCCAGTGTTGGAATTCGGATGGCGATTGCGGTGATCGGAATCCTGCCGGTGTTATGTATTTATCCGTTCTTCCAGAAATACTTTGTGAAAGGAATCGTTGTGGGGGGCGTGAAAGGTTAAACGGCAAGTGGCTGTTTCGGGCCGCTGTACTTGGGAACTTAAGTGCAGGTTACTGTTCACTCCGTGTCCAGTAACACGCTTCGCGATGCACAGATATGGAGCATTCTGCCCCATATCGCGCTGGCTGCCTCGGGATTTTCATACTTCCGGCATGAAAACGCCTCCCGGTACAGTGGCCTGTGAACAGTAACAAGTGCAGAGGTCTTTTTGTGACACGCTCCGGGTATCTATGGACAGTCCCATGGTTGTGTGTTATCCTTTGAAAGGACTATATTACATAAAAGGATGGGACAAAATATGAAAAAGAATCCGGCGGGAGCATCCCAAACCAGGGATGCTTTCCGCTCAAAATTTGGTTTTATTGTGGCGTGTGTAGGTTCGGCTGTGGGGATGGGAAATATCTGGATGTTTCCTTACCGGACCGGGCAGTACGGTGGTGCTGCTTTTCTGATACCCTATTTCATCTTTGTGGCGATCCTGGGATTCTCCGGAGTGGTGGGGGAAATGGCTTTTGGGCGTGCCATGAAGACCGGACCTTCGGGAGCGTTCGGCAGGGTGATGGAGATGCGGGGGCTGAAGGGCGGCAGACTGATCGGCATGATACCGGTTCTGGGCTCTTTGGCTATTGGCATAGGCTACTCTGTGGTGGTGGGCTGGTTTCTTCGGTTCTTGTGGGGATCCTTATTGGGAACCATGTTTCATGCACCGGATGTCTCCGCTTATTTTGGAGAGATAGCGGGTGACTTTGGAAGCGTGGGATGGCATATGGCAGGACTGGCGGTGACCTTTATTATTATGGCTTTCGGGGTTTCCAAGGGAATTGAAAAAATGAATAAGGTCATGATGCCCCTGTTCTTTATTTTCTTTTTGTTTCTCATGGTGCGTGTGCTGACGCTGGGAAATGTGGGGGAGGGTTATAAATATCTCT
>ENA-UAPG01000782-UAPG01000782.1-human-gut-metagenome-genome-assembly--contig:-NODE-782-length-10119-cov-11.567965_pt1 | contig 10119 bp, 10 predicted proteins | sample MGYA00243478_ERZ654573 | MGnify/ENA primary metagenome ERZ654573 (study PRJEB26926, sample SAMN06164711) | human gut metagenome | biome: ENVO:00009003; feature: ENVO:2100002; material: ENVO:00002003... | reverse complement strand
CCCCTGGACATAGCCGGCAATAATTCTACCAGCATTAAATAGCTAAAATCCATATATGCAAACTTTTTCAATGTTCTTAAAATATCTTTCGGATTATCCAATAAACCAAAAAAAAGAAAAGCATATATTGCACAGTCAGGTCTAAATACTCGAATAAGACCATAATCTACTCTTGTAAAATATTGCCTATATTCTGGATGGTACATCAATGTTATTAAAAAAGTTGCAACGACTACTGCATATAGAAGCAAAAAAGGTATATATATTCGACTTGTAATCTTTGGCATTCTAATTAGAAACAATATCACCGGCACTGATGCAATACACGATAAAATGAAATTCCTAAAAAATCCCGTATCAAACCCCATTCTGCTCAGCATATATCTCGCTACAGTCAGAATGAATATCTGAGACAGATACAATAAAAGCAGTCTGGAATAATAATCAGATTTACGAACTCTAATTTTTAATAATTTCCTATTATTCATGATAAATCTCTTCTTTTAATCGTTTTAAAAATAGTTCTACATCGCACTTTTTAGTGGCCCAACTTGTTACCAATCGAATGCCAGTCCTTTGCTCATCTATTACACTGATTATCTCATAAGCAAACTCTTCATTTAACTTATCTAGTACGCTATTCTTTAGTATTGGAAATAATTGATTAGACGGACTATCTACAGTAAAATCAATCCCTAATTCTATTAGTCCTTTTTTTAAATGTTTAGCCATCTCATTTTGATGTTTTCCTATTCGCTCATAAAGATTGTTACTCATAAGTATTTCAAACTGCAACCCTAAAAGCCAGCCTTTTGCCAACATTCCTCCGCGTTGCTTTGCAATATATCTAAACTCATTCTTAAGCGAATCATTTATAATAACAAGTGCTTCTCCAAATAAAGCACCATTCTTTGTTCCACCGATATAAAAAGCATCACATAATTCTGCCATTATCAAAAGAGTTACATCAGAACAATCCAATGCACTTGCAAGTCTGGCCCCATCACAATATAGAAGAAGATTATACTTATCACATATCTGTCTTAATTCACGCAATTCATTTACAGTATACACTGTGCCAACCTCTGTTGTTTGACTAATATAGACCATACGAGGCTTTACACACAAAATTCCAGCATGATCCCAATGCTGCGGTCCACAAGCCTCTTCTATATCTTGTGGTGTAACCTTCCCAGCACACCCTTTTACCTCAATACATTTATGTCCAGTGCTTTCAACTGCACCCGTTTCATGGATACAAATATGTCCGGTAGGAACAGCAATAATCGCTTCATGCGGCCTTAAAAAAGCACACGCCGCAATTAAATTTGTCTGTGTACCACCCATCAAAATCTGAATTTCTGCATCTTCCTTTTTTATCTTCTTACGAATAAGTTTAGCTGCCCTTTCTGTATGCTCATCCCCAGAATAGGCAACATTACCTTCTAAATTAGTTTCTATAAGGGCATTCAATATATCTGGATGTGCGTTTTCACTGTAATCATTTACAAAACTAATCATATCTTTTCCTCCAATACAATAATACTCTGATAAACTATTTATGTGCAATTATTCAACTTACGAATCCCCCTAAGGTATTTTTCATAATATGGCCATCGTCCTTCTTTGGTGGTTATTTGTTCGGCATCTGGATCCGCACCAGGGTTACCCTCTACTAAGGCAATTTTATAATCATCTGTTATTACAATATCCCATCCAATATACCTCATATCTGGGAATTCAAGCGCGGCCTTTTTTACCGTATCCACAACCTCCTCCCATATTGGAATTTGAAAACCTACAATTTTCTTTTTTGAATCTGGATGTAAAATATGATGGTCATTATTTTTATCAACGCCCAAAGTACAAACTATACCTGTAATTGGATCAATATATGCACAAATTCCTTGATGATGAAAATTATCTGCTATACGCCCTTTACGCCCAACGCGTAAAAGTCCACCCATGATTTCCACTTTTCCATCAGCTCGAACAATCGAAACAACTCGCAGTGTATTTATAGATGTATCATTAAACTCCATCATTTCATTGCATTGCGTCAATGTTTCCTCACACAATATTTCTCTATTTCGATAATCCTCATACATTTTATGTAAATCTTTAATATCCTTGACAAAAACCTTTTCAACTCCGGTACCAAACATTCCATCTGGTTGTTTTGCAAAAAAACTATCTTTCGTCTTAATAAACTCGGCAAATTTTTCATATGATGTATTCTTTACATCTATCCAATCCCGATGTAAATAATTGAAAAATGCTTTGTCAAATTCCGGCTTTTGATCAAATATATAACGATGTTTTGGATTGTTACATACTCGCATTATTTCTAATAATTTCCCATGAACAACATATTTTTCTCTCTCACGTCTTGTTTTGGAATAGAAATCATATTGGATATAATCTAACAAATAAACTCCATGAAACCGATACTCAATTGCAAAATCCATTAAAATAATCATCTTTTTTAATACAGATGCTTTAGGATCAATGTTTACCTCAACCCCATTAAACAGGCGTTTACACTTTTGAAACATAGTTTCATTCATAAATTAAATTCTCCTTACAATCTTTCCCTATGGAATAGTTCCCACATTATATCCTCACATTGTTGGGATACAAATTGTTTAGCATTATTAGCAGGGTATTGAATGTGATACTGCCTGCGCTTTTCAGCAAAGTCCTCGAAATTACCAATAACTTTTGCAGGTACTCCTCCCACTATAGAATTATCGGGCACGTCCCGGTTAACCAGTGATCCTGCAGCAATAACAACATTGTTTCCAACTTTCACATCATACAAAATCAGCACATCAGAACCAATAAACACGTTATCCCCAATTTCTATACATCCAATCTTCTCTTCAAATCTAGCTTCATCCCATTTCTTCCGACCATTTAACATAAAATGGCATACGTCATGCGTAATAAACGACACACCAGACGCCATCCATACATTATTACCAATACTGATCAATCGTGAATACAAAGGTATCTTACGGGAAGTTACCATGACTTTTTCACCCATACTGTGAAACACGCCTTTTTTTCTCATATAATCTGCTCGTTTCATCGGGGAACGCATAAAAAGCATTTTCAGCATTAAAAAATATCTAGTATTCACGGACACAGCCTCCTTATTTTCTACAATCCTCTAAAATCTTCTCTATGTTTTCCAATCCAAGTCCTTCTGGTGTTCTGCCTTCTTCACGAAGATTTCTGCCAAGTGCCGCACCCGCAATCTCAATCAATCCTGTTACAATTGGCGTAGGAACAGACAATGATTTTCCAAGTGCCTCCAGCATAACCAGACCTTGTGGAACATCTTCCGAAATATATCTGGAATCTACTTTAGTTGGTCCTTTTGCTCTGGTATCCATTTCAGCATAATTCAGGAACACTTCTTTTGCATCCATACTATCATCAAGAGAATTACGGTATTTACAAGCTTCCACATAGCTTACCCTGTTAAATCCCAATCTCTCCAATACATTCATTTTCTCAGCATCAAGAGCCTCTAAAATCTTCCATGTTGCAGGATTAGCCCTGGTATATGCCTCATGATACATGCAGAAATCTCCACGGGATTTTTCAATCCGCGGTATACTCATTACAGATCCAACCGTATGTACTACAAGATTAGGATTATGAATAGCCGCCTCAATAACGGAATCCAAATACACAAACCGCTCATTCATCTGATTCAGTTTCTGGATTGCCTCATCTTTTCTTGCTGACGGATAAATACCAATAGGGTTTCTTACATTACGAAATCCAACCCTAAAACATCCTGGCTCCATGATTCTGCCATCTATAAATGAACTCTCTGCTTCCGCAATAATCAATTTTTTTTCTCCACAGTGTTTTAGAACATATGCCGTAGATAAGTATCCTGGATTTATCAGAAGAATCTGGTTATCCTGTAAATATGGAGCAATGCGTTCAATCAATTGTTCATGAAAATTTGTCTGAATATAAATCACGATAATTTCTGTATTACTTATTTCAGCGACATTTCTGGTCACCTTATATATTTCCGCTGTTTTGTTATCACCAAATTCATTCAATGTCATTCTTCCATTATTATTTTGAAGATACTCAAAATTATCATCATGCATGGCATGAGAAGTCTTAATCAGAGTGACTTCATGGCCCTTTAAAGTTAAATCAGCCGCAACAGCACATCCTGCATTTCCAGCTCCCAAAATAGAAATTTTCATTTTCTTTTTCCTCTTTTTTCGTTAGTTTTGTGCATATTTCAATGTCTGCTTTACAAACACTTCATCCAACACCTGTTCTGTTAATTCTCCAAATGTAGGTCCACAGGTGATCTGATTTGATCCTGGACAAACATTATATTCTATAAATACCGGCTCTCCTTCTTCACTCACAGAGAAATCCCAGCCAACCAATTTGAAATGTGCTAGCTTCTGATGCTGTTTTTTTACAATTCCAACAATCTTCTCATATGATGGCACTTGAACATCAACAAACCGGATTCCATGCTGGTTTTCAGACACCCATTCAGCCTTACGATTCACTCCCCATTCTGTCAGATGTCCATCTTTTTGTATCGGACAGGCAAAGCCACCTGCACCTATATTATCCACTTTATGTCCACTGGCTCCCATTCGGAGAATTGACGACAAAATATGTACTTTCCCTTCAAAAAAGAAAGATACAATACGTATCGTATTGAGTGAAGACGGGTTCAATTCACTTAATGCTGGATGTTGTTTCACTGCCTCCTGGGCTATATAATTTGCCTTCAATGATTGCATGACTGCTATAATTATTTCTTTATCTCTCTTTTCTCTTTCAAAAAAGCTGATCAACCTGCCCTCCCCACTGTCTATGGAAGGCTTGATAAGAAATTCCTCCGGATAGTCCAAACAGTTTTTTACAGCTTGCTCCATTGAAATAACGTTCATATCAGTGTCATAAAATACACCTGCAATATTTTTAATGATTGTTTCGGGTCTTGTCAATTCTTTAAAGAAAATATCATGCATACACTTATCTTCCCCAAAACGTCTGAATTGTGTGTTGCTAAAATATGGTACGATCACTCCATACCAGAGATCATCAGGTATATATCTGGGATCTACTTTTTTCTCCCTGTCAGAATATATCTGATACCACATTTTCGATGGTTTTAAGCCATACCTTTTCCAAAATGGAACCACTATTTCTTCGTATTCTTTTGAACAGTTAAATCCACCGTTCATACGTTTCAAACGCAGTTTAGCTTTTTTCCGATATTCATATTTCCGATAAACGGATTCTGCTTTCAGATTAATATTGTCCCATTTTTTTCTAAATCCGCTTCGCATTGTTTTAATACCTCACATTTTTTTCACCAGTATTTCGTTATACTTCATCATAAAAACACCTTCTTCATAGACCCCTATATTTTTCTGATTAGCATTACCATATAGATTCTCTACAATCAGTTTCATATGATCACATCCACATTCATAAGCATGCGGATACCCGCCCCCAAATCTAGGATTGACTTCAGACACGAAATACTCACCACCTATGTCAAAAATATCAATATCAATCTGTCCTCTGTATCCGGTATCTTTCACAAACTTTTCAATCAGTGCAAATAGTCTTTCATCCTTAAACGAAACTGATTTATCTGTTTCTCCAGCTCTCATCGCAATCTTTTTCTTCATAAATATAGAGACAATTTCCTCACTGACCAAGTCAATGTATACATCTGCACCGATTTCCTGTCCATCCAAATATTCCTGAACCATCAGATTATCGCCATGTGCAAAAAGCAGCTCCACCGTCTCTTTATCATATACCTTGTTAATTGCGACGGAAGCGCTGCCTCTAACTGGCTTTACAAATACCGGATAGTTTATCAGACCTGCTTCTACATCTTTATAAAATAATTCTTTATCAGTATAACTCTTTGCAGTTTTATATCCATGTTCTGTAAGCCACTTATACATTTTCATTTTATCAAGGCTCATCTCACACAGATTATAATCAGAACCGATTACAGTTACACCAAGAGCTGAAAACTCTTCTCTGTGTTTAGCAAGAAGACTCAACTCTGGATCAATTAGACTGAGAATTGCAGTTATTCCTTCCTTCTTGCATATATCGAAAATCACCTCTATATATCCTTCCGCAACCATCTGAGGAACCTGATAGAACTTGTCAGCCTCATAGACTGAAGGAGCAATATTACTCATATCTGTTGCAATTACGCGACCAAACCGTTCCCCACTTGCAGTTGTCAATGCTCTTTTGAAATACTGAACAATCTTATTCCTTGTACCAGCACTTAAAATCAATATATTAATCATTTCTGTTTCCTCAAATCTTAATTAATATTTTCCAACTCATCAAAAAACAACGGAGTACCACCTGTATGAATAAACAGAATATTCTTTCCCCTAACACCCTGTTCGATTAAATAGGCTTTCATACCAGTATATGCTTTCCCTGTATATGTACTGTCCAGTGGTATTCCGTGAGTAAACAACATGTCTTTTATTGTCTGTTCAATTTCTATATTGTTCGTTCCATAGCCGCTACCAGTGTATTTATCAACAAAAACAACATTTTTTTCTATTTTTTCATCTTCAAAATAATAATTTTTCTCACTCAAATATTCCTTAACACTATTGAGTACCACCTGTCTGCCTCTCGGATTTTTTCTAGCAATACTGATGCCCACAATTCTTCTGTTATCCCCGTGTATTAACTGACCACACACAAGCCCGGCCTGGGTGGTCCCTGTACCAGATGCAAAAAAAATATAATCAAAGTGTATCTGGTTTTGTTTCTCAAACTCTCTAATCTCTTCATAGCAGTCCACATACGCCTGTGTACCCAAGTTCCCATGACCTCCACCAGCAATGAAATAAGGATTTCGGCCCTGTTTTCTTAAATGCTCTAATTTTTTTTCTATTGTGTCATGGACTGTTTCAACTGGAACAATTGTAATTTCAGCACCCAACCAGCCCATTAGTATACTGTTAAAAGTAGGCTTAGATGCCTCCTGCGGTCCGATAATATAGCAAGATATTTTTCTCATGGCGGCCATACTAGAAACAATACGACAATGGTTAGAACTACTGCTTCCATAGGTCACTACGCAGTCATAATTACCCTCATCAATCTCGCGAAAAAAATTTATAGCTTTTCTTGCCTTGTTTCCACCAAAAGATATTGGAATCAAGTCATCGCGCTTTATGTATATAATGTTATTATGTATTTCTCCAAGATTTTGTATCAATGTTTCAACCATTCTGGCTTCACCTTATAATCATCCTTTGCTTTTATAATCTGATGAGACAACATAATAATATCGGTCTACATTTCTTCCCCTATTTAAAGCCGAATCTCGTTCTAATGCCATCTTGATGAATCCACAGCGTTCAAATAGTCGTTGCGCACCGATATTGTCTATTTCTGTATAGAGATACACTTCTTGTAACCCTATTTCAAAAAAAGCATAATGAAGCAGCAAATCTGTTGCTTTTTTAGCAATTCCTTTCCCTTTGAACTCCCGCTCTCCAAGTGTGACGTAATATTCCGCCCGACCACCCGAAATCGACAGCAATCCGATTAGCCCCACCGCCACATCATCACATACAATAACAGCATCATACCTATCTGTTCTATATTTATTATTTTCATACCAGATTTCCGTTTGTGGGATATTCAGTGGCAAATCATAGTGTAAATACTGGTTATTATTCCTATCATTGATCCAACGCACTTTATTAGGTATGTCTTCTTTTACAAATTTTCTCAACTGCACTTTCATTTATTTACCACTTCTCTTCTTTTTTCTTGCAATATCAAGCCTTCCAGCGGGAATCTGGTTTCCAATCAAGATATCAGATTTTTTTATAACCTTAAAAAAAGTTTTGACAATAATTCTAACATCCATCAAAAAAGTACAATGCCTCACATAATAGAGATCCTGTTGTAAGCGTTCATCCCATGCAGTAACATTCCGTCCATTTACCTGTGCCCAGCCAGTCAATCCTGGGCGAACATCGTGTCGGTGTAATTCTTCTTCTGTATAATAAGGGAGATACTCAACCAGCAGTGGTCTAGGGCCTACAATGCTCATATCTCCCCGAAAGATATTCCACAATTCTGGAAGTTCATCAAGACTTGTAGAGCGTAATTTTCTCCCAAACGTAGTAAGTCTGACTTCATCTGGGAGTAAAATCCCGTCTTTATCTCTTTTATCATTCATGGATCTGAACTTATAAAGATAAAAGCTCTTCCCCCCTAAACCAGGTCTTTCTTGCTTAAATATTACAGGTGATCCCAATTTCATATGGACAAGAATAACCATAATCAATAAAACTGGTGACAATAAAACCAGAGCAATACCTGAAAGCACAACATCTATAGGCCGCTTTATGTGTTTTTCAAAGAAACTTTTTTTACGAGTTTTACTTTGTTTCTTTTTTTCATCCATGTTCCTTACCCTTACTCAAAACACCTTCTAATAATATCAACAACTCTATCCACTTGCTCATAACTCATCTTATTGTCACTCGCCAGGCACAGTCCTCTCTCAAAGATATCCGCACCGACATCAGAATTACTATCCTCAAACACATAAGCATTGCTCTTACCACGGCCATTACCCTCTGCAGTTACAAAACCATGCATCCGGTAAATTGGCTGCATATGCATCGGCTTCCAGATTGGGCGTCCTTCTGCATTAAAGGCAGCAAGCGCCTCCAATATCTCTGTCGGACAAGACTTTCCAGGCTCAGACACATAAAGTGCTTTTTGCTCTCCTCGTATCTGTTTACACATCGCTTCTTTATTAATCAATAAACAACTCAACCAGTAATTTGGTGCGATATCTACACCACTCAGGCTCACCGGATTCATACTCACAGGCAAATCTTTTAGTCCCTCTTTATATCTCTCATAGATAGCTTTCTTTTGACTTCTATGATCTTCTGCATACGGAAGCTGACCACGTAGCACACCGGCAATAATATTACTCATGCGATAGTTATACCCTACTTCCTCATGTTGATACCATGGAGCATCCTCTCGACTCTGGGTGGACCACTTGCGAACCTTGTTTGCCCACTCCAAATCATCAGTCAAAAGCAGACCTCCAGAACTTCCCGTGCATAGTTTATTACCATTTGCAGACAAGATTGAGACATCTCCGAAACACCCGGTTTGGATACCGTTATATGTAGCACAAAAAGACTCTGCTGCATCCTCTACAATTAAAGCATGGTGAGCATCTGCAATTTTCTTAATCTCATCCATCTTCGCTGGCGTGCCATAGAGATGAACAATAACAATTAACTTCACATCCGGGTAGATTCTAAACGCCTTCTCCAGAGCCACAGGGTCCATATTCCAGGTATCATATTCGGCATCAATGAAAATAGCCTCACCGCCCTCATATGTCACCGGATTCACAGTGGCATCAAAAGTCATATCACTGCAGAACACCTTCTTCCCCTCCAGTGTTCCATGCCCAACTTTTGGCTGACCATAAAGCTTTTCTCCACAGAGTTTTATTGCCAGGTGAAGTGCTGCAGTACCAGAGGATAATGCCACAGCATGCTTACGCCCCACCTTCTCTGCCGTCATACGCTCTACTTCATTAATATTAGACCCTACTGTAGACACCCAATTAGTACGGATAGCCTCATCCACCCACTTCTGTTCATCACCGTGCATGGTTGGTGAAGAAAGCCATACCTTACTTGTAAATGGTTCTATGCCCTTGAATCTAGGATCTAATAAGTATTTCTCTCTGTCCATTAAACTTACTCCCTTAATCTATTTTGTACCTTCTGATGCTAAAACCCAAAATAATATATTCGGAACTAACATCGTTATTTTTCATCTAACACACTCCGTCACATTTATTCAGTCTCCATTTTAAATTGCACTAAGAATCTTTGAGACGGTAATATATATCCTTTTCTCAATCAATCTAAATAACGTGATGAGCAGTTTTTAACTAACACTTTACCTCCGTCAAGAAATACAACTCTTAAGCTTTCATCTCTTTTTACTAATATAAAATCTGTCTCTTATACACATCTCCGAGCCCACGAGACAGGCAGAAAT
>ENA-UAPG01000780-UAPG01000780.1-human-gut-metagenome-genome-assembly--contig:-NODE-780-length-10139-cov-16.978580_pt1 | contig 10139 bp, 11 predicted proteins | sample MGYA00243478_ERZ654573 | MGnify/ENA primary metagenome ERZ654573 (study PRJEB26926, sample SAMN06164711) | human gut metagenome | biome: ENVO:00009003; feature: ENVO:2100002; material: ENVO:00002003... | reverse complement strand
CTGATTGGCTGTATCTTTATTTATCTCAGCCATGTACTTCTGAACAGCTTTGCCTTCCAGATTGTGGAAAGTAAAGGGGGCGGAAGTGCAGAAATGGGAACCTCCATGGCCATTGCTGCTCTTATTGAACTTCCTACCCTGTTTCTTTTTACTTTTATGCTGAAAAAAGCCGCCTGTCATTTCTGGTTCAGAATCTGCGGTATTTTCTTCATGCTGAAAGCACTGGGAACACTTTTAGCTCCTAGCATTCCCGTTTTTTACGGTGTTCAGTTTTTACAAATGATGGGATGGGGACTTATCGCAGTTTCCTCTGTATACTATGTGAATTCTATCATGGAGGAGCAGGATGCTATCAAGGGGCAGGCTTATATTACTATGACCTATACACTTGGAAGTGTGATAGGAGCCTTGTTAGGAGGGGCTCTGATCGATGCCGCAGGCGTTAATGCCATGTTGATCTTTGCCACTGTCTCTGCATTTATCGGAATGATAATTCTTTTATTCGCTACAGAACGTACAAACAGCAGCCGGACCTGATCCGACTGCTGTTCTTATTTTTCCCAACGGCTTTTTTTCTTCCTGCATATTTCATCCCACTGACAGTCTCCGCATATGGCTTCTCTCCTGCCGGGTTTTAAAATCATCTGTTCCACTTTGGATACAAACTCCTGAAATCCAAGGATCTCATTTTCTCTGAGATCACATAATTCTAAAACCGACCGGTCATACAAAGCAGTCCGTTCTGCGGTTCTGCACATATTCTTCTCCAGATTTGGACATGCGGAACAGATTTCATCACCTGAGACAATCAGCTTTATTTCCGCTCCATTTTCCAGTATTTCCAGCATCTGGCCCATATGAGAAGAAAAACTGCTGCTGTAACCTTTTCCCTCAAAATATGCCAGACACATGCCATGATGAGGACGAAGCCTGTATACTTTCTTTTTTTCCATATCACATTACATATTTTTTTAATTTTTTTGACAAGCCATAAGCTAAAACGATCTTAATAATATCCGGAATCACAAACGGAATCACACACCATCCAAGCACTGCTGCAACGCCTATTGCGCCATTTGTCCGCATATAAACTGCCATAAACCACAGAGTTCCAAATGCATAACAGACAAGAAGTCCTGCTGCCATAGAAAGGATCTGGATCAAAGATTTTTTTCCCGGAAGCTTTTCCATTGCCCACATAGTAAGAGCAGAAAACAAAAATCCGACAATATAACCTCCCGTTGTACCAGTGAGAATTCCTATTCCTCCGGTCATTCCTGCAAACACAGGAACGCCAACTGCGCCAAGAAGAATATACAGAAGCACTGCTGTCGTCCCTCTTTTTCCTCCAAGCATTTCTACAGCCATAAAGACCCCAAAAGTCTGCAGTGTAAAGGGAACTGCGGTGGGAACTGATATCCAGGAACAGATTGCCATTAAAACTACAAATACTCCGATATATACCATATCGTAAGTTTTACCCTTTGATACTGCCATTGTACTCATTTTTTTCCTCCTGCTGTACATAGATGTAACTGTTAACGAAGTGCTCATTAACACATAGACTTTTTCTATGCTTTACTCTATCACAGTCGGAGTTTAATTGTCAACTTATTTTATTTTAAAGTTTACAATCAATTCTTTTGATGTACATAGATGTCCATCTGATTATAAGGAATTACAATTCCCTGAGCGTCGAACTCCTCTTTGATCTTCTGATTCAGTCTCCATTTCACCGGCCAGTAGGATTCGGTAGGAACCCATACACGAAGTCCAAGGATCACCGCGCTGTCTGCCAGCTGATCTACAAAAACAACCATTTCGTTCTCATCCCCCTTGGTCTCCGGATCATCCAACAAGATTTTATAAAGAATATCCTTTGCCTTCTGGATATTTGCCTCATAGGAAATTCCAACCTTGATTTCAAGCTTTCTGGTCTCTTTTGCAGTTACGTTAATGATCGTACTGTTCGAAAGAGTTCCATTCGGCACTACAATTTTTTTATTGTCAACGCTTAAAAGAGTCGTATAGCACATTTCAATCCTTGCTACAGTTCCCTCGCATCCATTCTGCTGATTCTGAATAATATAATCTCCTACAGTAAATGGCTTAAATACAAGAAGAAGAACTCCTCCTGCCAGATTGGCAAGCCCTCCCTGAAGAGCAAGACCTATCGCCACACCTGCTGTGCCCAGGAGAGCTGCCACTGAAGATTCTGTAACTCCCAGGCTGACTGCAATATTAAAAATCAGCATTGTATAGAGTACTGCCTTTCCCGCAGAACAGGCAAACTGTATGACACCCTCATCTACCTTTGTCTTTTCCATGGAACGTTTCAAAAGCCGGATACACCATCGTATCAGCTTTCGTCCCACAAAAAATACAACAATTGCCAGAATCACCTTAATACCAAATCCCACAATTGAAGGAATCTGTTGTGCAAAATATTCTTTAAAATTCAAAATTTCTCTCAGATTATCTCCTACCCCCTCAATTCCCAGTTCTTCCAATCCCTGATCAACTTTTTCTACTGTTTCATTTACTGCTGCTGCATCCATAAATCCACCTCCTTTCCTGTATCCAGATATGAAAACAGACTTTTCTTCACAAAAATAAGATTCTTTTTTATCATACCATAAAAATATATTTTTCGACAATGAGGTTCTCTGAAAATACATAAAAATAAGATCTTTTTACCTATTTAAAAACATGATGTTCAGTGCTATAATGATTACGCTTATATTAATATCATTTTTACAATGGAGGAAATTATGCATATCATAATCGTTGGGTGCGGAAAAGTCGGCCGTACTCTGGCAGAACAGCTTCAGGAAGAAGACATAAACCTGACTGTAATCGACACTATTGAAAAGACTGTAAATGCTGTTACCGAAGACATTGACGCCATGGGGATCGTAGGAAATGGTGCAAGTATCAATACACTGATGGAAGCAGGCATCAATACAGCCGATATCCTGATTGCGGTAACTGCATCTGATGAATTAAATCTTCTCTGCTGTCTGATCGCGCAGAAAACAGGAGACTGTCAGACCATTGCCCGCGTCCGGAATCCCATCTACAGCCAGGAGATCGGCTTTATTAAAGAAAAACTTGGAATCTCTATGATCATTAACCCGGAATACGCTGCTGCACAGGAAATATCCCGCCTGCTTCGTTTTCCTGCCGCTATTAAGATTGATCCTTTCTCCAGAGGAAAAGCAGAGCTTTTAAAATTTAAAGTACTTCCTGAATTCGGTCTGGATGGGATGAGCGTATCCAGAATAGCAGAAAAGTATCGCTGTGATATTCTGTTCTGTGGTATAGAAAATAAAGATGAGCTGTCAATTCCCGGCGGTGATCATATCATACACAATGGAGACTTTGTTTCCATTATTGCAACACCCCAGAATACCGCCATGTTTTTCAAAAAAATCGGTTTAAAGACCAATCAGGTCAAAAACTGTCTGATCATTGGTGGCGGAACCATCTCTTTCTATCTGGCAAAGGCTCTGATTGCCTCAAAGATTCAGGTGAAAATTGTTGAAAAAGATCCTGTACGCTGTGATTTTTTAAGTGACTTGCTTCCGGATGCTACGATTATCAATGGAGATGGAACGGATCGTTCTCTTCTTCTTGAGGAGGGACTGGAAACAGTCGAATCTTTTGTATCTCTGACAAACATGGATGAAGAGAATATCTTCCTTTCTCTTTTTGCCAAAAATATTTCCAAAGGCAAACTGGTGGCTAAGGTAAACCGTCTTCCTTATACAGATGTAATTGACCAGCTGGATCTTGGAAGTGTGATCTATCCTAAATATATCACTTCAGATTCCATTCTGCGGTATGTACGTGCCATGCAGAATACCATTGGAAGTAATGTAGAAACCCTGTATCACATTCTTGACAGCCAGGCAGAAGCACTGGAATTTGCTGTCCATGATATTTCTCCTGTAGTAGGAGTTCCTTTGGCTGATCTGAACCTCAAAAAGAATCTTCTGGTTTGCAGTCTTGTCCGCGACGGAAAGATCCGTATTCCAAGAGGTCAGGATACCATTCAGGTTGGAGATCATGTGATCATTGTAACTACACATAAGGGACTTCGCGACATCAGCGATATTCTTGAAAAATAAGGAGTACAGTCATGAATTACCGTATTATCACCTATATTGTCGGATGGGTTTTTAATCTTCAGGCAATATTTATGGTACTTCCAATCCTGACAGCTGTAATCTATGGGGAAAAAGATATTTTTGCTTTTTTGGCCGCCATTATTATCTGTCTGGTCATTGGACTTCCTCTTACAAGAAAAAAACCATCAAACAAAGTATTTTACATAAAAGACGGATGTGTTGCCGTAGCACTGAGCTGGGTCGTACTAAGTATTACCGGCGCGATTCCCTTTGTGCTCTCCGGTTCCATTCCCCATCCTATTGATGCCATATTTGAAACTGTATCAGGATTTACAACCACCGGAGCCAGTATCCTGGCTGAGGTAGAAAGCCTTCCAAAATCTATCCTCTTCTGGAGAAGCTTTACTCACTGGATCGGAGGAATGGGTGTCCTGGTGTTTCTTCTGTCCCTTCTGCCTCTTGCAGGAGGCTATCATATGAATCTTATGCGTGCAGAAAGCCCCGGACCTTCTGTCAGTAAGCTGGTTCCCAAGGTACAGTCAACCGCAAAGATTCTTTACGGCATTTATCTTGGAATGACTGTTCTTCAAATCATTTTTTTACTGTTGGGAGGGGTACCATTATTTGACACCCTCTGTATTACCTTTGGTTCTGCAGGAACCGGTGGTTTTGGAATAAAAAATGACAGTCTGGGAAGCTACAGCACCTATTGCCAGGTTGTAACAACTATTTTTATCATCCTGTTTGGAGTCAACTTCTCTGCTTATTATCTTATATTGACAAAGAAGTTTAAAGCTGCTTTTCATATTGAAGAGATCCGCTACTATTTTGGCATCATTCTGGCTTCCATTATCCTGATTGCCATTAATACAAGGCACATGTTCTCCGGCTTTGCCCAGGCATTCCAGCAGTCAGCCTTTCAGGTGGGATCCATTATTACAACTACCGGCTACTCTACAACTGATTTTAACCAATGGCCGGCTCTGTCAAAAACGATTCTGGTACTTTTAATGTTTATTGGTGCCTGTGCCGGAAGTACAGGCGGCGGAATCAAAGTATCACGTATCATACTGCTGCTTAAAGCTGCCCGTAAAGAATTTCAGTTATACCTGCATCCTAATGCAGTAAAAAAGATCAAAATGGATCAGAAAACAGTACCTCATGAAACACTCAGGTCTACAAACATTTTCCTTAGTGTATACCTGATTATATTCTGTGGATCTGTCCTTCTTATTTCACTGGATAATTTTGATCTTATTACCAACTTTACAGCTGTTGCTGCCACACTGAACAATATCGGACCTGGTCTGGAAATAGTAGGACCTATGGGAAACTTTTCCTCCTTCTCCTATCTTTCCAAATCTGTTCTTATTTTTGACATGCTGGCAGGCCGATTGGAAATTTTCCCTCTTCTTCTGTTATTCTTTAAAAACACCTGGAAAAAATTCTGATCATACTGAGACAAGGTATATTCTAAAAAATGAATACTGCCTTGTCTCTTTTTTTATTTCTTCATAATTTTTTCAAAAGTTTATCATATATTCTTCACAATTTTAAGGTATAGTATTAAACATAGAAGACGTTATGTTTTCTATATAAATATTTTTCTTTTTCATACGCGCCGGTACGAAAGTACCGGCCTCCTTCCATTTATGGAGTTTTATCTGAAGTTTACCCTCTTCTTATATATCACGAAACAATTATTTACCAGGAATATCAATACGAAGTGTACTGCTTTCCTGATAAATAAAAAAGCTGTCTGGATCCAAGGTTTTCCCTGCGGTCCAGACAGCTTTTTTCATTTCTCATTTTATAATATAATTCTTACTTCAGATTATCACTGATTACTTTCCAGATACTGCTGTTTTCAAATCCCAGCTTCCACTGAGCCACTCCTGCAAGTCCATATTTCGGAATCAGTTTCACTTTTTCTGCAATTGACTGCGCATCCTCAAGCCAAATATCATAGCTGGAGCCTTCTTTTTCAAAAGAAGCCTTGTTCTGTCCTACACTTCCATCCCAGATTGTCTGAACATTATTCTCAGACAGTACCTTCTGAGCCTGATCCATACCGATGGCTTCACTTGTAAGTGCTCCGCCTGTTATTTTCCACAGTCTTGTATAGAACGGAATTGCAAGAATCGTTCTTTCTGCAGGAACTTCTGCCAATGTATCCGTCACTCCTTTTTCTACCCATGGAAGGGACGCAACGGATCCCGGTTCTTCTGATCCCACATAGTGTTCATCATATCCCATAATGATCACATAATCCACAACTTTTCCCTGCTCTTCCCGGTCATAATGACTGGTAAAATCCTCCGGAACAGGATTATCCACAGAAAGCACAAGATTTTTCTTATGACACTCAATAGATAATTCTCTTAAGAACTCCAGGAAATGCGGTCCTGCATCCTCGCTGAGAGTTTCAAAATCCACATTAATCCCATCAAGCCCAGTATTTTCTGCTGCCGTCATAAGCTGACTGATGATATTTTGTCTGGAAGCAAGCTGGGAAAGAGTCTCGGTGGTACTGACATCGGCAGTAAAGTTATCTATAAGTCCCCACACCTTCATGCCTCTGTCATGTGCCTGCTGCACATATTCCGCCGAAGAAATATCTGCAATATTTCCGTCTGTATCTGCCAGATAAAACCAGGTAGGAGAAATCACATTCACTCCGCTGACATTTGCTGTGGCATCTGCAAAATAGGAATTGGCTTCCGTAGATGTCACCTGATGCCAGGACAGATTCACAGGATCTTCCATGGAAAGATACTGATACTCTTCCATTTTGAAATCTCGTTCAAAATTCTTGACCTCTGCTGAAGAAATATCTCGTTTTTTTACAAAACCTATGTAGCCATCCATAGTAGCCGCCTTAACCCATTCTTCGTATTCTTCCAGGTAGATTAATGTGTCACCTTTTTTTACCTGAGTAAGAACCGGAGATTTAATGCCTCCGCGGTAACGAACATATGTATCTTTTTGCACAGAAGCTGTATTTACATTTTGAAACTGATTCTGGATAATAACTCTGGACGGAGCTTCACCCATATAAACATCCATATCTGTATACCGCTGTACAAAGGCCAGACTAAGATATACCGCTTCATCTTTCATCCATACATCACTGTCTCCATTAGAAGAAGCCGGATATTTTTGAAGTTCAGAAGGAGTAGCATATAAGATCTGCTGATTTCCGCTGTCCCAGTAATATCTCTGATTCAAATAAGTATTTACAAGCTTCAAAGGCAGGTATATCTGTCCATTAGAAGTAACCGCCCGTTCTTCCATAATATTAGTTCCAAGGACGATCACTGCCTCTCCCTCGGCAGTCTGTCCATAATACTCGTTCAGATCCATCCGCTCCTTTGTCGGAATATATTTCCGGATCACATGAACACCGATACCGGCCGCCGCCAGCAAAAGAATCAGACCAGCAACGATCACTGCCGGCATATACTGCTTCTTCATCTGCTTTTTTATATTTTTTTTCATTTGTTTTTTCCTTTCAATTCAGAATAATCTGTTTCAGAAAAACTATATAATCTCTCTGCAACATTACAGAGACTGTTTTATTATATCATATTTTTTATTGATTTGCTTTATAAATAATTCTTTTTATTTTTTTTTCATATTTATTATTCAGGGACTCAGCCCAGGTCAAGCATGAGAAGGGGATTTCTGCTATGGCTGAATCCCTTTTATCTTTTGTCTGTTAAAATGCAGACCACACATTGTCCTCTGGGGTATATCTGTGATATATTTTCGTTTCTGCCTCCTTTCATTTGATCAGTAATTTTAGAAAACACCAGATAGGTCTGAGAAAAATCTCTGCATGCAATACCAATTTTATCTGAATAACTGTGGAAATTTATATGGCTGCTGCAGCAAGAACGCCGCATGACTAAAGAACAGCAGACATACTTTTTGAAAAAGGTCATATATAAGCTATTATTATCTCTTTGATGCTAACAGGATCATTTACCGGCCTGCACTCAGAAAATTTTTCTTATAAGCTATTATACTGTATTTTTATCTATATGCAAGGCTTTTCAGCAGTTTATAAAAAAATTTCGATTTAGTTTCCAAATATTTTATAATTTAGGTAAATTGAATTTCTTTACATCTGCTATAGTTGTGGTATATAATAGATGCTAAGTTGATATGCATTTTTTTGCCGTGGCAAAAGTCATGGATTCTAATCTGTCTGTGTAAATATGCCATATTCTGCATATGATTTAATATGCATATGGTAAATATACGTTATACAGCACATAAAGAATAGGATGTGATCATATGAAAATAGAAAAAATAAATGAAAACCAAATCCGCTGCACTCTCACCAAGGAAGATCTGGAACTTCATCAAATCCGCCTTAGTGAGCTTGCATATGGTTCTGAAAAGGCGAAAAAGCTCTTCCGAGATATGATGGAACAGGCACAGCTGCAATTCGGATTCGAAGCTGATAATATACCTCTGATGATCGAAGCAATTCCAGTCACTTCAGACAGTATCATCCTTATTATTACCAAGGTAGAAGATCCGGAAGAGCTGGATACCCGTTTTTCAAAATTCACCCCCTTTAAAGACCGCGGACAATCGGAAGCTCTTCAGCTTGACGGAGCAGATAATATCATTGATATTTTCCAGAAACTCTGTGAAGCTAAATTAAAGGGAAGTTCAAAAAAGACTTCTGCCGCTTCTGATTCTGCAAAAGAGGCAGCTTCTCAGGACGCTCCTTCCGTTGATCTGATACGACTCTTCAGCTTTTCACAGCTGGATGATGTGATTGCCGCATCCCATGGACTAAACGGATTTTTTACAGGTATAAACACCCTTTATAAAGATCCTGCCGAGGGAAAATATCGTCTCGTTCTCCACCAGTCCGATATATCTCCGGAAGATTTCAACCGGACATGCAACATCCTTTCCGAGTATGGAATCAGCAGAGCCTTTTCTTCTGCAGGAGAAGCCTACCTGAAAGAACATGGAGAAACAATCTCCGTAAATGCACTTCAACAGCTTGCACAGATCTGATCCATGATTTTTACACTATGAAAAAAAGGCGCTCCATATCATATGGAACGCCTTTTTTAGTCTTATTATTTGCTAAGAAAATCATTAATCTGCTGAACAAGGATATCTGAGTCAAATCCATGAACCATAGCTGCCTCTTCCAGAGATTCTCCCTGAGAAGACGGACATCCGATGCAGTGCATTCCCATTCTCATAAGGATAGCAGCGCAGTTCGGATCAATTCTGAGAAGCTCGCCAATGGTAGTTTCTTTTGTAACCTGTGCCATTTCTATTTCCTCCTTTTTATATTTTATGCAGAAAAAATTTCTTATTATTCCCTGCAGTGTTATGCTGTTTATAGCACATTCATTATAATATAAATGCCAGTGAGAATCAACGGTCATATTATAAAAATATGTTTATAATTTTATACTTGTAATCCTATGAAAGATATATTAGAATAGCAATATAGAACCGTAAAAGGTGCTAACGAGAAAAAAGGAGGATATTATAATGGCATACGTAATTACTGACGAATGTGTAAGCTGTGGAACATGTGCAGCTGAGTGCCCGTCTGAGGCTATTTCTGAAGGCGCAGATCATTTCGAAATTGATGCTGACGCTTGCGTTGACTGTGGAACATGCGCAGATGTTTGTCCTACAGAGGCTATTCAGCCAGGTGAATAATTCACTACATAAAAACAGGGAGCTGCAGCTTTTGCTGCAGCTCTTTTTCTATATCCTGTTATAGCAGAATCTTCTTATGTATTATACTAGATATTCTTATGGATCCTTGTTTCCCTTGTTGATCTCTTATCCGACAATGCCGCTGCAATTTCTCTTCTTGCCATCTGCTGTTTCCTAATTGCAAGATCCAAGGAACGAAATCTCTCTTCATCTTCGTTTTTTGAACGGATTTCCTGTGTGATCAGCCTTTCCAGTATTGCCTGAAATTCCAATATTTTTGGATCTGTCACATTTTCCCCTTCC
>ENA-UAPG01000777-UAPG01000777.1-human-gut-metagenome-genome-assembly--contig:-NODE-777-length-10155-cov-16.815149_pt1 | contig 10155 bp, 10 predicted proteins | sample MGYA00243478_ERZ654573 | MGnify/ENA primary metagenome ERZ654573 (study PRJEB26926, sample SAMN06164711) | human gut metagenome | biome: ENVO:00009003; feature: ENVO:2100002; material: ENVO:00002003... | reverse complement strand
ATAATAGATGATTCTTTCTTGATGGGTTGACAAATAGTTATTCAATATCTATAATATATCTATAAATAGATATTAAGTATATATAGAATAGATACTAAGAAAGGAGAATCTTATGAAAACAGTTGTCTTTGTATCAGAGAAAGGTGGAGTGGGAAAGACACGTCTTTCGGATGAGCTGTATTTTTATTATACCCGTCAGGGTGTTCCAGCTTCTCTGTATTCTTTTGATGGACAGTATAAGAACCGTAATACAGATAAAAAGGTAGCGAATCCAGATGTTGCGATTGTAGATACACCGGGGCGTATCATGGATACGAAAACAACACAGACCATTGACGGTGCTGATATGGTGGTAGTTCCTGTACGTCCTACAGGTGGAAATATCGAAGCCTTTACTAGAACGATTGCTCTTGTAAAAGACCATGCGAATTGTCCCGTGATGATTGTAGTAAATGGAGCGAATCGGTTCAGTGCGACCACATCGTTTATGGAGTGGTTGGAAAAGTTTTGTACAAAAGAGAAACTAGATGCCATTATGGTGATTCCTCAATCCGAAGTATTGGTTCAGGCAGAAAATTATAGATGCTCTGTCAATGAAATCAACCGTACATCCCCAGCAACACAGGCGGTCAATGCATTGTGCGATAAAATCAGTGTTCTTACAGGTCTTCCAGTGGAAAAACGACAGACAAAGAGTAAGAAACTGGTTGCAAAATAGATATTTAATATCTATAATGTAGCTATATATAGATATTGAGTATTTACAATGAATGGAGAGGTACACATGGCAAAAAAAGATATGGCAAGTATGTTAGACAGCTTTGAAAGTGATACAACAAAGGAACATGATGATGCTGTGGCAGTAGCCACAGGACAAGCCGATAGTTCAAGGGCAACTGCTTTGGTTTCTATGACGAAAGCAGAGAAGGAAAGACTGACAAGTAAGGCAAAAGCACATGGTTTGAGCCTGTCAGCTTTTTTCCGTCTGGCTGCGGATGAATATATGGCAAATCATAATTGGTAAGAAAGAGAGAGCGATTTCTTCTTTCCATAGGTCATCGGATAACTTATAATAGATTGTATCATATGAGAAAAAACTAAAAAAAGTTGTGAAAGACAAGTCTTAATGGCTTGTCTTTTTTTTGTTGTCTTCACATCACGTGTGTATTCTGATTATCAAAACTGGGTAGGAAATTATCTATGAGCAGTTTCTCGCCATATTATAGCTATTTTAAGGTGTTTTGGGATATCTTCTCTAGGTTTTATCTTAAATCGTTTGTATGAGCGTTTAAATGCGTTTTAAGGCTATAATCTTATAATATATAAACTTGGGTAGGAAATTTTTGTGGTTGACCAGACATGTGAAATTTAGTATAATGTATGGTGTAATAGTAGTATAACACCATATATTAAAGGGAAAATGATACAAGAAAAGGAGAGTTGATGATATGGGAGATACAGAAAAGAAAACGAAGTCAGCTCGTAAAGTAGATGGGAAGACTAGTGTATATATGAATCCGGCAGATAAAGAACGATTTGTGAGAATTGCAGAAGAGCATGGTTTGAATTTATCTGCATTTTTTAGATTGGCTGCAAACGAGTATATTAGGGAACATAATTGGGAGTAGAAAGGGGTGACTGGATATGCTGAGACATGACATGGTAGACACTGTCGGAAAAGAATTTCTGACAAGCAATATTGAGGCTGGCGAGTATAGCTATGTACAAGCCGCAGGTGGTAAATCACAATTAGAAGCAAAAGTTGGTCACTCTATTTCTCATTTCAAATTAGATATTCGATTTGAATGTGAAGATGTAGTGGTTTTGATTGAAACGAAACAAAATTTTGTTTCTAGTGATGAAGACCAGCTTCGTGAATATTTAGAAGAGGAACGTGCGATTCATCCGGGAAGAAAGGCTATTTGTATTCTTGCAAATACAAACAATGACAAAATTAAAGTTTGGAAATCATTTGTAGATGATGAGCACTTGTTAAAAGATGAGAGTATGTTGGATAGAATGGAACATTACGTGAAATTGTTCAAAATCAATAAGTCCAACGACCGTGAGACGGTTCTTAAAAATACATATGCTTTGAATGAACTTTTGCATAAAAAAGATATTGATGAAAATCTCCGTAGTCAGTTTGTAGGAACCAGCCTTTTATACATCAAAGACCTTGTAAAAAAGAAAGGCGTTGTTTCGATTACCAAAGAATTTGTAGATTCGTTGAAAGAAATGTGGTCTTTAATGACACCGAAGGGGATTCGAGGAGCCATTGAAGGTGTATTATCCGATTTATTGGATGGTTCGGATAATAAAACAAAGAAGATTGAATTGCTTCAGAAAAATGTTCTTGGAAATCAAAAAGTACGAGCATTAAAAACTACGGATTGGATGGACATTCTCGAAACAATTATTTTAAATATTTACAGATATATTGATACGGATAGTTCCGAAGGACAGGATATTTTGAATATGTTCTTCATTGCATTTAATAAATACACGGGAAAAGCGGATAAGAATCAAGCATTTACACCTGACCATATTACAGAGTTTATGTGTAGGGTGACAGGTGTGGATAGAACAAAATGTGTATTAGATGCGACCTGTGGAAGTGGTTCGTTTCTTGTACAAGCGATGGTAAAAGAGCTTGCGGATTGTAGACGTGGGAAACGAGAAGCAGAAGCGAAGGATTTGATGAAAAAAGTAAAAGAAGAACATATTTATGGGATTGAAATCGAGGAAAAAGCGTATGGTTTGGCAACGACAAATATGCTGATACACGGAGATGGAAATAGCAATATTAAGTTTGGAAGTTGTTTTGATTGCAAAGATTTTATCAAACAGGCAGACCCAGACATTATTTTGATGAATCCACCGTATAATGCGAAACCGATTGGTATTCCTGCGACATATAAAGCAAATTGGGGAAAAGCAAAAGATGGAAAGGAAGACCCTACAAAGGGACTTGTATTCATTCATTATCTTTCCGATATCATTCAAGAAATGAATGAGGAACGAGAAAAGAATGGACTTCCACGCAAGACTGTGAAAATGGCTGTGTTACTTCCTGTATCTACTGCAATTGGAACGAAAAATGTGATTCAAGAAGAGAAGATTGCTATGTTGGAACATAATACATTGGAGGCTGTCTTCACATTACCGAACGAGATTTTTTATCCGGGAGCTTCTGTATCGGCTTGTTGCATGGTGTTTACGCTTGGCGAGCCACACGTAAAAGCAGATGGGACGATGAAAGAGACATTCTTTGGGTATTATAAAGAAGACGGATTTAAGAAGAAAAAGGCTCTTGGTCGTGTAGAACAGTTTGATGAAAATGGGGATAGTAAATGGAAAGCAATCGAAGAAGAGTGGTTGAGATTGTTCCGCAATCATAAATCAGTGGATGGATTATCTGCAACTGCTGAGGTGTCCGGTGAGAATGAATGGCTTTGCGAAGCGTACATGAAGACGGATTACAGCAAGTTGACCGAAGGTGATTTTCAACAGACATTAAACAATTATCTTGCATACCTTATGAAAGAGGGTAAGATTTATGAATCTTAATGTGAGGGAATGGAAAGAATTTTTAGCAAAAGATATCTTTGATATTAAATACGGAGTCAATCTTGAATTGAATGCTTGTGAAGAGAGCAATGATAAGGATGCTGTTAATTTTGTGAGTAGAACAGAAGACAATAATGGCGTATCTGCTAAAGTGAGAAAAATTGATAGTGTAAATGTGCAGAAGGCAGGGTTGATTACTGTAGCTGGTGGTGGGAGTGTTTTATCTACCTTTGTTCAACCGGATGATTTTTACAGCGGTAGGGATTTATATACTTTGGATGTGAAAGCTACTGTTTCTGAGGAAGTCAAACATTTTCTTGTTACGGTAATTACGCTAAACAAGTATAAATATAATTATGGTAGACAGGCGAATAAAACACTTCCTTTTTTGGAATTAAAACTCCCAATCCAACATAATCCAGACAGAACACCATACATTGACCCTAATCATACATACTCAGAAGATGGATATGTTCCAGATTGGCAATTCATGGAAGATTATATGAAATCGTTACACCATAAACCATTGACAACAAAGAATACAGTTGGAAATGGATTGGCTTTGAATGTGGATGAATGGAAAGAATTTAGATTTGGTGATTTGATAGACAAACCATATAAAGCGAAAGCTTTTAATAAAGATGATTTAGAGATTGCTGTAAAGGAAGGGCTTCGTTATATTACAAGAACAGGAGTAAATAACGGTTGTGAAATGATTGTAAATGCGTCAGAAATTCCTCAAAAGTATGTAGAAAAAGGAAATGCTATTTCAATTGGTGATACAACAGCTACTTGTTTTTATCAAGACGAAGATTTTATTACAGGTGACCATATGGTGATTGTTCGTGCGAAATGGTTGAATAGGTCTAATGGATTATTCGTTGTTGGTATGTTACAAAATGAACAATATAAATATTCCTATGGTAGAGCCTTTTTGATTGACAGGATACAAGAAACCATGATGAAACTCCCAATCCAACATAATCCGGATGGGACACCATATATTGACTGTAATTGCATATACTCGGAAGATGGGTATGTTCCAGACTGGCAGTTCATGGAAGATTATATGAAAGCATTACCGTATGGTGACAGGTTGTAGTTATATAAAGTATCGGACTTCATTTTTGAAAGACTATATGTTATATTATATATAGAAAATTACATAAAAAAGTTCATGAGCGAAAACTCAAAAGAAGGCACTTTGCAAAGACTGGATAAGACCTTCTGAGACAATAACAGGTGTGACGAACTGTTATTGAATGAGTACAGCTTGTCAAACATCAATACAATCATGGGTTGTATTGTTTTAAAAAAGCGGTGAACAGATGATGGAACATAAGGTTCTTGATTCTGTTTGTCGCTTTTTATTTTTGAAAAAAATAAATTTGATTGGAGGAATTTAATATGGCTGCATTAAAAGATGTATCTTTAGAGTTAGCACGTATGCAACGTGAAATGAAAGCAAAAGAAGCAGAATATTTTCGTACAAAGGCAAAACCGTTGATTAAAATTTTTGACGATGTGATGGGAAACAATACAGAGTTTTGTAAGAAAATCACGGAGTTTAATCGGGAAGATATTCGTGTGATTGTGAACTGGATTGTGAAAAATTTCGATACAATTTTAGAAGGTGCGAAACCAGAATTGGAAGAAGTTCGTGTAAAGAGAGAGAAGCGAATTGCGAAAAGAAAAGAAACACATAGAGTGAACGTACAGAATGAAAACGCATGGAGACAAATACAATATGATGCAACGCTTAGGGATATGAATGAAGACGATGACGAAAGTTGGAGACGTGAACCGAGTTATGATACAGAAGAATATCCAGAAGAATTGAGACAGATGCATAATCAACAATACGGCTCTGGAAACTATCAGGGATAGCGTAACAGCGAAGCGTTCGCTAAGAAAGGAAGGGGTCAAGGGGAAACTTTGTTTCCCTTGCAAGTAAGCAAGGCGAGTTCCGAAGGAACGAAGTCCTGCGTTAGGGTTTTGGAGGCATCCGCCGACAAACCCTATACTTGCATGTTTAAAAAACATGTAATTGGGCTTCAGAGTGCCCCACTTGAACATAGGCAAGGCATCCTTTAGGGATGCCGATGGAATTATAACAGGAGATACGTGTGGAAGGAGCAAGCATATATGAGAGAAACAGCAACGAATAATAGCGTGCAGGGTGAAGAAATACAGAAGGTAAATCTTGTGAAAATATCCGCACGCATCAATCAGAAGATTGACGATGTTATGCGTGAGATGGCGAAGGAGTATGGCGTATCTTTTTCCGAAGTGGTACGACTTGCCATTGATGGACATTTGGAACAATATTTCGGAAATGTGCAATACATGGATGCAGAACAGGGGAAAGAAATCAGAATGAGATGTGCATTACTTGGAACAGAGATGCAACATATCCGAAATGAATTGAATAAGATTGGAGTAAACGTAAATCAGATTGCAAAGTGGAATAATATCGAAGCAGAAATCGTGCAATTAAAACAGAGCATGGCAGGTAAGACAGCAAACGAGAGATACAAAATTGTAGAACGAGTTCAGTTCTTACAGAAGTGTCAAAATGAAATCTTATTGCGTGTGGTTCAGCCATCTGATATAGAAGAATATGTGCAACGATATGAGAGAGCCACCGAGGGGGTATCGAAAGCATTATGGCATATACAAGGGTAACCAGAACTGCAAATGGTAGAGGAGCACTTATGTATGCTGCTGGACATGCAAAGGGACATAATGGACATGAACAACGAAATGCAATGGTTGGTTATGTGAACCTGTTACCCGGTGTTGACCCAGCAGACCAGATGCAGATGAGATGGAACAAAGCGAGAAAAAATCATACAACACAGGTGTTACGTATTGTACAATCGTTCAGTAGGAACGAGTTGAACCCAGATAACCCAGAAGACATTCTGACAGCCAACATGATTGGACAGGAATTTGTTCAGAAGCATTATCCAAACAGACAGGCAATGGTATTTACACAGATAGATGGAAAGTCTGGGTTGGTACATAATCATGTGATTATTAGTGATACAGATTTGATTGCATCAAAGGGATGTACGAAAGACCAGTATTACTTTCCAAAGATTATGGAATGGACAAATGAAATTGCGGGACAATACATGGAGTTGGATTTTGGAGACAAGACCGAAGATAAAACGACACAGACAGAACGTCATAAGCGTGAAGTTGGTGAGTATGTATGGAAGGATGATTTGAAATCCCGTATTACAGAATCCATGCAAGTATCCGAGACAGAAGCAGACTGGATTTCAAATCTTACAAAGTATGGTGTGAACGTGGAAGTCCATGATTCAAAGAAACGTGGAAAATATTATACGTATGAATTGATGGATACATCAAAGTTCCCAGATGGGAAAAAGATTCCAGCAAATTTGAAATCAAGGTCTTATAAACTTGGTACAAGGTACGATGCAGAAGAAATTGAATCCTATTTTCTGAAAAAGGAACAGGAGTTACAGAAACAAAAAGAGGCACAACGAGAAGTTCCAGAAGAAAAAGTGGTGAGACAAGAACCGGAAGTAAAATCACAGGAACCTGTATCACCAGCACCAAAACCAGTACATCGGGTCAAACAGAAACCAGCTCAAAAGCCAGTAGCAAGACCAGCAATGCAGAAACCAAAGGTTCCAGCACAAACAACTAATATTGTTCGGCTCATGGGTGAAGACGATATTGATGATATGACGGATGTGGTAGATGAACCTGTATCTAGGGATAATAATGATTGGATGGCATTGGCTTTAGAACGGAAAATGCGTCAGGATGCAAAGAAGAATCGGGAAAAAACGCAAGAACGTTTAAATACAGTACGTCAAGATGCAAGTTATATGACACGTTTGCGGTCTTCGGATGTAGTTGCCCGGATTCGGAATGCTCAAAGAGAAGATGATAATTCACCAGATTTATAAGAAAACAAAACACAAGCATAATAATCCTTCTGAAAGCGTAAAAGGCTCTCAGAGGGATTTTCTTTGCTTTTTACGATAAAAACACCGTGAAAAAGGAAAAGTGGCTTAAAACGCATTTTAGAGCGTTTCACGGATATATGCGAAAAAGCTTGATTTCTACGGATTTTTCTTGATTATAAGGTGTGATAAAACTTGATATATTAGAAAATAACAAGTATAATAAAAGCACGATGATAATGAGAAAAGAAAGTGGGTAGGAAAATGGCGAAAAAGTTAAGATGTTACCTGTACACAAGGGTATCGACAGGGATACAGGTAGATGGCTATTCTCTGGAAGCTCAAAAGGAACGATTAGAGAAAGAAGCCATACACAGGGGCATGAAAGTAGTCGGAACATATAGCGATGAAGGAAAATCAGGAAAAAACGTGACAGGAAGACCAGAGTTCCAGCGTATGCTTGCAGATATTCAATCTGGAAAAGATGAAGTGGATTATGTGCTTGTCTTTAAACTTTCACGATTCGGGCGAAATGCAGCGGATACTCTGAGCAGTTTGCAATTTATGGAAGATTTCGGTGTGAATCTGTATTGTGTGGAAGATAACATTGATAGTGCCGGAGCTGCTGGAAAGTTGATGATTTCCGTATTGGCTGCGGTAGCAGAGATTGAACGTGAAAATATCCATGAGCAGACGATGGCTGGGCGTAGGCAAAAAGCTCGTGATGGTAGATGGAACGGTGGTTTTGCTCCGTATGGCTATACATTAGTACCTCGTGACGGGGAACGTGGGAAAGTGCTTGAGATAAACGAAAAAGAAGCGGAGCTGGTTCGGATTATTTTTGATAAATTTGCCAATACGGATATGGGATGTAATGCTGTGGCAAAATGGCTAAATGACCATGGTTATACAAAAGAAGTACGTCAGAATGGAACCTTATCCAATATCAGCTCTAATTTTGTGAAGTTGGTAATAGATAATCCTGTGTACATGGGAAAAATCGCATACGGAAGAAGAAAGACCGAAAAAATCGAAGGAAAACGCAATGAATATCATGTGGTAAAACAGGCAGAAGATGCCTATGAGCTGTATCAGGGAATACATGAAGCCATTGTATCCGAGGAATTATGGCAGAAAGCTCATGCGAAACGTCTGGTAACAGGCGTGAAGTATGATAAAGTCCATGATACAGGGCATTGCCATATCCTATCGGGCTTGTTGCGATGTCCAGAGTGTGGGGCGAAGATGTATGGGGTAGTCAATCGCAAAAAAAAGGCTGGTTCCGATGATTTTTACAAGGATATGTGGTATTATAAGTGTAAAAATCGTATCAAGGTGGAAGGACATTTTTGTACCTACAAAACCCATATCCGACAGGATATTGTCAATGCAGAGGTTATCAGCATTGTAAAATATGCTTTGAATGACGAAGAATTTAAACGTAGGATTGCACAAAAAGCTGGTGGAAAGGAAGATGGTTCACTGGATGAGTTGATGGCAGAGAAAGTACGTCTGGAAGATACGAAGAAGAAACTGGAAATCCGAAAAAAGAAAATGTTAGATAAAATCGGAAACATGGATGTGGATGATGATTTCTATGATACGCTTTTTGAGGATTATATGGGTGTTGTACGGGAATTGACCGAAAAGCTGGCAAAGTTGGATGCAGATTTATTGCGAAATAACATTGCCATTGAGAATGTGCAAAAGCAGACCTTTACAGCCGAACAGTATTATGAATTGTTGGATGCAATCGTGCGATACATGGAAGAAATTCCAGAGAATCGAATAAAACAGTTGATGGGACTTGTACTGGATAAAGTAGAGCTATTCCCAAAACGACAGGCAAACGGTCGATGGGTACGAAATGTCCGTTTTAAAGTGCCGTTAGACGTAGATGGAACCTTTTATGATAGTATTGGTTTCCATGGGGATGGAGAAGAAAAGAATGAGGAAGACGATTCTGTCTATTTCCTACCCAATGAAACACATGTGGAGACTGTCTGTCTTCTGTCACGAAACAAGGAAAAAGTACAGAAATAGACTTAAAAAAAGGGATTTCGAGAGATTTGCTGAATTTGGCAGTCTTTCGGACTCTCTTTTTTCGTGTTTTGACAATATCGTCATATTCTATAAGGATTTCGTCAAGCTGTTCCATAGGGTTCTCAGACTGTTCAAAAATTTATGACATGCTGTATTTCTGAGTTTGAGATAGTAGATTGTCGTCTGTCCTTATATTAGGCTAATTATAAAACTGAGTGAGAATAAAGAAGAACATTGTGGAATTCGATAAAAAATATCTGCAGATTTTTATCTTGACAAAAATATAATCATAAAGTAAAATCTAGTTAGCAGAAACTAACTAAATGGCGATATTTTTAGTAGCTTTGGAGGAGGTACATATGAGGGAGGATGCGATTCTATTATTAGTACATGTAGTCTATGTAGTATTGTTTCCTATAGTGATATTCGGGCTGTGTGTTTGGGTTAAGTTATTATGTCGTAAATTTTGAGAACATGGAAAAGCAAAAATTTTTTAGATGATAGTTAGTTAAAACTAATATTAGCTTGATAATATTGTAATAATAGGTAATTGCGAAACAAGTCCGCAATTCTGATTGAAAACAGGCGAAGGCTCCTG
>ENA-UAPG01000776-UAPG01000776.1-human-gut-metagenome-genome-assembly--contig:-NODE-776-length-10165-cov-9.974777_pt1 | contig 10165 bp, 4 predicted proteins | sample MGYA00243478_ERZ654573 | MGnify/ENA primary metagenome ERZ654573 (study PRJEB26926, sample SAMN06164711) | human gut metagenome | biome: ENVO:00009003; feature: ENVO:2100002; material: ENVO:00002003... | reverse complement strand
CCATAGATATCCGTGTGGACCCCATGGTCAGCTATTTCCTCATTGAGATAGAAGATGAAGGGATTGGGATTCCGAGAGATGAGAGAGGGCAGATATTCAAACGGTTCTACCGCGGCAGGACGTCTTTTGTCCAGGAAGTTGACGGCTCAGGCGTAGGGCTTTATCTCACTCGGAAAATACTGGAAGAACAAGGCGGAAGTATCTGCGTAAAGAAAGGAAAAAAGGGGAGTATATTCCAGATCACCTTCCCGAAAACCCAGTACAAGACCTGCTGAATTTCACCGCAAACTGCCTATCATGCAGAAATACAAAAAGGCTGCTCATACAGGCAGCTTTTTTATATTTCTGCATAGATTTTTCCCGGCTGTGGAGTGCATTCTTACAAATCTGTTATCCTGTCTGAAATGCTTTTGTAAGAATGCCCGTGTAAAATAAAGATAAAATAAAGGTAGCTGTTCAGTACCTTCACAGTTACAGGCAAAAATCCATGTAGTTACAAATAAAGCACAAAATAAGGAGAACCCCTATGAAATCAATGCTATTGGAAACAAAAGACTTATGCAAATATTACGGCAGCGGGGATAATCTGGTGAAAGCCATAGACCACACCACCATGACCATACAACGGGGGGAATTTACCGCCATTGTAGGCCGTTCCGGTTCCGGAAAAAGTACACTGCTGCATATGCTGGGTGCGCTGGACCGCCCGGACAGCGGCAAAGTTCTGATAGAAGGAAAGAGCGTATTTGATTTAAAAGACGAGGAGCTGGCTGTATTCCGGAGAAGAAAAATCGGATTTATTTTCCAGAACTATAATCTGATCCCCTCTCTGAATGTCTGGGAAAATATAGTGCTCCCCATGGGCTTAGACAAAAAGAAAGTGGACCATACATTTGTAAAAGACCTTACCGAGCGTATCGGCATCGCGGACAAACTGAAATCTTTGCCCAATACCCTCTCGGGAGGGCAGCAGCAGAGAGCTGCCATTGCCCGTGCCCTTGCTGCCAAACCAGCCATCATTCTGGCAGATGAGCCAACCGGAAACCTGGATTCCAGGACGGAACTGGAAGTCATCTCTCTTTTAAAGTCCTGTGTAAACGAATACGGGCAGACATTGGTGATGATCACCCATGACGAGACCATCGCGCAGATGGCTGACAGGGTCCTTGTCATTGAGGACGGTAAGGTGGTGAGCCAATGAACACAATAAACCAAACGGCACTCTCCAACTTCAAACAGAACAAAGGAAAGAATATCATGGCAGGCATTGCCATCTTCCTGACCACGATCCTTATCTTTGTGGTTCCGGCACTTGGGCTTGGCACTGTAGATTTGGAGATGGCAGCTGCCAACAAAATTTACCCCACATTTCATGTGATGTACCGAAATGTGGATATCCATACCGCGGAGGAACTTTCCCACAGAGCAGAAGTGGAAACCATGGGCCTCCGCCAGGACCCGGCGCAGATACCGGTACCGGATGGCACCGCTGTCATGGTCTACATGGATGAGACAGCCCGGAAGTTAGGCAAAATAAAGCTGGAGAAAGGTTCCTTTCCCGAAAACGGAAATGAGATCGTCGTATCCGACGCGCTTTTAAAGATATTAGGGATCACAGCAGATATCGGGGACACTATAGAACTGCCCTATCAGCCAATGGAAGGGGATGGCATCGGATTTGAGAAGAAACAAAGTTTTGTTATCACCGGACTGCTCCCCTCACCAAAAGAGAACGATGACTCCAATATGTATTCCGCCATGGTCTCCAAAGATTTTATGGAGCAGGAACAGCCTGGGGATGTGCGCAAATACAGGGTGATGCTTCGGATCGCAGCCGAAGATTCCATGAACACCACGGATATCAAAGAAATATACGGTGATTTAGCAAAAGAGCTGGGTATTTCCGAAGCAGATGTAGTTGATAATTCCCTCTACCTTGCTGCCAACTATAAAGACCCTTCCCTGTATACAGGAATCGCAGGAATCCTTCTTATTGTCATCTTGGCAGGCATCATGACCATTTACAGCCTTTACTATATTTCCATGATATATAAAGTGCAGGAATTTGGCAAAATAAAGGCATTGGGTGCCACCAAAAAACAGATACGGCAGATCGTCTTTCGGGAAGGAATGCTGACGGCCTGTATCGCGGTACCGGCCGGATTAATTGCAGGAAGCATTTTTTCCACCGTGGGATACCGGTATCTGACTACTGCGTTCAGTCCCGATGACGCCATGGCTGCGGTAATTAAAGAACTGGTCAACAATCATGAGATTGTCCTGTTAAAACCATGGATGTATGTTATGGCTGTAGTTGTCACGTTACTCACCGTAGCGCTTGCCCTGCTTCGCCCCATGCAGATCGCGTCCAAGATCTCCCCAGTGGAAGCCATGCGGTATGACGGAAGTATAAAAACAAAGAAAAAAGTTCGTAAAGGCCACCTGGAAATGAACCTGATCCATCTGACAGGAGCCAATCTTTCAAGAAACAAAAAGCGCACGATCATGACCATCGTGACCCTGAGTCTGATAGGAATCCTTTTTATGGTAATTTCCACTATCCTGTCCTGTTTAGAACCAAAAGAGATTGCAAGAGATTCCATTTTTGATGACTTTATTTTATCGGTAGACAGCACTTCTGGAGATAAGATGCATCCGGAATTGGAATGGTCCGCCATCTGCCAGAATAATCCTCTGAACCCGGATTTTGAAAAGCAGGTGCTTGCCATACCAGGTGTAGAGAAGATCACAAAATCCAGTCGTTTAGATGTGGAGCTCCCGGATCATATGGATGGAGATGACATATGGAAGACAGGCATAATCGGAATACCGGAGGAATATGCAGACAGAATGGAAAAATCCATCGTGGAGGGTTCCTGTACTTATGAGGAGCTGCAGCAGGGGGATAAAATCCTCATAGACAAAAATATGCAGAGTTATATGCCCGGCACCGAAATAGGAGATACGGTCCGCATTTCCATCACTTCCGGAAATGATCCGGTTGAAAAAACATTTGAGATCGCGGCTATTGCTGATATGCCGTATGGACTGAACCATTTTGCTTTTCTTGCCCTGCCTGATTCCGTGATCAAAGAACTGGCCGGACTTGATATGGATTATTACTGGTCCATAGCTGCAAGCGGCAGGGAACTGAAAAATGCTGAAACACAGCTCCAGGCACTCATAAAAGAATCAGGGCTGCTTAACCTGAAAAGCTATGAGGATGAAGTAGCGTACAATGAGAAAAATACCCGTTTTACCTCCCAGCTCTGCTATGTATTCATGATCGTTCTGAGTGGTGTGGGTATTATGAACCTGATCAACACCATGGTCAACAGTATCTATGTGAGAAGAAGAGAACTGGGCATCATGCAGGCCATCGGCCTCTCTGAAAAACAGATGGTGCGCATGCTCCAGATGGAGGGTATCTTCTACACGGCGGGAACCCTTTTGTTCTCCCTGGGGATTGGAAATATCCTCGGCTATCTTACCTTTTTATATGCAAAAGAACACAGGATGTTCGGTATCGTCGCATACCATTATCCGGTCATGCAGACAGTGATTCTGGTGGCTGTTATCCTTATCGTGCAAATCCTTCTGACTTATCTGATCATGAAAAATTTCAGAAAGCAGAGCATGATTGACCGTATCCGGTTCTCGGAATAAAAAATTCCGGTTTACAGCCTTTGACAAAAGATAAAATATCTGCTAAAATAACGTCTGAAAACAAGAAAACGGCTGTAATCTTCATGTTCCAAGCGGTGCATGGTTTGCGGTATCAATAGAAATAAGTCTCCAAGGCGTAGTCTATGAGGTAACCTCTGTGATTACGCCTTTTTCTTATCGAAAAGAGGAGGACTTGTCAGAGGTCTGAGACCGCACTGCAGTCATATGTACCCGCCGCTGTTTTTTCTTTCCGTATATCCTCCGGTCTTTTTCCGGTATATAAGCGGACGCAGAACACAAGTGCGATCAGCTCTGTTACCGGAAAGGTCAGCCATACATAAGAGAGCCCTTTAAAATGAAAGATCCATGCCAAGGGCACCAGAAGTATGATCTGCCGCAGTATAGTAATACGGATGCTTGCCTTTCCCATATTTACCCCCTGGAAATAGACAGTCAGCATGATCACAAAAGCTGCCGGAATAAAACTCAGGGAAATTATGCGGAGCGCGGTACAGCCAATCTCCAGGATCTCTTTTTTCCCGGAAAAGATGGAAAGCAGTTGGCCCGGCACTGCCATGAAAATTCCGCAGCCAAGTACCATCACGATGACAGAGGCTGCGACGGAATATTTGAGTGTATCTTTCACACGCCGATGTTCTCCGGCTCCATAGTTAAAGCTCATGACAGGCAGGATGACCTGCTGAAGCCCCATTAGGGGGATAAAGAAGAAAGTCTGTAGTTTATAGTAGAGGCCAAGCACAGTGACGGCATCCTCTGTAAACTGCTTCAGGATCAGGTTCAGGCCGACCATATACAGGGTATAGAGAGACTGCATGATAATGGCAGGCATCCCGGTCTTATAGATCAGGACACAGCTTTTTGCCCTTATCCTGCCCTTTAAGGGACCATGCCGCAGCACTGAGATCAGGACCACCGCCATGGCGCTCCATTGACCGATCACAGTGGCAATGGCAGCTCCCCGGATCCCCATAACAGGAAAGCCAAACTTTCCGAAGATCAGAAGCGGATCCAGCACAATATTGAGCATTGCGCCCAAGATCTGTGCGCACATGGGAAGGACCATATTTCCCCTTGCCTGCAGTATTTTTGTACAATTGGCCTCCACAAACATGCCCAGGGAAAACAGAAAGATAATGGCACCGTACTGCATTCCCCCTGCCTGGACCATAGGCTGGTCAGAGGAAAAGCGGCAGTAGACTTGCAATACCGGCAGTCCAATTGCGGCAAACACCGCAAAATTCACGATCCCCAGAAAGAATCCGCTTTTTATAATATCATTCTGGGAACCTGCTGCGTCAGCCCCATCCATGCGTGAAACCAGAATGTTGATGCCGGTTCCGGTCCCGGTTGCCACGGCAGTCATCAGAAGCTGAACAGGGAAAATAATAGACAGGGCAGTCAGGCCCTCCACCGAGTATTTTGCCACAAAATAACTGTCCACTATGTTATACACAGACTGGATCAGCCGGGCAAGCATAACCGGAGGCGATAATTTGAGCAGTAATTTCCATATAGGTGTCTGTTTCATATTTAACCATCCTTTCTCAACGAAAAAAGAATAAAGGATGGAGTAACTACACAGTCAAGTGCTATTTTATTTTTTTATCAAATGAGCTTTTATTTCACAGTAATAATCATCTATGTAGTCAAAAAGCTGCAGTCCCAGTTCATCTGCATACACGGCATCTGTTGTATATCCGTGTTCTTCCATCCAGGTAAAAAGCGGTTCAAAATCCGCAGATTCCCGGATGATCCGGACAATACAGACTGCATACTCCCCTGTTGGTGTGACGTGCAGATTTTCGGGGCTGACGTGTGAATAGCTGCTGTCCGCGATTTTCAGATATTCCCTGCATTTATAGATGTTTCCCTTTTTCATTTCCTCCAGATCCAGTATATATCCGTACTTTCTCTGTATGGTGTCCGCAAACCGAAGTTCATCCTTGGCGGCAGCCTGCAGATTGGCGTGATAGGAGGTACCGTCCCCAGCCATTATGCCGGCGATCACAGTCTCCCCCTTCAGCCATTTCTTTTTTACCACATCGGAGTGGATCGCTTTTGAGACCCTTTTATTTTCTTCGTCATACCACAGGATATCCTCCGCCACCTGCTGATAATATCTGCTCAGCCGGAGGGCTTCATTTCTGTAATCCAGCAGAAGCTGTGTGATCTTGCTGTTGTCATGAAAATCCAGTATCTGTTTTACCTTGTCCAAAGGTACACTCAGCTTGCGGCATGTGGTTATAATATCCAATTGCCACAGATTCCAGCGGGAGTAGTAGCGGTATTGGTTCTTTTCCTCTATGTAATCCGGTACCAGAAGTCCGATCTTATTATAGAAATGCAGGGTATCTTTTGATATTCCCGTTATTTTACTGACTTCACCGATCAAATAATATCCTTCTTTCAAATCTGTTCTCCTTGCCATTTTCTCTTTGCACAGGTAATTATATGTTATTGTTCACTCCGTGTCCAGTAACACGCTTCGCGATGCACAGATATGGAGCATTCTACTTCATATCGCGCTGGCTGCCTCGGGATTTTCATGCTGAAAGCATGAAAACGCCTCCCGGTACAGTGGCCTGTGTACAGTAACGTAATTATAACAAAATAGGTGGAAAAAGCCAATGAAACCCTACACGAGACCATCTTTTTGGTGTACAATCGTAACAGAACATTTACCCGGCTTCTGCCGGCTGAAATACAGGTATGGAAAGGATGAATACATGAAAGAGATGACACAAGACAGCCTGGACCTATTTACACAGCCCACCGCTTCCTGGTTCCGGCAGGCTTTCGGACAGCCCACAAAAGTCCAGCAGGAAGCATGGCCTGCCATAAAAGCCGGCGGCCCTGTCCTCATCAGCGCGCCCACCGGAACCGGAAAAACATTATCCGCCTTTCTGGTATTTATAGACCGTCTGCAGGCACTGGCAAAAGAGGGGGGATTGAAGGAGGAGCTCTATCTGATCTATGTTTCCCCCCTGAAATCCCTGGCCGGAGATATCAGAGAAAATTTAAACAGGCCTCTGGACGGAATCGGAGCCATGGAGGGCGGAGAAGGTGCCGGGAAGATCCGTGTAGGCATACGGACCGGGGATACCCCACAGAAAGAGCGGCAGAGGATGGTAAAACATCCCCCTCACATACTTATCATCACACCGGAATCCCTGTATCTGATGCTGACCAGCCGGACCGGACGGACGGTCCTAAAAACAGCCGGGGCACTGGTGATTGACGAACTGCACGCGCTGATCGATACCAAGCGTGGTGCCCACCTGATGCTGTCTGCTGCCAGATTAGACAGCCTATGCGGGCATCCTCTCCAGAGGATTGGATTATCTGCCACCATAGAGCCTCTTCAGACCGCAGCCGGCTATCTTTCACCTGAGCCGGCACATATCGTTGCCCCCAAAATGCAGAAAGAGGTACAAATTGAGGTAAACGGCATAGCACAGGCGCCCGGAAGAAGAAAAGACCCGGTCTGGGAGGAGCTGGCGGAGAAAGTATACAGCAGGTGTCTGCAGTGCAGGAGCGTGATCGCATTTTCCGAAGGGCGGCGATATGCGGAAAAACTTGCCTACTATGTCAATCAGCTTGGGGGCGAGGATTTCGCCCGTGTGCACCATGGCAGTCTGTCAAAGGAACAGCGGGCAGAAGTGGAGGACGCCCTGCGGAAAGGAAACCTGCGCCTGCTGTGTGCCACCTCCTCCATGGAGCTGGGAATTGACGTGGGTGACATTGACCAGGTGCTGCAGATTGGCTGTCCGCGCACCATTTCCAGCACCATGCAGCGTCTTGGCCGGGCAGGACATAATCCCGGCCGGGTCAGCGTTATGTATATTTACCCCCGGACTGCCTCCGAGACCTTATACTGCGGCATGACAGCCCAGGTGGCCAGACAGGGAGGGATAGAACAGGCCTGCCCGCCCGGTATGTGTCTGGATGTACTGGCACAGCATCTGGTGTCTATGGCTGCCACAGCCAAAAACCAGGAGACAGATAAAGGTTCCGGAGGTATTCCGTGTACTGCCTACACGGTGGATGACGTAATGGAAATCCTTTCCCGCACGTACACCTTCCGTTCTGTCACCCGGCAGGATGTGAAAGATGTCCTGGCCATGCTGGCAGGCGATCATGAGCATAAACGGGAAATTCCCGTGTGCCCCCGCATTCTGTATGACAGACTGCACGAACAGGTCTTTGCCAACACTTACAGCCGGATGCTGGCTGTAGCAGCAGGAGGGACCATACCCGACAAAGGCATGTATACAGCCAAGACAGAAGAAGGTGTAAAAGTAGGGGAACTGGACGAGGAGTTTGTCTATGAATCACAGCTTGGGGACCGATTCCTGTTAGGCTCCTTTGCCTGGAAGATTGTGGGGCAGGATAAAGATACCGTGGTGGTTACACAGACCGGTGCGGAGGGTGCCAGGCTGCCTTTCTGGAAAGGCGAGATCAAGGGCCGGAGCCTAGGAACCAGTCTGGCATTCGGCAGGATCATGAGAACCTTATCTGAAGCTGAGCGAAGGGGCAGGCTTACGGAGGAGCTGGAGAATCTTGGACTTGACCAGGCTGCCCGGGAAAATACATCGGGATTTTTAGAGCGCCAGTTAAAGGCCACCGGCATTCTGCCTGATGACAGGACTATCGTGGCAGAACATTTCAAGGACTCCACAGGGAGCAGCCAGATCATGCTGCACGCGCTCTTTGGAAAAAGGATCAATACGCCCCTGTCCCTTCTTCTTCAGGATGCAGCGCAGAAATTAACAGGAAATCCGGTGGGCTGCGTGGAGGAAGAGGACGGAATTCTTCTGTATCCCTATGGGGAAGGGGTTCTGCCTGAGGGCATTTTATTTTCCATAGATACGGAAAAGGCAAGAGAGATCCTGGAAGCTATGCTTCCGGCAGCACCTGTCTTTAACATGACATTCCGTTACAATGCTGCCAGGGCTTTAATGATGGGTATGAAGCAAAACGGAAGGCAGCCCCTATGGATGCAGCGCCTTCGCAGCACGGAAATGCTGGAGTCCCTTGTTCAGGAAAAGAATCATCCCCTGATACGTGAGACGAAGAGGGAATGTCTGGAAGACCAGTGGGACATAGAGGGTATGCTCGGCATACTCCATGCAGTGCAGAGCGGTCAGATAGCTGTCAGGGAAGTTTATCTGGATACGCCCTCCCCCATGTCACTGCCCATGCAGTGGCGCGTGGAGGCAGCAGAGATGTACGAATATTCCCCAACTACACCGGGAATCCGACAGGCCGTATATGACGAACTGCGCTATATGGAAAAGCTGAAACCATCGGCAGAGTCACTCAAAAAGGTGCAGGAGCGCAGAAAACTTCCCGAGGATGCCGCAGGTCTGCACACTCTTCTGATGATGGAAGGCGATGTAACCGTTACGGAGCTGCAGGATATGTACGCGGGAACTCCCAAACTTTGCTGTATACCGGACTGGCTGGAGGAACTGGCCGCACAGGAACTGACAGACTATATGGAGCCGGGACTTTGGATCGCCGCGGAACAGCGTGAAGAATATAAAAATGCACTCACTGATCTGGATAAGCAGGATGGTATGCACATCATACGGCGGATGCTGTATTACCGGGGGCCCCGGACTGCCAAGCAGATTCAGGAGCGCTATCTGCCGGACATGGACTGCATAGTCCAATGGCTGGAAACCTTGTGCGCCCAAAAGGAACTGGTGGAGGACAGCGGCTTTTATTACCATGCCAAACTCTACGACAGAGCAAGAAACGCCACCATCCGGGGATTGCGCACGGAGGCTGTCACACAGCCGCCGGAACACTATGCCTCCCTGATGGCAGGCCGGGTCCTGGTCAACGCCTCACCAGAGGAGCAGTTAAAGCAGACCATCGAATCATTCTGCGGACAGGGATTCCCCGTAACATTCTGGGAAAATATCATCTTTGCCAGAAGAATCCGCAGATACAGTGAAGGTCTGCTTGACCGGATCCTGACAGAAGGGGATTATTTCTGGAAAATGCTGCCCGGAGACATGCTATGTTTTCTCCGGTATGAAGAGATTGACTGGGACGCGCCCCTTTCCGAAGATATGCAGGCCGAGGAATCAAAAGCAGCAGAGGAACAAATTCTCTACCGGGAACTTTGCAGGCGTGGGGCCAGTTTTCTGAAAGCCCTGACGCATCTTCCCCTAACCAAAGATGTGCGCAGCCTGCTCATGGAGCTGGCGGAAAAAGGAATGGTAAGTGCAGACAGCTTTGTTCCTGTAAGGCAGTGGCTGAACAGGGAAAAGATCAGAAGATCAGCGGCAAGACAGCGAGTCAATGCCAGGATTGCCGCCATGACTAAGGGACGGTGGGATGTAGTCCACCCTCAAAAAAAGCCGTCCATGGAGGAGCTTCTGGAAATCTTTTTCCAGGAAAATATCATCCTTTGCCGGGAAACCTTCCGGCGTTCCCTCTCTCTTCATACGGACCGTGAGCAGGGATC
>ENA-UAPG01000774-UAPG01000774.1-human-gut-metagenome-genome-assembly--contig:-NODE-774-length-10186-cov-14.557102_pt1 | contig 10186 bp, 5 predicted proteins | sample MGYA00243478_ERZ654573 | MGnify/ENA primary metagenome ERZ654573 (study PRJEB26926, sample SAMN06164711) | human gut metagenome | biome: ENVO:00009003; feature: ENVO:2100002; material: ENVO:00002003... | reverse complement strand
AAAATGTCTGACACCGGCAATCGGCTATGACATCCGCATCACAAAGTATGTAGACGAACTGGCAGTGGTGACGCTTGAAAACGGGGAACGTATCCGGTGTACCATGGACCATTTGTTTTTGTGCGGGGATGGGCAGTACCGGGAGGTGTGGAGCTTACAGAAAGGGACCAGGCTTATGCCGGAGCATGAAGTGGCTCATGTGGAATGGAAAACGCTGCCGGCGCCGGTTCCCGTTTATGATATGACGGTGGAGCCTTATGGGAACTTTCAGCTGGACTGTGGGATTGTGGTACATAACAGTGGAAAAAGTTTCTCTGCAAAGAGAGAGATTTTAAACGTGTTCCTGATCACCAATGATGACATTATCGTATGCGATCCAGAGGGAGAGTATTATCCGTTGGTGCAGGCATTCCATGGTCAGGTGGTGAAAATCAGTGCAAAAAGTACGGATTATATCAATCCCATGGATGTGAACCTGGACGTAATCTACCATCCGGAAAAATACCGGATCAACGGGGATGTGGAGGATGTGGATACCATGATTGCGGATAAGTCCGAGTTTATCGCTTCATTTTGTGAACTGATTATGAAAAAACCCCAGAACGCAGAGCTGGACGGAGATGAAGTATCCATCATTGACCATTGTATCAAGGATATTTATGAGGAATATCTGTTCAACGATCCGAAACCCGAAAACATGCCGATTCTGGAAGATTTCCTGAACCGCCTGAATTACTATGCAGACCAGAATGAGGCGGCACGGAGGATTGCCAACTGTCTGCAGCTTTACGTCACCGGTTCCCAAAACGTATTTAACCACCGGACGAATGTGGATATGAATAACCGGGTGGTCTGCTTTGATGTAAAAGACCTGGGAACTACACTCCGAAAAGCCGGGATGCTGATTGTACAGAACATGGTCTGGACCAGGGTGTCCACCAACCGGGCATTGAAAAAGTCCACCCGTTATTATGTGGATGAGTTCCATCTCCTCTTAAAGCAGCCACAGACCGCCAATTATTCGGTAGAAATCTGGAAAAGGTTTCGGAAATGGGGCGGAATCCCGACGGGGCTTACGCAGAATGTCAGTGACTTCCTAGGTTCTTTGGCAGTGGAAAACATTGTGGGAAACAGTGATTTTATCTATATGCTTAATCAGCACAGCGGGGATCAGAAGATTCTGGCAGAAAAACTGAATATTTCTCCTCATCAGCTCTCTTTTGTGAACAACAGCAATGCCGGGGAAGGGCTGATTTTTTATGGAAATGTGATTATCCCATTCTCGGATAAGTACCCGACGGATACAAAAACCTATGCCATCATGAGTTCCAAACCGGATGAGATGCCGACCAAGTAGCTGAAAAACGAGGTGAGTGGTTTGAAAGAACAGAAATATGAGGCAAAGGAAAAGAAAGTCCACCGCATGACCAGGGACGGACTTTCAGAGGAAAACCTTGCCACCGGGGAAAGCCGGAAAGTGGGGAAACAGGAATCCGAGGCTCTTCTGAAACCGTCTGATCCGGAACAGCCTTTTTTAATAGAAAAGGATAAGGCGGGGAAGAAGCCCAAAAGGCATCCACAGCCGGGGACAGAGAAAACGGAAGAGGGCAGTCCGCCAGAGGAGCAGGAGGCGGCAAATAGCCCGCCGAAAGCGCAGAACCGGCACGGGGAATACCGCCATGGGTCCCGGAGCAGTGCATTTTTCCATGACCGTGAAACGGCTATGGAAGTGCGGGAGCGTAAGGCAAGACATCGGAAACAATACCAGAACCAACGGCGGGTTAAACCCGGAAAATTACAGTTTGACCGGATGGAAGCAGATGGGAGCTTAAAGAAGGAGAATCCGGGGGAATCACCCAAAACGCCCCAGGATGAAGGAAAGAGGCTGCAGCACAGCCGGAAAAAAGCAGAGAAGTCCATAGAAAAACTGGAACATGCAAAAAAACGGCAGGTACAGAAAAGATCCATACAGATGCGGCAGGTGAAAACGGAGGAACCTCAGACAGCAAAGCATAAGCTGTACTTTGAGGAATCCCCTGCGGCAGCAAAACCGGATGGCGTGATAAACCGGACGGGTATCCGCCTGGGAAACCGTGCAGCCGGTGTGCTTCATGGAAAAATCCAGGAAGAGGAGCAGGAAAACAGTGCGGTGGAGGCTGCACATCAGGGGGAACGCTCGGCAGAATTTTTCCTCAGAGTACATAGTAACCGCAGTTACCGGAAACAGAGAAAGCAACAGCAGGCAGTGAACCGTATGGAGCGTCAGGTATACCGCACGACTACTCGATACCAATACCAGAAGTGTGTGGAGGAACACCCGGAGATCCGGCATAAATTGCTGCAGAAAGCGCTCCAGAAGCAGCGGATCAAACGGGAATACCAGAAAGCATACCGGGCAGGAAAGGCAGCAAAGGAGATCAAAAACCAGTCTGTACGGACTGCAAATATGGCAGCCAAAGTGGCACGGAAGATCCAGGAGATCTTTCGGAAAAATGCCAGTTTGTTTTTAGGGGCAGGGCTGTTGATGGCGCTGCTTTTGTTCATTATGGCAGGGGTGTCCTCTTGTTCTGCCATGTTTGCCAATACCGCCTCTACGGTGATTGCGGCCAGTTATCTGGCGGAGCCGGAGGCACTTGAGGAGGCGGAACTTTATTACACCCAGATGGAAGCGGAGCTTCAGCAGGAAATCAACCGGATGGAAGCAGAGTATCCGGGTATGGATGAATACCGCTATAATATCGGGGCCATTGGCCATGATACCCATACGCTGATGAGTTATCTGACCGCAAAATACGGAGATTTTACCTTTGAAGAAGTGAAAGGGGAACTGGAAATACTGTTTTCTCTCCAGTATGGGATTCAGGTGGAAGAAAAGACGGAAACCAGAACGGAGACTACTACGATCCAAGTGGGACAATCTTTGGGAAATGTGGTGACCAGCGGATACTGCAACTGCACGATCTGCTGCGGCGTATGGAGTGGCGGGCCGACGGCCAGTGGAGCCATGCCTCAGGCAGACCATACCATTGCGGTGGATGCGGCGAATCCGTTTTTACCTATGGGGACCAAGGTTGTGATGAACGGGGTGGAGTACACCGTGGAAGATACCGGGAACTTTGCCCAGTATGGTGTCCAGTTTGATGTATATTATGACAGCCACAGTGCAGCATCGGCGCACGGGCATCAGACATGGGAGTGCTATCTGGCAGAGGGCAACCAAAATTCAGTGGACGTTACCCGGACAGTGGCCGTGGACGTACTGAATGTATCGGTGCAGGCAAGGCCATTATTCAGCGTTATTTCCTCACGGATGGATGAAGAAGAAAAGGAGATCCAGAAATTGGTGTATTCCTGCAAAGGAAATCTGCAGTCTTACGATACCCCCATTGAATTGAACTGGTATGCCTATATCAGCACCTATTATGGATATGCCGTAAACAGTGCCACCGGACAGACACAGCTAAACCGTGGAGTGAGCATTAACGTAAGAGAAGGAACAGAAGTACAGTCCGCTATGGATGGCGTTGTGGCGGCTGCCGGTTACAGCAGTACCTTTGGAAACTATGTGGTAACGCAGGATGAAAAAGGCGTACAGATCAAGTATGCCCATCTGCAGAACATCGCCGTTTCCCAGGGCATGGCAGTAACAAAGGATACAGTCATCGGAACAACGGGAAGTACAGGCAGTGTGACTGGGAGCCAGCTTTATCTGGAACTGGTTTTAGACGGCGAGTATTACAATCCGGTATTTTATATTTCCACCGGGGAGGGCGGCATTTACGGCGGCGGTGCTTCTTACGATGATGAAACGGTACAGAGGTTATTTGAGGAGGCAGAAAAATATCTGGGAATGCCTTATGTTTGGGGCGGTTCCAGTCCGGCAACATCCTTTGACTGTTCCGGTTTTGTCAGTTATGTATTTACCAATTCCGGGGTGTGCAATATGGGCAGACTGACCGCCCAGGGAATTTATAATATCTGTACGCCGGTAGCGCCGGAAGAGGCAAGACCGGGGGATATTATCTTCTTCACCGGAACCTATAATGCCGGGGAGCCAGTCACCCATGTGGGTATTTATGCCGGTGATGGCCAGATGATTCACTGCGGTGATCCCATTCAGTATACTTCCATTACATCCGCATACTGGCAGTCCCATTTTTATGGATTCGGCAGGCCAAACTAGAAAGGGGGTGGCGGATTGAGCATAGAGAAAATGAAAGAAGATTTGGAACGTATTTATGTTAAAATCGAGCGGCTTAACAGTAAAGCGAAAGACATGGAGGCGCGGATACAAGAGGCAGAAAATATGGAATACTTAAAGATTATCCGTAAACACGGAATATCGGCTGAGGAGCTGCAGCTGATGATCGACATCAGTAAAGAAGAACAGAAACAGATTTTAGAGACCAGAGAGGAGCAGACGGAACATGAAACAGATACATAAAAGAGTGACAGCTTTGTTGTTTGCTGCCGCATTGACCGGGCTTTTGGCCAGTGCGTCCCTTCTAAGCCCACCGGGAAGCCAGGTGGTATGGGCAAAAGGAGGAGAGGCGGAAACAGAGACGGTGCCTAACGAGCAGGAAACAGGACCGGTACAGAAGGAATCAGAAACTGCGGAAGAACAGCCGGAAGTAAAGATTACCATTGAAGTGCCGGAAGGATGGCAGTCGGATAAAGCAAGGGTAGGAATTCGGGTGGAAGATGCAAAGAATACCGGTGTTTTTTCTCCGGCAAAAGTAGAGGCCAGGGTTTCGGAAAACGGGCAGTGGCAGGATGTGACACAAAGCATGGCGGTGGAGATTCAGACAAATACCAGCGTCTATGTGCGGGTAACGGACCAGAATGGGCAGACCTATGAACAGAACCGCTATGTGGAATGCTTTGACAAGACAAAACCCACGTTAAGTGCAGCGGCAAAAGACGGGGTACTGTACATTCAGGGAAATGATGAAGAATCCGGGATTGCTGCTATTATCGTCAACGGGAATGAATTTACAGAGCTGCAAGACGGAGCGCTGCAGGTGCGCCTGCAGAAAGCCGACAGTAGCTACCCTCAGTTTACGCTGCAGGCCAGGGACCAGGCGGGGAATCTTTCGGAAAATTATAAAGTAGCGAACCCGTACTATGAAAACCCGAAAACACAGCAAGAAACTTCCCAGGCATCCGGGGAGGCGAAAGAGAACAATTCCCTGCCCTCTGATGTAACCGCATCCCCACCAACCAGTGCCACCGGAACGGTGACGGAGCATCAGAGTACGGGAGGAAGTTCTGCACCTACAGAACCGGAAAATGTAGAATCGGATGCAGATTCCGGCAGGGTGCAGGGCAGTTCTTCCCAGATGACGGATGAGGGCGGCAAAGAGTTTTATACCATAACCACCAAAGGGGATAAGGTATTTTATCTGGTGATCGACAAGGATAAGACAGATGAAAACGTATATCTGTTGACGGAAGTGGGAGAAAATGACCTTTTAAACTTTACTGATGGAAATACGGTTACTCTGCCTCAAAATCAGGCGGTAGTGGAAAATGCCTTGCCGATTGATAAACTGGAGATGACTGAGGATGGAAAAGAAACTGAAAAAGAGGAGCTAAAAGAAAAAGAACCGGAGAAAGAGCCGGAAAAACAGAGCAGTAATAGCGGTACCCTGTTATTGATGGGACTTGTCCTTGTGGCTGTGGGCGGAGGTTATTATTACATGAAGTTTGTCAGAGGAAAGAATGGCTCCTTTGATGCCGATTATGATGAGGACGAAGATGAGGAAGAACCGGAATCAGACATGGAAGAATATGAAGAAACATCCGGAGAGGATGAGCCGGACGAGGAAGCCTATGAGGAAGAAGGGGACGAGCCTTACGACGAGGAAGATTATATTTAAGAAGGAGAAGCGGAGGGAAATCACCGCTTCTTCTTCAAAATAAAGACAAAGGAGACAGGAACATGGACGAAGTAAAGAATGATATGCAGGGAACCAGGAAAGAAGAAAGCAAGAGCGAACGGTTTATACGCCTAGCGGAAAGTCGGGTAACCAAGGCAAGGATGGCAATTTCCAGAATTGCTTATCTGTCCAATACCGTAAGTTATGAATATACCCCTGAGCAGGTGGAGCAGATGTTTTCCATTTTGGAAGAGGAGCTTTCGGAGGTAAAAAGCGGGTTTTTAAAAACGGCGAAAACAGAGAAAAAGTTTTCATTCCAGTAAAGGAGAGGAGAAACTATGCGGTTAGTTGTTACAGAGAAGCCCAGTGTGGCAAGGGCAATCGCCCAAGTGCTTCATGCGGGGGAACAAAAGGACGGATACCTGGAGGGGAATGGTTACCGGGTGTCCTGGTGTATCGGGCATCTGGTGGAATTGGCCAGTGCAGACACCTACCGGGAGGAATGGAAGAAATGGTCTTATGAAACCCTGCCCATTATTCCGGAGAAATGGCAGTATCAGGTGAAAGAACAGACAAAGAAGCAGTATCAGGTATTAAAAAAGCTGTTCCATGATCCGAAGGTTTCAGAAGTCATCTGTGCGACCGATGCCGGGAGGGAAGGGGAATTGATTTTCCGGCTGGTCTATGAGCAGGCAGGCTGTACAAAACCATTTAAACGGTTATGGATTTCCTCTATGGAGGAGAGCGCAATCTCAGACGGTTTTGCAAATCTGAAAGACGGCAGAGAATATGATTATCTGTATGAATCTGCGGTTTGCAGGAGTGTGGCAGACTGGCTGGTAGGCATCAATGCCACTCGTTTGTTTACTGTATTGTACCGCCATAAGCTGACTGTGGGGCGGGTACAGACGCCTACCCTTGCCATGCTGGTGGAACGGGAGCAAAGAATAGCAGAGTTTAAAAAGGAACCGTATTTCATGGTACATCTTTTATGCGGTGGGCTAGATGCGGTGACGGAGCGGATCAAGGAAAAAGAAAATGCGGAGGAGATTATGAGAGCTTGCCAGAACCGGCAGGCTTTTATTGTATCCGTGAAAAAAGAAGAAAAAGCAGTACACCCTCCCAAACTTTATGACCTGACTACGTTACAGCGTGAGGCAAACCGTCTGTTTGGATTTACGGCACAGCAGACGCTGGATTACACCCAGGCATTGTATGAGAAAAAGCTGGTGACGTATCCAAGAACCGACAGCCAGTTTTTAACGGAAGATATGGAGCAGACCGCCAGGGAATTGAGCCAGGTGGTTCTGCGGAAGATTCCGTGCATGGAGGGGATTACTTATGAACCGGAGATTGGGCGGGTGCTGAATAGTAAGAAAGTATCCGACCACCATGCAATCCTGCCTACCATGGAACTGTCAAAAGCAGAGCTTTCCAAAGTGCCGGGCGGGGAGCTGCAGATCTTAACGATGATTGCGGTCCGCTTGGTATGTGCTACCGGAGAGAGCCACCGTTATGAAACGGTAAGGGCAGAACTGACCTGTGAGGGATATTCTTTTTCTGCTGTAGGCAGATCTATCCTTACTGGTGGATGGAAAGGATATGAGGAACGGTTTAAAAAATCTTCCAAGGCAGACCAGGATAAGGAAGAAAAAGAAGAATTACCACTTCCTTTACTTTCGGAAGGGATGTGTTTTGACCAGGTGGAAACGAAAGTCAGCCAGCATTTCACTGTGCCTCCAAAGCATTTCTCAGAAGATACGCTTCTAGCAGCTATGGAACATGCCGGAAGTGAGGAGATTACAGAAGAGGTGGAACGGAAAGGACTGGGAACACCGGCAACACGGGCGGCAATCATCGAAAAGTTGGTGGATAAAGGCTTTGTGGAACGGAAGAAAAAGCAGATGCTCCCTACCGAAGATGGGCAAAAACTAATCTCGGTACTGCCGGAGGTGGTGAGGTCCCCGAAGCTGACGGCAGAATGGGAAAATGATCTGTCTCTGATTGCCAGAGGGGAAAAGTCAGCTGACGTGTTTCTGTCAGGTATTGAGGAACTGGTTTCGGATCTGGTACATACCTATCATGAGGTAGGAGAGAAAGGAAAAGAACTGTTTTCCAGTGACCGGGAAGTCATTGGTATTTGCCCTAAGTGTGGTGGAAACGTGTATGAGAGTAAAATAAACTTTTATTGTGAGAACCGGGATTGCAGCTTTGCTTTATTTAAGAACAATAAATATTTTGCCTCCATGCGCAAAGAATTGACCAAATCCATAGTCCAGTCTTTTTTGAAAAATGGAATGGCAAAAGTGTCCGGTCTATATTCCCAGAAAAAAGACAGTACCTTTTCCGCGGTCATCCACATGGACGCATCAGGAAAATATCCCCAGTTTTTCATGACATTTGAAACAGAGAAAAAGAAATCCAAAGGAAAATAGAGAGGTAGAGAACATGAAAAAGAGAACAACTTTCAAGCGGATGTTATCCGGGATCATGGCGGCGATGACGCTGTTTACTACAGTTTTATCACCCATCCGTGCAGCGGCGGCGGAGCCGGAAACAAGAGAAAAGGAACCTCCGGCCTATGAGCAGGTAAAGGAACAGCTTTCAGCAGACGAAGTAGTAACCGCAAAAGATTATGAACTTCTGGCAGGAACTGCTTTTGATGTGGAAACAGATCTTACCGGGCTGGAGATTGTGGACGAAACAAAAGTAAAGGTGAAGCTTCATGAGGCAAAAAATGAAGCGGGTGAAGACTTTTCCACCAGTCATGCGGATACCTATAAGGCCGTTTACTATGTGGAGCCCCTAAGCGGCCGTCCAATGTATCAGATTCAGAGGAATCTGATTGTAAAAGAACCGGAAAGCCAGACGGTATCAGAAAACACTGCCGGGACACAGGAGAGTGCAGGCCAGACACCGACTGTGGAAGAATCCGAAGAAGAGGAACCGGAGCCTGAGCGTGTGGATGTGCCAGATGTGACAGAAGAACCGGAGCTACAGGAAGAAACCGAACAGACGGAAGAGACTGGAACAGAGCAGGAAGAAATACCGGCAACCGATATTCCAGAAACAATGGTTCCGGAAACAGAAATCCGTTCGGAGGAAGAATTAAATGCTGCGTTACAGGCGGCAAAAGAGCAGGATACAATGGATGAGGAAACCGGACTGACTCTTGGAGAGGTCTGGAATCAGATGATTGAAGGGGATGTGGATATTTTCTCCATGGAAGAAGGGGAAACGATTACTTTTACTGCCTACAGTCAGAAAAAAGCCAGATCTACGGATGTGGAAGTGACCAACGGAGAGTGGTATTATTACGCCGATTATGGTCTTGGAACTTATGTGACGCAACCTTTTACCGTAAAGTTTGGTTCTGTCACAGCAACCGCTTATTGTATCGAACCGTCGAAACCAGGACCGGGAAGCGGCGTGTATGAGATTACTAAACTGGGAGGTGGGAAAGAGCTTGCGAAAGTGTGCTATTATGGCACGGGTGCAAGCGATTCCTATAATTTTTATGAAAAAAAGCATCCGGATTTCTCAGAGGGGAAACGCTTCATTGTCACCCATTTGGCGGCTTCCTATGCAAATGGCAGTTCCGATGCTTTCTATGGAGCCAATGATACCGGCATTGCGCTGGCAAAGGAATTATATGATTACGCTGTGGGACAGGAAAACATCCCGGCTGTGGACATGAAATTTTCAGATACGGATGTAACTGCCTATGTAGACGGAAATCGTCAGCGCACCAAAGAGATTAACTTTAAAGCAGATGTACACCAGACAATTACCATGAAACTTCCGGATGGGGTGAAATTTCATAATGTTACCACCGGAAAAACCAGTGCTGCGGGAGCGGATGTAAAGGTGTCCGGGGGAACTGTTTTTTATCTGAGCGCACCCCTTACCCAGACCACAGATGTGTCCGGTTCCTGGTCAGCAAAGATGCAGGGGAGTATCATAAAGGACTATTCTGCTTATAAGATTACTACGGGAGGTGATACACAAAATCTTGCCCTTGTTTTTGGCGAAGGTGTGGAAGATAAAAAATATGTAAATTTCTCCGTAAAGTGGATCGAGCAGGCAGTGGTAGAAATCGTAAAAAAGGATGAAGATACGAAAGAGAACCTTTCCGGGGCTGTTTATGGAATTTACAGTGATGCCGCCTGTAAGAAGCTGATTACCCAAATGCCGGAAACGGGTAAAGACGGCAAATCAAAGGTGACTATCCTGAAAACCCAGGATACGGTGTACTTAAAAGAGATCACGGCACCAACGGGGTACTGCTATAATGCCACGGCAAGTAA
>ENA-UAPG01000771-UAPG01000771.1-human-gut-metagenome-genome-assembly--contig:-NODE-771-length-10209-cov-3.482568_pt1 | contig 10209 bp, 7 predicted proteins | sample MGYA00243478_ERZ654573 | MGnify/ENA primary metagenome ERZ654573 (study PRJEB26926, sample SAMN06164711) | human gut metagenome | biome: ENVO:00009003; feature: ENVO:2100002; material: ENVO:00002003... | reverse complement strand
GTAATGGGGAATAAAGAACGGATGATTACCTGTTCCACAGCTGCCGGCCCGGCTTTTGAGGGCGCTAAAATCACTTGCGGGATGCGGGGTGCCAACGGGGCCATTGATCATGTTACCTTTCAGGGGGAGCGTCTTGTGTATTCCACAATCGGTGACGAAAAACCAGCCGGTATCTGCGGTTCTGGTCTGATGGATACCGTCAGCCTTCTTCTTCAGCACGGATTTCTGGAAGAATCCGGACGCCTTTACAGCCCGGAAGAATTAGAGCACCCCATAGCAAAGGCCAACGCCCACAGACTCGTCACCATTGACAATATCTCAGCCTTTATGCTGGCCTTTCCGGAGGAAACCGAACGGCAGGAACCAGTTTTCCTGTCACAGAAGGATATCCGTGAGGGGCAGCTTGCAAAGGGTGCTATTGCTGCGGGTATTCAGCTCCTGTGCCGGAATCTGGACATTGCTGTGGAAGATATCCGGGAAGTATTGATTGCCGGTGCCTTCGGTAATTATATGTCACCGGAAAGCGCCTGCAATATAGGCTTAATCCCTCCAGTACTCCGGGAGCGCATCACACCTGTGGGGAATGCTGCCGGGGAAGGTTCAAAAATAGCCTTAATGAATTACACTGAATTCCAGCATACCCGGCATCTGGCATCGGGAATTGAGTTTTTAGAGCTTGCCGCAGAGTCGGAGTTTCAGGATACTTTTGTAGATGAACTGGAATTTCCACTTCCGGAAGAAATGAGGGAATGCGAATGATTGACTTTGAGACTTTAGATGCAAGAGGTAAAAATGCCGGGTTTACCCATACAGGTCCCCTGGATTGCCATACCATCCGTCTTCTCCCTGAGGTAAGGGAGATGTGTGCCGCTGACAAGTGTCACCAGTATAATAAAAACTGGACCTGTCCCCCGGGCTGCGGGTCATTGGAAGAATGTGAAGGGAAAGTACGCAGGTATCAGAAAGGGCTCATTGTACAGACAGTGGGGGAGCTGGAAGACAATATGGACGGAGAAGGCATGATGGAAACGGAAGCCAGACACAAGGAAGCCTTCCTCCGCCTTATGGAAGATCTGAAAAAAGACTACCCGGATCTTCTGGCTATCGGTGCCGGCTGCTGCACACGCTGCAAGACCTGTACCTACCCGGATGCACCCTGCCGTTTTCCCGATAAAAAGGTATCCTCTATGGAAGCTTACGGTATGCTGGTCAGTCAAATCTGCAAGGATAATTCTCTTCCTTATTATTATGGTGACTGTACCATAGCATACACCAGTTGTTTCCTTTTAGAATAGCCAAGGTTACAGAGATGATTGCAAAGGAGATTTTCATGGTCTTATTAGGCGAAATTCGTTCCTCCATTGAAGAAGGATATCCGAAGCAGACAGAAAAATTAGTTCAGCAGGCACTCTCGGAGAACATCTCACCCCAGCAGATACTGGAAGAGGCGATGATCCCTGCCATGCGCAATGCAGGACAGCTCTATAAAGGCAACGATATTTATATAGCCCGTATTCTGGCCGCAGCCCGCTCTATGCGCTGCGGTCTGGATGTCCTTGAGCCTTATCTGGGCACCTGTGATATGCATCCCATCGGCAAAGTAATATTGGGCACTGTAGAGGGAGATCTCCATGATGTGGGCAAGAATCTGGTAGGAATCATGTTCCGTTGTGCAGGCTTTGAAGTGATTGATCTCGGGGTGGATGTCTCTGAAAAACGCTTCCTAAAGGCAGTGAAAGAACACCCTGACGTCTCAGTTGTCTGTATCTCTTCCCTTCTCACCACCTCCATGCCCGAGATGAAGCATGTGGTGAAATGTCTGAAACAGTCCGATAAAGAAAACCGTCTGAAAATTATGGTGGGCGGGGGACCCATTACCCAGGCATTTGCGGACGAGATCGGTGCAGATGTTTATACCGAAACAGCTGTAGATGCTGCAGAGACAGCAAAAACATTCTTTATTTGATCCATTTATTGAGATTCCCCACACTGTACAGGGAGGTTACTTATGAAACTCAGTCCCGCTCTGCTGATCAGCGACTTAAAAACAAAATATTCATTAACAGCGCCCTCCCCTCTCTCCGAGCGGCCGCATCTGGGGCGCCCCCTGTTTTACAGGGAGGATTCCGGACTTGTAAATAATCATATATATGTACTTTCTTCCTTTTCGGAATACCAAAAGCTTAGAAGAGGGGCTTCCTCCTGTTTTTTTATCTGCCCTTTGACCGTCATGGAGACGGAGATGGAAACTGTGGAGGAGGCAGTATCTTCCTCCGTGAATCTATGTGTGATAGATACCCCCGATTCCTCAGCCTCTGTCTTTAATTATCTCCAGGAAATATTTGACAAATATGACCTGTGGGAGGAGACTCTCATGCATATCAGCTTAAGCGGAGGCTCCATTCAGAGTCTCCTGGATGCCAGTTACTCTGTTCTCGGTTCTCCTCTTCGGCTGATGGGGATGGATTTTTCTATCATCGCCTCCTCTCCAGGCGCTGAAGATAATGCCGGAGGACTTCCCACCTATGAACAGCCGGAGTATATTGAGTATGTTACAGCACTGAAGCAGGATACCTTGTACAATGCGGTACGGGAAAAGGATGGAGCTTTTATCTACCCCGGACACATCACCGGGCACCGAACGCTGAATGTCAACATCAAGCGCTTCAGCAAAACCACGCACCGACTGGTTATGACAGAGATGGATGTCCCCTTTACCAGTAGTGCAGGCGCTCTGCTGGAATTTCTGGCAACCTTTATAGAGCATGCACTGATGCGCAATGCGGCCCACCGCTCTCCCAATGATAAAACCATGCATTCCATATTTCTCAGCATTTTATCAGACCGGACTGCGGACTATCTGGTTATCAGCAGACAGTTAACCTCTCTGGGCTGGCTTACCTCTCACGAATATCTCTGTATTGTATTACAGACCACGTATCTGGATCAGCAAAACCTTACCATTAACGCCATCTGCAACTATCTGGAAAACCTTTTTCCCTATTCCTGCGCGTTTCCCTTCGAGGAAGATGTGGTTGTATATTTTAATCTTACGAAGTCTGAATGCGATGTTGATGATATCTCTGACAAGATTATCTACTTTATCAGGGACAGCTTCTTAAAGGCCGGATACAGCCGTTCCATGACAGGTCATTTGAATTTGAGGCGCCAGTATATTCAATCACGTTCCGCACTGGAGGTAGGCAATCAGATCCATCCCTATCTGTGGATTCATCATTTTAATAAGATTGCACTGCCCTATATTTACCAGCAGGCAACAAAAAAGCTTCCCGGCAGTATGATCTGCCACGAGAAGCTTTTGGTACTGAAGAAATCAGATGAAGAGCAGAATACCGAATATGTGAAAACGCTCAGCGTCTATCTGGATCATCACCTGAACGCGGTTCAGTCCGCCAAAACTTTATTTATTCACAGAAGTACGTTTTTATACCGTCTGGAAAAGATCAAAGATGTTCTGGAATCCGATTTAGAGGATCCGGAAGAGCTTCTCTACCTGATGCTCTCCCTCCGTCTGATGGATCAGGACGCAGAACAGAATGCCTCTAATGAGCAATCATAAAATACCCAAGGACTACGATACCCAGAACGATCCTGTACCAGCCAAACGCCTTGAAATCATGCTTTTTGATATATCCCATTAAAAATTTGATAGAAAGAATAGAGACAATAAAAGCCGTTATCATTCCCACAGCCAGGATCAATATCTCAGCGCCCGTAAACGCCAGGCCGAATTTGACCAGTTTAAGAAGGCTGGCTCCGAACATCACAGGAATTGCCAAAAAGAAGGTGTACTCTGCAGCTATTGTCCGGGAGGTTCCCAGGAGGATCCCTCCGATTATAGTGGCCCCTGAGCGGGAAGTACCCGGAATCAGGGACAGGACCTGAAACACACCAATAAACAAGGCCGTTTTCCAGTCTATCTCTTCCAGGGTATTTACCCTGGGAGTTCTTTTTTTATTGTAGTTCTCTATTAAAATGAAGAATACGCCATAGATTATCAGCATCAGAGAGACTACAAAATAATTGCTGAATTTCTCCTCCAGAATATCGTTAAACGGAAGCCCTATAATAATAGCCGGAAGACAGGATACCATAATTTTCAGCCACAAAATAATTTTATCCATCTTCACATATCGCTTCACCAAATCCTTTTCCCGACTCTGATTCTGAAACGGCCAGATTTTCTCCCAAAACAGAACAACTACAGCCAGAATCGCTCCCAGCTGAATCACTACCATAAACATATCCCAGAATTCCCTGGAAACATTTAATTTGATAAATTCATCCACTAATATCAGATGCCCGGTGCTGCTTATGGGAAGCCACTCTGTAATCCCCTCTACAATACCCAGAAAAATAACTTTCAACAATTCAATAAAATCCATTATAACCTCCTCTTGCCTGCTCAATTTCTGTTCACATACCGCCCCTCAGAATGCCGTATGACTTACTTTCAATTTTTACAAAAGCATGGCACAGCCGTATTTTTATTCTGCTGTGCCATGCTTTTGTACCTTCCCTGTTATCAGCGGCCTGCGATCCTGGCAATGTCAATAAGTGTCAGCCGATTCAAATCTGTATTCTCCAGACTGGTAACCAGAGCAGTCGCCGTATCAAGAGAAGTGAGTACATTTACCCCTGTCTCAATGGCATTTCTCCGAATAATAAACCCATCCTTCGCTTTCTCTACTCCCTGAGACGGCGTATCAATGACCAGGTCAATTTTATGGCCTAAAATCAAATCCATCAGGTTCGGAGAGGACTGCTCTATTTTATTTGTGCGGATCGCATTTACTCCGTGCTCCTTCAGGACTCTCGCTGTACTTCTGGTCGCATAAATCTTGTATCCCAGAGCTTCAAAGCGTCTGGCTATCTCCACTGCATCCTGCTTATCCTCATCCTTCACCGTCATAATCATGTTTTTATGTCTGGGCAGGTTTACTCCTGCTCCCAGGAATGCCTTATACAGGGCCTCGTTAAATGTTTTCGCTATTCCCAGGCACTCACCTGTAGACTTCATCTCCGGACCAAGGCTTATATCAGCTCCCCGTATCTTTTCAAAAGAAAATACAGGCATCTTTATAGCAATATAATCAGCTTCGGGCTGCAGTCCGGGCTTATATCCCAGCTCCTTAATCTTATGGCCAAGAATCACCTTGGTAGCCAGGGGTACGATAGGTATTCCTGTCACCTTGCTGATATAAGGCACGGTTCGGCTGGAACGGGGATTTACTTCAATGACATACACATCTTCCTTACACACGATAAACTGAATATTGATCATGCCAATTACATGAAGAGATTTTGCCAGTTTCCTGGTATAGTCCTCAATGGTTGCTTTCGCAGTGTCGCTGATAGTCTGGGCAGGATACACCGATATGCTGTCACCGGAATGAATGCCGGCCCGCTCGATGTGCTCCATAATCCCCGGAATCAGGATATCCTCACCGTCACAGACAGCATCCACCTCAATTTCCTTTCCCTGGAGATACTTATCTACCAGTATGGGGTGCTCCTGGGCTATACGGTTAATAATGCCTATAAACTCGTCAATATCCTGGTCACTGATAGCAATCTGCATTCCCTGACCGCCCAGAACATAAGAGGGGCGCACAAGTACTGGATATCCCAGCTCACCGGCAGCTTTTTTTGCCTCCTCCGCTGTAAATACCGTATGTCCCTGGGGACGGGGAATCCGGCATTGCTCCAGAATTTCATCAAAAAGTTCTCTGTCCTCCGCCGCGTCTACATTCTCTGCCGAGGTTCCTAAAATTTTAACCCCCATTCGGATTAATGCTTCTGTAAGTTTAATTGCCGTCTGGCCTCCAAACTGAACCACAGCTCCGTCGGGCTGCTCTATGTCAACGATATTCTCCACATCCTCAGGTGTGAGCGGCTCAAAATACAGCTTGTCGGCAATATCAAAATCTGTACTTACGGTCTCAGGATTATTGTTCACAATAATTGTCTCATACCCTTCCTGTGAGAATGCCCAGGTGCAGTGTACAGAGCAAAAGTCAAACTCAATCCCCTGACCGATGCGGATAGGTCCGGATCCCAGGACCAGTACCTTTTTTCTGTCCCTGGTCTGCACCGCCTCATTCTCACCGCCGTACACAGAATAATAGTAGGGGGTGGCGGCGGCAAATTCTGCTGCACAGGTATCCACCATCTTATAAGCCGCCAGTATCCCCTGTTCTTTTCTCTTAGCCTTCACTTCTTCGGCTGTCATACCAGTAAGGCCTGCAATTACGTGATCCGGAAATTCCAGGCGTTTCGCCTCGCGGAGCAACTCTGCCGTCAGCTCATTCGTCTGCAGCTGCTGTTCCATCTCCACCAGCACTGCTATCTTATCAATAAACCATATGTCAATCTTTGTAATCTCATGAATCTCTTCATAGCTGATCTCTCTGCGGATAGCTTCTGCGATCACCCAGATTCTTCTGTCATCTACCACAGCCAGCTGTTCCAGCAGGTCTTCCCTTGTCAGTTCTGTGAAATCATAAGACATAAGGCTGTCCACATGCTGTTCCAGAGAACGGATGGCCTTCATAAGAGCCCCTTCGAAGTTACTGCAGATGCTCATCACCTCACCGGTAGCTTTCATCTGTGTAGTGAGTGTCCTCTTTGCACTGATAAACTTGTCAAAAGGAAGTCTGGGAATCTTAACTACACAATAATCCAGCATAGGCTCAAAGCTGGCATAAGTCTTTCCTGTAATTGCATTGGGTATCTCATCCAGGGTGTATCCAAGTGCTATCTTGGCAGCAACCTTAGCAATGGGATATCCCGTCGCCTTAGAAGCCAGAGCTGAGGATCTGGATACACGGGGATTTACTTCAATGACACAGTATTCAAAGCTCTCCGGGTGGAGTTCATACTGTACATTACACCCGCCGGTAATATTCAGCTCACTGATGATGTTCAATGCAGAGGTACGAAGCATTTGGTATTCTTTGTCCCCCAGTGTCTGGGAGGGAGCTACTACGATGCTGTCTCCGGTGTGAACCCCAACAGGATCAATATTCTCCATATTACATACTGTGATGCAGTTTCCGGCACTGTCACGCATTACTTCATATTCAATTTCTTTCCAACCGGCGATGCACCGCTCTACAAGCACCTGGCCGACGCGGGAGAGACGAAGACCATTTTCCAGAATTTCTACCAATTCTTCTTCATTGCGGGCAATCCCGCCGCCGCTTCCTCCCAGGGTATAGGCCGGACGAAGCACTACAGGGTAGCCTATGGTATTGGTAAACGCCACGCCGTCCGCTACATTTTCTACCACAAGAGAGGCCGCCACCGGCTCTCCAATCTTTTCCATTGTACTTTTAAACTCAAGGCGGTCTTCTGCCTTTTTTATTGTTTCTGAGGTAGTTCCTATAAGACGCACATTATGCTCTGCAAAAAATCCCCGTTCGTCCAGCTCCATAGCCAGATTAAGTCCGGCCTGCCCGCCCAGGGTGGGAAGCACACTGTCTGGTTTTTCTTTCAAAATCAGCTGTTCTACCACTTCAACTGTAAGCGGCTCAATATAAACCCGGTCTGCGATATCTTTATCTGTCATAATGGTTGCCGGGTTCGAGTTAAGCAGCACTACCTCAATTCCCTCTTCTTTTAAAGAGCGGCAGGCCTGGGTACCCGCATAATCGAATTCAGCCGCCTGGCCGATGATAATTGGCCCGGAACCGATCACCAATACTTTTTTTATCTCTGGATTCTTTGGCATTATTCAGTCACCTCCATCATCTTCAGGAATCTGTCAAACAGGTAGCTGGAATCCTGAGGGCCCGGGCAGGCTTCCGGATGGAACTGCACGGTAAAAATATTCTTTCCTATATATTTTAACCCCTCATTTGTCTTATCATTAACATTTTCAAATGCGGGCACTGCCACATTAGGATCCAGGGTGGCGGTGTCTACCATATATCCATGGTTCTGTGAGGAGATATAAACTCTGCCATTTTCCAGGTCTTTTACCGGATGGTTGCCCCCTCTGTGGCCATACTTCATTTTTTTGGTATCAGCACCAGTAGCCAGTGCCATGAGCTGATGCCCCAGACATATGGCAAAAATTGGAATATTGCTTTCGTACAGCTTTTTAATTTCTTCTATAATAGAAGCACACTCCTTGGGATCTCCAGGTCCGTTGGATAGCATAATGCCGTCCGGCTGTTCCCGCAAAATCTCTTCTGCAGATGTGAGCGCAGGATATATGGTAACCTGACAGCCTCTCTCGTGTAAAGATCTGGCAATATTATTCTTTGCCCCAAAGTCCATGAGGGCAACCTTTGATCCTTTTCCCTTTAAGACTTTCTTTGCCTTACAGGTTACTCTCTCAACCACTTTACCCGTAGTATATGCCTTTAGCTTCGGTATTATCTCATCCAGTGCAAAGTTCTCATTCGTAGTAATCATACCATTCATAGTACCCTTTTCTCTTAAAATCTTAGTAAGGGCTCTGGTATCAATTCCGGCAATTCCCGGTATGTCATATTGTACCAGGAAATTCTGTATGGAATCTTCACTTCTGAAGTTACTGGGGATTCGGGATAATTCTCTGACAATGTAGCCATCGGGCCATGGTCTTAATGATTCCTGATCTGCATGGCAGATGCCGTAATTACCGATGAGCGGATAGGTCATGCATACGGCCTGTCCTGCGTAAGATGGGTCTGTTAAAACCTCAAGATATCCTGTCATAGATGTGTTAAATACGATTTCACTGATAATCTCCCGAGACGACCCGATACTCGTCCCGGTGAACACAGTTCCATCTTCCAGTATTAGAAATGCTTTCATTCTTTCACCTGTAGTTCCTTTCCTATTCATGTTAACGTCCTTCAGATGACTTCACCCTACATTTTTTCAAAAAAAAAGAGACGCCATAACAGTAGGGGCTTTCTCTCAGAGATTCTTTACCTATTATCTATATGTGATTCTTTCTGCATATCCCTGGGAGTTCTCAAATTGTAAAAAGTGTACCACAATATATGATGTTTTTCAACCTTTTTTTCTTTCCTCTTATGCCTAAATTTTATTGTTTCAAAACAAAACTTTTTGTATTGTGTGAGAAACTTTTTTAATTTTTTTCTCAAAAACTATTGACTTTTATCTCAAAAAAGGTTATTATATGTCATGTGCTGCGGGGCAGTACATAACAGAGAAATGCAGGAGTGGCGGAATTGGCAGACGCGCAGGCTTCAGGTGCCTGTGGTAGCAATATCGTGTGGGTTCAAGTCCCATCTCCTGCATCTTTTTTATTTAAAAAACATGAACCTTATCTGAAAGGTTCATGTTTTTTTCATGGAAGAATAGTTTTCAGGAGACAATACAGTGCTTTGCCGCTGTCAGCCACATAACAGGCAGCCTCCTCTTCCTCGGGCTTCCTGCCGCTTCTATTGAGCCAGATAGGGATCCACCCCGCCTTCTTGGCCCCTTCCACATCGTTCTTATAGGAATCCCCTATGAAATAAACAGCTTCCCCAGACAGCCCCATGCTTTTCTCTGCCAACTGAAATACCGAGACGTCCGGCTTGGCAGCTCCTACGTCGCCGGATATAAAAATATTTTCTTTTGGTATCCAGGCATCTGCCCCCAGAGTTCTGATTTTTTCCCACTGATGATCCGATGGGCCGTTCGTTATAATCCCCATAGCAATTCCCCTGTCTCTGCAAAGGGAAAGCACCTCTCTCATCCCTTCCGCCAGGTCCAGTTTCTTCTGGTGCTTCGCATACGCCTCCTGAAAAAAAAGAGCCTCAGCCTCCCCGATACAGATATCAAAATCTTGGAATGCTTTCTGGATCCTATAGATATACATATCCCTCATGGACATAGCCCCTGTTCTTGACAGTTCAAACACCTCGTCACTGTGCCGGCAGTTTGATTCGTATAACCCTTCAGCAGGTACCTGATACCTTCCCCCGAAAATCTCTTTATACGCTTTCACAAAAGGCACCTTTCTTTCGTACAATGTATCATCAACATCAAATAATACTGCTGTCATATAACCTCCGTTTTTCATTCATCGTTAAGCATTTCTTATCTTTTAGATTCATTACTTCTAAATATAAATAATAGTTTTGTGTATGTGAAGCTCAGAGTAAAATAGTCAGCGAGCGGAGCGTCGCAGACGGACGCTCAAGAGAGGAGGTCTTAGGGCCGCGGGATTCCTCTCACCGTCCC
>ENA-UAPG01000769-UAPG01000769.1-human-gut-metagenome-genome-assembly--contig:-NODE-769-length-10229-cov-10.386475_pt1 | contig 10229 bp, 7 predicted proteins | sample MGYA00243478_ERZ654573 | MGnify/ENA primary metagenome ERZ654573 (study PRJEB26926, sample SAMN06164711) | human gut metagenome | biome: ENVO:00009003; feature: ENVO:2100002; material: ENVO:00002003... | reverse complement strand
AAGCTAAGATAAATACCGCGCAGAAGCGGATAAATAGAGAGGGCCAGGACAGCAATGACTGCCGGTGCCAGAAGCAGATACCCGGGCCAGTTTTTCTTCAATTCCAGTCCCGCCCTTTTTTGTTTTCTCGCCATAATCCCACCTCAGGACGGGCAGCTCTCTCCGGCCGCATGCTGCCGCCGGAGAAATGTTAACCCGCTTTCTTGACTATTTGTAATTGGATGCTATATTTTCGTTCAGTTTCTGTGTCAAAGATCCCAGCGCCTCTTCTGCTGTTGCCTTTCCATAATCCACCTCCAAAATTGCATTGGTGATCAGTTCATCAATGGCTTTCTCATTGATAACCGCGGGACGGGCACAGGTATACGGGAATTCATCCGTAAATACTTTCAGGCGTTCTTTCCCCTCCAGCGCTTTTCCATAATCAAAATCTTTACGGGCAGAGATCTTTCCCTCCACATCCAGGATCGGATCTCCTTTCTCGGAATTGATGTACTGGATCAGATCATAGGCCAATTCCGGGTTTTTGCTGTTGGCATTGATATTCCAGGTCCATCCACCAAGCACGGTTGCCTGCGTTTTTCCTCCCACCATTGTGGCAATGCCATAATCCAAGTCCGGATTAATTTCATCAACACCGGTGGCGCACCAGTCTCCTCCCAGAAGGAATGTAGCTTCCCCATTAGCAAAGCTTTCATAAACCTTATCCCATGTGGTTGCCTCCTTAAATGACTCCACCAGGCCTCCTTTTGTGATCATATCGCAGATATAATTCCAGGCCTCGGTACCCTGTTCATTGTCGATGACCACAGACGGAGTCTCACCGCTTGTGTCGATCACCGGACATTCGTTCTGATAGAAAAAGGAATAAAAGGCATAGGCACTCTGATAGGTAATGATTCCGCCATAACCGGCTTCTTTTACTTTTTCCAGTGCAGCTGAAAGTTCATCCCAATTGGTGGGGACAGCAAGTCCCAGTTCATCCAGACGTTCCTTGTTATAATACAGACCGCAGCAGTCCATATACCAGGGAACCGAGTAATATTCCCCCTGGAATTTCCCGGAGTTTAAGGGGCCTTCCTGATACTGGGACACCAGCTCCTCTGCTGAGGTCAGATCACTTAAAGGATATAAAAGCCCCATAGCTGCCAGATCAATGGCATGCCCTGAGTTATCCATGATCACCACATCCGCCCCGCCGCCTGCCAGCGCTGCCGTCTGGAAAGATTCTTTGATATCCTGCTGGGAGGCACCTTGAAGTGTGATCTTTGTACCCGGATGTTCCTCCTCATACTGTCTGATGGTTTTTGTAAACTCTGTGCCCAGATCCGTAGATTCATCCACCCAGTCATTTGTCATAAGCAGCGTGATCTCCCCTGATTGCTCTTTAGAACCGGTCTCCTGGCTGCTTTCCTTTTCTTCGGATGTATCCTTTTTCCCTGTTTTATCCTCCTGACTGCCGCCGGAATCTCCGCATGCTGCTGTTCCCAGTACCATGGCCGCTGCCGTCAGAATTGCTATTACTTTTCTTCTCTTCATATTCTCTTACCTTCTTTTCCTCATTCGCTTTTTCTTGTTCTTTTTTCCTGTTCCGTATTGCAGTTCATTACGCCGGCTGTTACTGAATTGCTATAAGCACATTAAACCATATCTCTGTTGTTTTTAGAATAAATATATTATTTGACTTTTTGCCCTTCTCCCTTAAAAAAATTTCAGATTCCTTGTCATTCTCAAAGCTGTAATTTTTTTAACCTTTTCATGGGCATTTGCCGAAAAATGTGCTGATAAAGGCAGGAGAGTCTGCCTGTTTTTTGGCTGATTCCCATTTAATTGAAAAATTCTCTTCATTCCCTGATGAAAACATCTGATTTAAAATCTTAGATACAGAAGATAAGGAGGTCTTTGATCATGAAAAAACTAAATGTAGCTTTAGTGGGACTGAGCTTCGGACTTGAGTTTGTCGCCATCTACTGCAAACACCCTGATGTCGGCAAAGTCTATGTTGTGGACAAAAATGAAAAACTTTTAAACATTGCCAGGGAACGTTACAGCATCCCTAAAAGCCAATGCTTCACGGATCTGCAGAACGTGCTGGACATTCCGGAGATTGATGCGGTACATCTGGTGACACCCCCATCCACCCATGCCCCATTTTCCGTACGGGTGCTGAACGCAGGAAAGCACTGTGGCTGCACCATCCCTATGGGCATGAGCCTGGAGGAGTTAAAACAGGTCATTTTGGCAAGGCAGGCCGCGGAAAAAAAATATATGTTCATGGAAACCACCATTTTTCAGAGGGAATTTCTCTATATGAAAGAGCTGTATGAAAAAGGTGAGCTGGGGCGTCTCCAGTATATGACATGTGCCCATTATCAGGATATGGAAGGCTGGCCTGATTACTGGAAAGGTTTCCCTCCCCTTATGCATCCTACCCATGCCGTTGCCCCGTGCCTCATGCTTGCAGGACATCTGCCCCAAAAAGTATATGCAAGAGGTTCCGGTAAAGTAAGAAAGGAACTGGAAGAACAATATGGATGCCCCTACGCTTTTGAAGCTGCATTCATTACACTTCAGGACAGTGATATCACCATTGAAATGGAACGCTTTTTATATGGAGTCGCCCGGAGTTATTCGGAATGTTTCCGTATATATGGAGAAAATAAAAGTTTTGAGTGGCAGCAGCTGGCGGATGAGGACCCTGTCCTCTATACCAGAACAGGAGCCTTGCAGAAAGTAGATATCCTCAATGAAGAAAAAGAAGAATCCAGCAGAGGCGGCGAAATACTGGAGGAGCGTATCAAAATTCCGGATTACGCCCACCTTCTGCCTGATGAGATCGCATCCTTCACTACTAATACGGTATATAACAATGAAAACACCCATCTCTCCTTTAAGCAGGGCGGCGGACACGGCGGTTCCCATCCCCACCTGGTACATGAATTCATCCGCTCTATCATCGAAGAACGAAAACCGGCCATGGATGATATTATGGGGGCCTACTGGACAGGAACCGGAATCTGTGCCCATGAATCTGCCATGAAGGGCGGAGAAGTGATCACGATCCCGCGGTTTGAACAACTTTAAATATAGTCAAAATCCCTTATTTTCAATACTTTTTTGTTGAAAACAAGGGATTTTTTCGTATAAATCAACTTCCTGTCTTTCTTTCATCCCATCTGTTTTTCTGAATTGTCAAGGGCTAAAACTTTATTAAATTTTCCGTGTTGTCGTATATTGTCCGCACCAGGTGAGAATCATTTTACTAGACATTAAAATTTCCAGGAGGATTCTTGCAATGGCACTTAATAAAGTTGAAATATGCGGTGTGAACACTTCTAAACTCCCTGTACTTACCAATGAAGAGAAGGATATTCTGTTCGAGCGGATCAAAAAGGGAGACACAGAAGCCAGAGAATTATATATCAAGGGAAATTTGAGGCTGGTGCTCAGTATCATCAAACGTTTCTCCGCCAGCAACGAAAATGTGGATGATTTATTCCAGATTGGCTGCATCGGGCTGATGAAGGCAATTGACAATTTCGATACAACACTGAACGTGAAATTTTCTACTTACGCGGTTCCCATGATCATCGGTGAGATCCGCAGGTATCTGCGGGACAACAACTCTATCCGGGTAAGCCGCTCTCTTCGCGATACTGCATACAAAGCCATCTATGCCAAAGAAAATTACGTCAAAAAAAATCTCAAAGAGCCCACCATCAACGAAATTGCCGAGGAGATTGGCATGGAAAAAGAGGATATCGTCTATGCCCTGGACGCCATCCAAAGCCCGGTCAGTCTCTATGAACCGGTGTACACAGAAGGAGGCGACACCCTGTATGTCATGGACCAGATCAGTGACAAGAAAAACAGGGAGGAAAACTGGATTGAAGATCTATCCCTGAAGGAGGCCATGAAACGCCTGGATGACAGGGAAAAACACATCATTGAAATGCGTTTCTACGAAGGAAAGACCCAGATGGAGGTTGCGCAGGAAATCGGCATCTCCCAGGCCCAGGTCAGCCGCCTAGAAAAGCACGCACTAAAAAACATGAAAAACTACCTGCGTCCCTGACTTGACATTCTCCCCTATAAATGATATGCTAAACACCAATTCAGAGTGTGTCCGCAGACTGGCGGACCGGATCAAAGATCACACTCTGCCATACAGCCAACGCGCAGACAGGAAGAGTAAAATGGATATCCATACAGAGAGGGATGCATATGGTGTGAGCATTCTATGGGGAAGCATTTGAAGACCACCCTGGAGCGGCTTTAACAGAGCCCGGCCGACACCGTTATCGTCAATTTGAGTGGTATATAGTAACGAAAAAGGTACGGAACCGTTACTATAAGAACAACAAGGGTGGAACCGCGGTATCTTGTTTATCGTCCCTGGACAGTCTTCGGATTGTTCAGGGTTTTTTTGATTTTAATCATAATTCAGGAGGAAAAAAAGCATGAAAATCCAATTAAAAGACGGCTCAGTAAAAGAGTATGCTGAGTCCAAATCTGTTATCGACATTGCCTTTGACATAAGCGAAGGACTGGCACGGGCTGCCTGTGCAGGCGAGGTGGACGGCCAAATTGTGGATCTCAGAACAGTTCTTGACAAAGACTGTACACTGAATATCCTCACAGCCAGGGACCCGGAAGGGCTTCGTGTCGTACGCCATACCTGCTCCCATGTTCTGGCAGAAGCAGTCAAACGCCTGTTCCCGGATGCCAAACTGGCAATCGGACCTGCTATTGACACTGGTTTCTACTATGATTTTGAGGCTGAACCCTTTTCAAGAGAAGACCTAGACAAGCTGGAAAAAGAGATGAAACGTATTATCAAAAAAGGAAGCAGGCTGGAACGGTTTACCCTCCCCAGAGAGGAAGCTGTCCTGTTTATGCAGGAAAAAGAGGAACCATACAAAGTGGAATTGATCACCGACCTTCCCGAAGATGCTGAGATTTCCTTCTACTCCCAGGGGGATTTCGTCGATCTGTGCGCAGGGCCTCATCTCATGAACACAAAGGGCATCAAAGCATTTAAACTGACTTCCTCCTCAGGCGCTTACTGGAGAGGAGATTCCAGCAAACCCATGCTGCAGAGGATTTACGGAAGTGCCTTCTCCACAAAAGATGAGCTGAACGAATATCTGCAGCACCTGGAGGATATTAAGAAACGCGACCACAACAAACTGGGCCGTGAAATGGAGTTATTCACCACCGTTGATGTGATCGGCCAGGGTCTTCCCCTGCTGATGCCCAAAGGTGCCAAAATCATCCAGACACTCCAGAGATGGATTGAAGATGAGGAGGATAACAACTGGGGATACATCCGCACCAAAACGCCCCTGATGGCCAAAAGTGACTTATACAAAATCTCCGGACACTGGGACCACTATAAAGACGGCATGTTTGTGCTGGGGGATGAGGAAGCCGACAAAGAAGTGTTTGCCCTCCGTCCCATGACCTGCCCCTTCCAGTATTATGTGTATAAATCCAAACAGCGCTCCTACCGCGATCTGCCCCTTCGCTACAGTGAGACTTCCACCCTCTTTAGAAATGAGGACTCCGGTGAAATGCACGGCCTGACACGCGTCCGCCAGTTCACCATCTCAGAGGGACATCTGATCGTCCGCCCGGATCAGATGGTGGCGGAATTCAAAGGCTGTCTGGCTCTTGCCAAAAAATGTCTGACCACTCTGGGACTGCAGGATGATGTAACCTATCATTTATCCAAGTGGGACCCGGAAAACACAGAAAAGTATATTGGTGATGCAAAGGTATGGGAGCAGACCGAACAGCATATCCGAGACATTTTAGTGGAACTGGACGTTCCTTTTGTGGAGGATGCAGGGGAAGCCGCCTTCTACGGCCCCAAAGTAGACATTAATGCCAAAAATGTATACGGCAAAGAGGACACTATGATCACGGTACAGTGGGATGCACTGCTGGCTGAACAGTTTGATATGTACTACATTGACCAGAACGGTGAAAAAGTCCGCCCGTATATTATTCACAGAACCTCCATCGGCTGCTATGAGAGGACCCTTGCATGGCTCATTGAAAAATATGCCGGCATGTTCCCCACCTGGCTCTGCCCGGAACAGGTCCGCATCCTTCCTATCTCTGAAAAATACCAGGATTACGCAGTCCGGGTAGAAACCGAGTTAAAGAAAAACGGCATCCTTAGCACCATTGATGAGCGCTCTGAAAAAATCGGCTACAAGATCCGCGAGGCAAGGCTGTCAAAGGTTCCCTACATGATCGTTGTGGGAGAAAAAGAAGAAGCCGAAGGATTAGTGGCCGTCAGAAGCCGCTTCCTGGGAGATGAAGGCCAGAAAACCCTGCAGGATTTCATAGATGATATATGCAAAGAGATCCGTACAAAAGAGATCCGCAAAATTGAAGTACAGAACGATAAGTAATTGACAGCAAAGCCCCCTCATGCACACAGATACTGACCGCACAAAGCATCACAGAAAGGAAAAGACTTCATGGACTTTATAGAAATGATAAAAGCAGTCATTCTGGGCATCATCCAGGGTATCACAGAATGGCTGCCCATAAGCAGCACGGGACATCTGATACTATTTGACAATCTCTGGCCCATGACCTCCACACCGGAATTTTTTGAGGTATTCAAAGTTGTCATTCAATTCGGCTCCATACTGGCTGTACTGGTACTGTTTTTCCATAAACTCAACCCCTTTTCTCCAAAGAAAAGTGTAGCCGAAAAGCAGGAGACTTTTACTCTGTGGAAAAAGGTAGCGGTAGGGTGCATACCCATCGTGGCTGCCGGTCTTCCGCTGGACATGGTACTGGAGGATTATCTGTCCAGCGTGTACATAATCGCTACAACCCTGATCCTGTATGGGATTGCCTTTCTTGTCATCGAGAGCAGAAAAAAGCAGCCGAAAATGGAATCCCTGGAGGCACTGACCTACCGGACAGCTTTTTTCATCGGCTGTTTCCAGGTTTTAGCGGCAATACCCGGAACCTCAAGAAGCGGTGCCACCATTCTGGGTGCTGTCATCCTGGGCTGTTCCAGGTATGTGGCAAGTGAATTTTCCTTTTTCCTGGCAATACCGGTCATGGCAGGCGCCAGCGGTCTGAAGCTGCTGAAATATTTTTTAAAGACAGGCATGTTCTCCGGATCGGAGTGGATCCTTCTGATGATCGGAACATTGGTTTCCTTTGTTGTATCCGTATTTGCGATCCGAATGCTCCTGAGCTATATCAGAAAACACGATTTTAAAATATTCGGTATTTACCGTATTATATTGGGTATTATTGTCATCCTATATTTCAGCCTTCTGGCATGATAAGGCTCAAACAGGGCGCCTTCCAGCGGAAAGCGCCCTGTTTTTCCATTCTTCAGTTGTCCGGACAGCCCGTTATTTCACTGCCAGATGCAGTACACTGCACGCTGGTACAGTAAATGCGATTCCTTTGTCTGTGATCTTCACATTCTTAAATTCTTTCACCTTTACATTTTCCGGCTCCTCGAACGTGTTCATGGCATGCATTTCTTCTGTCAGTATCTCTCCTTTTACCTCTGCCACAGGTTTTTCCAGAATCAGCGCGTCCACATCATAAGCCTCATCCAGGGACAGGTTTGTGATGGTAATGTGCATCACACCCTCTGTATCCACAGAAACCGATTCCGTCATGTTGGGAACCTGATACGCATCATCCACACCGATCGTCTTTGTATCCATATGGCTCTCTAAAAGTTCCGCATCCTGATGATATTTATACATGTTAAATACATGATATGTAGGTGTCAGCAGCATTTTCTCCCCTTCTGTCAAAATGACGGACTGAAGGACATTCACAAGCTGAGCCAGATTTGCCATGTGGACACGGTCACTGTGCTTGTTAAAGATATTCAGGTTGATTCCAGCCACCAGCGCGTCCCTCATGGTGTTCTGCTGATAAAGGAAGCCAGGATTTGTCCCCGGTTCTACGGTAAACCAGGTACCCCACTCATCCACGATCATACCGATTTTCTTTTCCGGGTCGTACTTGTCCATAATGGCTCCGTGCCGGTTGATCAGCTCCTCCATATAAAGGGTCTTGCTCAGAGTCTTATACCAGACCTTATCATCAAAATCCGTTGCACTTCCCTTGATCTCCCATCCCTCCGGATGTGTATAATAATGCAGGGAAAGCCCATCCATAAATCCATGCTGAGAAGACTGGCTGTGACGGAAGCAGGTATGCAGGACACGCTCTGTCCATTCATAGTCATCCACATTGGCTCCGCATGCAATTTTGTAAATCTTTTTGTCTGCCTTATAATCTCTCACATAAGTCTGGTAGCGGCGGTACTCATTGCCGTAAAACTCCGGAGTCATATTGCCGCCGCAGCCCCAGTTCTCATTGCCCACACCAAAAAATGCCACATCCCAGGAATCCTCATGCCCGTTTTTCTTCCTCAAATCAGCCATGGGAGAAACGCCGTCGAACGTCATATATTCCACCCACTCTGACATCTCCCGTACGGTTCCGCTTCCAACATTTCCGTTGACATAGGCTTCACAGCCGAGCTGGCGGCACAGTTCAAAAAATTCATGGGTTCCGAAACTGTTGTCCTCCACAACGCCTCCCCAGTGGGTGTTTATCATTTTCTTTCTGTCTTCTTTCGGTCCGATTCCATCCATCCAGTGATACTCATCCGCAAAACATCCGCCCGGCCAGCGCAGCACCGGTATTTTCATTTCCTTCAGGGCTTCCACCACATCCGTGCGCATACCGTTTACATTGGGAATCGGGGAATGCTCTCCCACATAAAGCCCTTCATAGATACACCTTCCCAGATGCTCGGAAAAGTGCCCGTAAATTTCCTTATGTATTTTGCTCTTCTTTACGTTAGGGTTGATTACCAGTTTTGTCATATCGCATATTCTCCTTTTCGTAACTGCGAAAACCCTGCACAGTTACCTTTTTGATAAATTTCTTATCTATAGAATATCACTTGTATGCACATTGATACAATTTGTTTTTTATCACCAAGCCGCATTAAAAACACGCCAAGCTTTTCCCCCTGCGCCTGAAAAACAGACACACCGCATAGATCACAAAAGCACTGTTACACAGCGAATCACACCACCCACAGGAAATCCCAAAGAAACAGCGCAAAATTCCCTTCTTTTGTAAAGATCAAGTCAAACAGCCAGACCGAGCCCCTCCCCCGCAAAAGCCACAAAAGCGACGGCTGATTCGCCAGAATCCACGTTTCCACACAAACAAAGACTTTACCTTATTCCTTCTTCAGAAACTTCTCCTCCTTAATCTCCACCAAAATAATATCCTCGCCAATCTGTCTAATACACTGCCAAGGAATCACATACTCACTGACCGGTCCAAACAACCCACAAAGCTTCCCCGGCACCGGCACAATAATAGCCGTCAAACACCCCGTCTTAGGATCAAACTCCACATCCAATGGACACCCCAGACTCTTACAAGTACAAATATTAATAACTTCCTTCTGCTTCAAATCACAAACCCGCATAATCCCACCAAATTTCACCCTTATTACCTATCCTATGCCCTCCACCTCGTCCATTTTCCACTTTCTTCCCAACACCCCCTCCACTTCCTCCCCTTTCCCTACACACTCAGACTTACCACCCATCCTAAACTTTCAACATCCCTCTCCGCACTACTTCTCAGCCTCATCTTCTTCTCCTCGCTCTCTGGGTCACCTATCGCACTATGCTCTCAGCTTCATCTTTCTCTCTTCGCTCTCTAAGTCACCTATCGCACTATGCTCTCAGCTTTATCTTCCCCCCTTCGATTTCTGGTCACCTATGGCACTATGCTCTCAGCTTTATCTTCCCCTCTTCGATTTCTGGTCACCTATCGCACTATTCTCTCAGCTTTATCTTCCCCTCTTCGATTTCTAGTCACCTATGGCACTATTCTCTCAGCTTTATCTTCCCCTCTTCGATTTCTGGTCACCTATGGCACTATGCTCTCAGCCTTATCTTTCTCTCTTCGCTCTCTGGGTCACCTATCACACTATGCTCTCAACTTCATCTCCCCCTCTACGCTCTCAGGTCAAAGGGAAAGGCCGCCAGGGGCAGCAGACCGGCAGGGTTCCTTCTGGCAGATGTTCCGTAGGAGGCGTAGACTTGCTTAGGAAAAAATGAAGCCCCGGACAAGGAGAAATTTCGGTTACCATCCGAAATTTCAGGGCAGTTGAGCAGTTCAGCCATAAAGGCTGG
>ENA-UAPG01000767-UAPG01000767.1-human-gut-metagenome-genome-assembly--contig:-NODE-767-length-10250-cov-13.329181_pt1 | contig 10250 bp, 8 predicted proteins | sample MGYA00243478_ERZ654573 | MGnify/ENA primary metagenome ERZ654573 (study PRJEB26926, sample SAMN06164711) | human gut metagenome | biome: ENVO:00009003; feature: ENVO:2100002; material: ENVO:00002003... | reverse complement strand
CATGGCATATGGATACCTTCCGCTCTCCAACTCCTGTTCAAACTCTTCATATACCGCGCAGATCTTGTAGGGCACCTGCATACAGTTCAGACAGCCGGCATAATATTCCTCCATAAAAGGCTCCTCGTCTAATATGAGTACGCCCTTGTCCCTTGGATACTCCTGCTCCATAAGAGGCCTTCCGCCCCCATCCCCCTGCATGATACTGGCTGTAAACACAGAGCCTTTTCCATATTCGCTCTCCACCCGGATCTCTCCGTCCATCATCCTGCACAGAGCACCGGTGATCACAAGACCCAATCCTGTGCCTTCCCCGCTGCGGCTGTATTTGCTGTCGATCTGGCTGAAACTGATGAATAGCTTATCCATATCCTGTTTTCTGATACCAATCCCCGTGTCCTCCACTTTCATGGTAACCCGGGTCCTGTCGCCCTCCCGGAGGCAGCGGATCGTAAGCCGTATGTACCCCTTTTCTGTAAATTTCACGGCATTTCCCACCAGATTCACTAAGATCTGTCTGACACGCGTAGCGTCCCCTGTAAGGCAGGCCGGCACGGATCGGTCCACATCGATCAAAAAGCGTACCGGCTTATCCTCCAGTTTTATGGCAGCCATATACATCAGGTCATAGAGGATTTCCTCTGGTTTATATGCCTCACTTTGAATCGTAAATTTCCCGGACTCTATTTTAGAAAAATCCAGAACATCATTGATGATGGCCAGCAGCCCTTTTCCCGAATTCAGGATACTGCGCACATACTCCTTCTGTTTCTCGTTCAGCGCGCTGCGCATCAAAAGCTCTCCCATGCCTACAATGGCATTCATGGGGGTCCGTATCTCATGGCTGATATTAGCAAGAAACTCTGACTTTGTCTCTGCCGCATGTCTCTGGCTCTGGGATACCGCCCACAGTACAGCCGCTGCTGCGAGAAGTGCCAGGAACACAATCCCGGCTGCAACACTGATCGCTGCCAGTTCCCTGGTCAGAAGGTCTGTCTTGGCAGTAATGGCCTCTTTGGAGACAATATTGACAACTGTCCAGCCATTCATCCCCAGAGGACAATAATAAGCATACCGGCTGGTCCCCAGCTGCTCATACAGGATCATGCCGGACTTCCCCGCCCTCATATCCGCCTCTGTGCGGGAAAGACTTGCTCCCTCCTTGATCTTGGCATTCTGCAGGACACGGAAAAAATTGTTGTAATCCATACTCTTATTGTGAAGGACCAGATTGCCCTCTGTGTCTATGATATAGGAGTACCCTTCTCCCCCGTAGCTTTCTATCCCCAGCACTTCCTGAAGCCTGGATGCTTCCAGCATGGCAACCAGAACACCTGCCGGTTTCCCGGACCCATCCTTAAAGGGGACGCTCATCATAATACCGGATACTGCCCGGTTTGTGAGGATGTGTCTGACAAGACCGCTGATCTTGCTCTCTCCCTTCATTGCCGACTGAAAATAAGCCTCATGGGAGATATCTCCGTCCCTGGAAGCTTCTGTGGCCCACAGCATGCCGTCCGCCTCCGCGTATCCCACATAGGCAAACTTATGTCTCTTTGCCATATCCTGCAGATAGGGCAGCCTTCTGTCCTCCGGTATGGCGAGCAGCGCATTTCCGGCTGTCTCCAGGGACACCTGGGTGTCCTGTACCACATTTTGTATATAAGATACAATATGATCAGCAACCTCTGCCAGGTGTGCCTGGTTTTCCTCCTTGATGGTTTGGTCAAATTTTTTGATATAGCTGAAGGCAAAAACTGAAAACAGCAAGATCACGGCCAGCAAGGCTGCCCCTATGGTCACAAATGTTATCCTTTTCCGGATATCCGTCTTCTTATTCCCCACGAGATTTCCCCCTCGCCTTATTTGCATTTTAGGCGCTCCTGTCTCAGCGCCTCCATCTTCTCCAGGCATTCCTCTGCTGTCTCCTGCTCCCCGGCATCCATATATTCCAGGATACAGGAGGCATCCATCTGGGAGAACCCGCGAATCCGCAGCCATGCGGTGGAATCCCGGTAATGCCGTTCGATTAGGCGTTCTGCCTCAAGATACTGGGGTGTAGAGATACTTGCCACCTGGTTTTTAAACACAGGAGCTGTATATATGCCTTCAAATACAGCATTATAATTATAAGGGTCTGCCAGAAATGTGATAAAATCCAGCGCAGCATCCAGCGGTTCACTGTTCTTATTTACTATAAAGAGGCCAAGGTTTGGACCCTCAAAGGTACCCTCCTCAGGCACCCCCACAAAAGCAGGCATGATTCCGAATCCGGAGGCATCCCCTGTGAAATCTGTATACAGCCAGGTATCCCAGCACAACATCATGGCATATTTCCCGCTGTTCATAGCCTCATCCATACCGCCCCAGTCATCACTCCGGTAAGTCTCTCCAAAGTATCCCTTTTCAGCCATGGTTTTATACCACTCTGCAACCTCCTTCATCTGCGGCAGACTGTCATATCCCAGGCTGCCCTCATTGAGTCCGTTCAGAATGTCCGCGTCCTCCACCAGGTAATCCATAGGAAACTGGTACAGAAGCATGGAAATCTCTTTTCCCGGCAGATACAGCGGAGTGATCCCATGTTGAAGGAGGGTTTCGCAGACCTGCATAAACTCTTCCTGGGTCTCCGGGATATCCAAATGGTATTTCTCAAAGATTTCTTTATTGTATAAGGTGCCCGATACGGACGCCTCCCAGTGAGGGAGTCCGATCACCCTGCCGTTATAAACCGTCTGGTTTATGGAAGTGTCCGTCAGGTCATCCACCCAGACAGCATCCGTAAAATCGTAAAAATTTTCATCGGGATGAAAGGCCTCAATATTGGTCCCTCCGTAACTCAGCAGGATATCGGGCTTTTCAATTTCCCCGGCCACGCTTGACAGTACCTGTTGTTCAAACTCCTCCTTGGGGATCTGTACAATCTCCAGTTCATTGCCGGTGAACTCCCTGTAGCGGTCAAAGGCCTTAGTGAGGTAAGTGCGCTCCATCTCCGGGTAGATCCCCCAGATGACCAGCTTTTCACCGCTTATGTCTCCCCACTCATACTGCGGCTTGTCAAAGGCTGCCTCCGCCTTCGTGTCAGTCTGCTGATCCCCACCGCATCCGGACAAAACTATGGCAGAACATAGGGCTGCCAGAACCGTTTTTTTTATTTTCATTTACCTGTTCACCCCGCTCCTGCCTGCATTAAAACCTGAATTCATTTTAACATTTATAGGGGCAAATGTCGATACAAGTCTCCGGAAGGACAAAAAAACAGACTCACGGGAAGATGTTCCATCCGTCCGGCAATACTTATCATGGGCCGTCTGTAAACAAGGTCCCGCACACTTAGTCTTTATATGCTACCGGGTACTTGTCACATATTTCACGGTATAAAAAGCATCCTTCCCTATGGTCATTTATCATCCCGCAGGCCTGCAGATGAGAATATACGGTGATGGAGCCCAGGTATTTAAATCCCCTTTTCTTTAAATCTGCACTCACCGCATCGGACAATTCATTTTTAGCCACCCATTCGTTCTGGTGGCTTCTGTATACAAAGGTCTTCCCCTCTGTCCAGGACCATAGATATGTATCGAAGCTGCCGAATTCTTCAATGATCTGCAGAAACCGGTTGGCATTGTTGATGACGGCCTGGATCTTCCGGATGGAACGGATCATTCCCTGTGTGTCCATGATCTCCTGGATCTTGTTGTCATCATACACGGCTATTTTCCTATAGTCAAAGTTGTCAAAACACTGGCGGAATATGTGCCGCTTTTTCAGCATCATATTCCAGTTCAGTCCGCACTGCATGACCTCCATCATAAGGAACTCAAACTGTTTTCTGTCATCATGAAGGGGGATTCCCCACTCCTCGTCGTGATATTTTTGTAAAATCCCGTTATCCTCACACCAAGTACATCTCTCACCCATACGTTCTCCTTCTCTACCTCCTATTGGTTTATACCGGATTCCTTTGGAATAATGTCCTTTCCGCATCGATAGTATACAGTAGTATTGTATCACATTTGCATGGTTTTGACGTGATATTTTGCAGAAATTGACTGGTTCTCCATCCGGTCAGAAGCGTAACTTTACATGTACAGAAAAATATCACCGGTAATTTCTCCTCCGGTGATATTCTCCCTGCCCGCTACTGATCACTTGCTTCTGCCAGTTCTTTTATGGAAATTTCCTCTGTGGTATCCCTGTATTTCACCGTGATCACTTCCTGCCCGGTCAGTTCCACTTCCTCCCCGTCTGCACCCAGTATGGTATTGCGGTCCAGGAATGTATAACCGCAGGATACCCCCCTGTTTTCCGGCAGATTTCCTGTCTCGTCATAGTGTTCTATGATCTCAATATCATAATCCCCCTTCTTCTCTGCTGTCAGGGTAAGTCCCTGAAGTTTTGGCTGAAACTCCATGGCAACAATGCCATTGTCCGCTTTTTTGTAAGTCATCTCCACATCCTTGGATGATGCCAGTTTCTCCCCGCAGGCCTCCTCTGCCAGCTCTTTCAGACTGAGCTCTTCCGTCTTATCTCCATACTGTATCTTCAGAACATCCTCATTTGAAATCTGCTCTTTCTTTCCCTCCGGTGTAAGCACTGTCTCCTCATCCACAAAGGTATAGCCGCAGTAAGCGTTTCTGTGGATTGGTTTATTTAAAGGGTTCACTCTGGCGGCCCTGACTGTTATCACGTTATGGTCCCCCGGTTCCGTCTCGGCGTACAGACGAATATTTTTATCTTTTGGAGCAAAGCTGATCGTCACTATTTTTCCAATGTATTCCTTTGAAAGCTTTACCTCCCCGGCCTTCACATTCCAGCTCTTACCATAGTAATAGGTGATACCTCCAAAGACAAGGGCACAGATAAGGATTGTCAGCCCCACTGCTTTCCAGAGGAACTTTTTTACCTTTTTAAACGGCTTTATGGCTCTCTTATTTGCCTGGATAACATCCGGTTTCTGCACTTCCTGCTTCATCTCATCCATGTATTCCCTGCACTCCCTGCAGCCCTTCAAATGCTCCTCAATCGCTCTGTCACTCTCCCTGCTGGTCAGCCCGTCCACATAACTGGGAAGTAAATCCCTGATAATCTCACACTTCATAGTCTTACCTTCCTTTCACAATTTTCTGCTTTGCCCTGTAAAAAGTCACACGCGCCCAGTTTTCATTTTTACCGAATATCTCTCCTATTTCCTGAAAAGAAAAGGCACCCGTTATCCGCAGAAGGACCACTTCCTTTGCAGTCTCATCCAATATATGCACCTTTTTAAACACGTTCATTTTCTCTTCCCTGATACAGAGTTCATCCTCCGGCCCGGCCTTGTCGGAAACCATACTTTCCTCCAGCATGGATGTTCCCTTTCTCTTTCTCTTGTCCAGCTCCCGGTACCACAGGTGTTTTGCAATCTGACAGAGCCAGGTAGACACCTTACAGGTCCCGTCGTATTTATGAGCTGACTTCACTGCCTGGTAAAAAGTCTCCTGGGTCAACTCCTCCGCTGTACACGCCTCGCCGCACAGGGTCATCAGAAAACGGAATATGGAATCTGCGTATTCCCTGTAAATGACATCCATGTCTAACATCTTTTCCTCACCTCTCTTTACTCATATATCCGGGAAATGGAGATTTCGTTACAGAAAATGTGAAATTTTTTCTTTTTTGATTATATCATATTTTGAGGACGTAAAAAGCACCTTGTATCTTTTGATACAAAGTGCTCAGACTGTAGACAAACTACTTTTTTTAATCTACTAATACGAATTTACTTGATATATGCTTCTACAGAAATTGAATGCTTATCAGAGAGAACTTTAAGACGTCCCCAGTCATAAAGCAACATGTTCTCTTCATCTGTCCCCGTAGAAGTGGACTTATAATGTGCTATCAACTCATTATAATCACCTTCATTTGTATCATTAAAAATAACACTAAAATAAGCATCATAATCGTTCTCTTCCGATGAAGTCCCCTTTGTATAGAAGGCATTACCTATAGTACCAACTGATTTCTCCAAAATATCGGGGATTTCATCTTTTTTAATATTGGGAAATGTATCACTCATAGTGTCATTTCCTTGACAGGCCGTAAAACTAAGTGCCATAACAATGAAAAGTAGGAATGTAATAATATGTTTCGTAGTGAGTTTCATTAAAGGATTCTCCTTCTTAGTTTCACATTATACTTAGTAAAAACGAGACAGATGTAACTACATTTGATATAATATGCGCCAGTATTGAAAATCTAATATTTTTCTTTTTTTCCACCCAATAGTATAAAGGTATCATCATCAGAACTCGACTAATAAAATACCACGGTGAATAAAAATGATAAACAGAAAATAATACCGCACTTACTACTGCTGCCTTTATAGGTGATAAATTTATACGTGGTAAGAGATATCCGCGAAAATATAACTCTTCAAATATAGGAGCAATAAATCCATTTGCGATTATACCCAATAAGCCTGTCAGGATCAGCTTATCTTCTGAAAACGTAGTAATATCATAACTACCCATTATATATTCTGTTGGCACAAAAGAAAAAATATTATCCTGTATCATTAATTCTAATGGTTCCATTAATGCACTCACCAAAAGTGCCCAGGCTGCCATGATCAAAGCAAATACAACGTATTCTTTTACAGCTGCCTTCTCAAGATAAGGGAACAGTGTTTTTATATTGTAAGTCCCCGTTTTTTTCTTAGTAACATACAGTAAAATTCCCAGTTCTACCGGCACCAGCCCTATAATATCCGTAATATACATTGCTGTATCATTAGGAAATCCATTTTTAGTTACTAGGGGTACGATCATGATATAAATTAGTATTATTACAACACCCGGAAAAAGATGCAAGAATACTGAATTTGTCATTGTATGTTTCTCTAACTTGATATTCACATTTTTCTCCTGAAGTTCCGATTTTCTTAATTATATCAGAATTAAAATGGAATATAAAGCACAAAGTGCTCCTCACCTTATATAAAGGATGAATAAAGCCTTATCTTCTGCTGCATTTTCCTCCGCCCAATCAGCGGAATGTATTCTAATAGAATTCCCACTATCATAATACAATCCTCTCCATCCTCCGCAGTGACACCCTGTACATCACATACATAAACACCCCTACGCCCAGGATCAGCCCCAGTTCCATTACAAATAACCGCAGCTCAGCGGCATCCAGATGCATGTCATTGAAATAGATCAGCAGCATAGAAAACACCAGCACAATAACACTCCCCGCAGCTGTCGGGTAGGTAAAAATCCTCTGCAGTTGTCTGCGTATGACTCTTTCTATATAGGTTCTGTCGGCTCCCAGTCTGCCAAGGTCACTAAAGAGCTGCCGGTTGTCCATTGCGATGGTCACACTCCTCACATAGGTCATGACCCCAACAGCGGCCAGTGAAATAACAGCAATGTACACACTCAGAAGCACAAAGACTGCCACCATCTGCATGGCATCGGCCTTAACCAGCACTTTGAAAAAAGGTGCGTATTTCCAGTCTTCCATAAGGTCAGGATTATCTTCAGAAAGCCCGGCCTCCCCGCTGTAAAAATATTCGGTGCCCTGCTCCAAGGCACGCTCCTCCTCATACGCGTCATACAATGCAAAATGGTCAGACAATTCCCCTGCATGGGCAATATACTCTCTTTTCAGTTCCCTGGCAAAATCATATGTGTCGTATACATTCTTCACCCGGAAGAAAACCAGATTTTCCCTGTCCGGTCCTGCTGCCGCACCTGCAAAATTCTGGTAATCCTCATCAGAAAGGATAAAGGTAAAAGGATCGCTGGTTTCCGTCAGGTTGTCAAATTCTTCCGTCCCCTTATATGACAGCTCCCTGTTCTCCACCGCCAGCAGGCAGTCAGGCTTCACCCATATGGAAGGATGATACCCGCTGGGGACAATGGTTTTATACTCCCCTGTCTTCACTTCCGTCTTACGCCCCGCGATCCTGGAAAAATCAGAGGCAGATACAAAAGAAACCAGCTTTCTGGAATTCAGATCCACATATTTTCCGCCGTCCGTCAAATCCCGCTTCTTATAATCCACCAGCAGCACAACTGCCTCTGCCTCCTCATAGTCCTCTATATCCACCTGATACTTTTGGGCCAGCTCAAATATGCCATCTCTTGTGATCTGCTCCTCCCGGGATGGGTAATGCATGGAATAATCATATGGCGCCCCTTCTCCCCCGGCATAAGCGGAGCGGTAATACATGGCTCCCCAGAAAGCCGACAAAAGGAACACAAAAACCAGCAGTGTGATCACACACATATTTTTCGTGGTCTGCCTGGCTGTAAAACGCATCAGGTTCGCTGACACAATATTTTTATAATACTTCTTCGGATTGTTCCCCCTGCTTGTGCGCCCCACTGCACTCAGCATAAAAAGATAAAGTCCAACAGCGCTGATACCATAGGTAATATTCCAAAAAGACGGCATGACAAAGAGAAATACCCTCATGCAGACTGCGGGCACTGCCATAGCCAGCACAAGCCCTATAAGTATGAGAGCGATTCCGACTTTTCCTGTCCATGGCTTTACCTCCCTTACCATCTCTGTCTTCCTCTGTTCATTTAATATATCTATGATATTGACCCGGCGGATAAAGCGCATCCCCAGTAAAAAGATACAGAGGATCAGGAAAAGCGCAAATACTATGCCAACCGCCAGTCCTGCCATACCTATCCGGTATTTCATCCCGGCTGAAGTGATGATAAGCGCCTCAAACCCTTTCCATATCAGGTAAGAGACCGGCACGGACAGCACGATCCCCCCGGCTGCGTATCTTATGACAACAATTCCCACCTCCCAGGCAAGACACTTTCCGAGTTTTCTTTTTTGCTCCCCCAGAGCCAATAACACACCTATTTCCCTGCTTTTGTGCCGGAAAAATAAATTTGCTCCATAGAAAGTAAAAACCGTACATCCTAAAAACGTGACCCCCATCATAAGCCATGACAGCTTTCTTGTATCTCCTCCCTGTGGCAGCAATTCCTGTACCGTGGGAGAAAAATACATAAGTGTAAAGGAAGTCACCAGCAGCACGGAAAGAAACATACATATGCCTAAAAGAGTGTACTGGTCCTTATTTTTACGCCGCAGCTTTCCCATAATCTTATTCATTGTCATTGGAATCCCCTCCCAGTATCCGGATCGTGTTCAAAAGCTCATCCATAAATAGTCTTCTGTCTCCCTTGTTCTCTAAGATCCCATTGATCCGGCCATCCTTCAGGACTACCACCCGGTCGCAGAAGGAGGCCGCGTAGCTGTCATGTGTCACCATAAATATGGTGGCCTGCATGGTATCCCTGGCCTTCAGAAATGCCTCGATCACCGCCCTGCAGGATTTGCTGTCCAGGTTTCCCGTAGGCTCATCCGCCAGGATCACCAGAGGATGGTTCATAAGCGCCCTTGCCACTGCAGTCCGCTGTTTTTCGCCTCCGGATATCTCAGCAGGATACTTCTGCATGATCTTATCAATCCCGAAAATGCGGCAGATATTTTCCGCCTTGGATTCCATCTGGGCAATAGGCCGCTCATCAATGATCTGGGGAAGACAGATATTCTCAAACACCATCAATCCGTCCAGCAGCATAAAATCTTGGAACACAAAACCCATCTTCCTGTTTCTGACCTTTGCCAGGTCATTCTCATTGAGTGCGGAAATATCCTCCCCGCCCAGCAGAACTGCTCCCTCGTCAAAGGGGATAAACCTGGAAATGCAATTCAGCAGGGTGGTCTTTCCGCTTCCGGAAGGCCCCATGACAGCCACGAATTCCCCCTTTTCCACATCTAATGATATATCCCTGAGCACCGGATATACCTGGTCCCCGGTTCTGTAACTCTTTGATAAATGTTCTACCTGCAGCATAATATTCTCCTTTCGCTGATAAAAACTGTAACTTTTCAGTGTCTCCACCGTTACGGGAAAAACCCGCCGTATATTTATACTATAAATGGTAATACAAAAGAGAAAGGACCGCATTGGGGTTCTTGTAAAGTTTGACATTGATTTTGTAAAGTTCGCAGAAAGAATCGACAACCATCCCAACTTCCTGTAAAATGCAGATAGACAGAACTAGAGTGTGTTTGAATTAAGATTTACACCGCAGGAAAGGATTGAAAAGGAGTGGCGCAGCATGGTTAAAATAGGGATCTGTGATGATGAACCGCAGATGAGAAAACCCCTTTCTCAAACATTGGAACAGGTTTTACAGCTACAGGGCGTAGAATATCAGATAGCG
>ENA-UAPG01000763-UAPG01000763.1-human-gut-metagenome-genome-assembly--contig:-NODE-763-length-10281-cov-12.150401_pt1 | contig 10281 bp, 9 predicted proteins | sample MGYA00243478_ERZ654573 | MGnify/ENA primary metagenome ERZ654573 (study PRJEB26926, sample SAMN06164711) | human gut metagenome | biome: ENVO:00009003; feature: ENVO:2100002; material: ENVO:00002003... | reverse complement strand
TCCCATATAGTGTAACTGCTGTATTTATCCTGATAGTTTTCACGCAGTGTATGCAGAAGCAGTATACTGTCTCCGGGCGTGAAAATATTCTGTGTATTGGAGGATACCTGCCTGTCCGCAGCGGAGGGCAGCCTTGTTTTTCCGCGCAGTTCGGAGGCCGGGCAGCCATAATACTTCTGGCATAGCTGGTTCAGGTACCTCACATCCGAAAAACCGCTTTCAATGCTGATGGTAAGCACTTTCTTATCTGTATGCTGCAGAAGACGGCAGGCGTATTCAAACCGTTTCAGGTTCAGATATTCCTGAAAAGACAGATCCAGTTCGTCGCGAAACAGGTGTGAGAGATAGGTGAGAGACAGATTTTCATGGGCAGCAATATCCCTCAGCAATAGTTTCTGTCTGAAATTTTTTTCTATATGATCCGTGATACGGCTCATGCGCTCCTGTCTGTGCCTGCGAGTGGTGATCTCTGCATCTGTGTATGTCTTCTTGGGAACATAAGTGTGAAGCGCATATAGGATCATGTTCAGAAGACTCATGCATTTGTACTCATAGTTGGCAAATTGTCCGAAATAATTATATGCAAGCTCGATCAGCAGACCCTTCATGATCTCATAACGGGTCTCATGCTGAGAGAAAAAGGAACGGACACTGTTTTCGATGAAGCAGGTATTCTCGTCGTGCTGGAAATAAGAGGTGACAAGCTGCCGTGACATTTGTATGGCCAGTATCAGCGCACCGCCGCTCTGTCCATGTATTTCATGTAGTTCCATGGGATTCAACAGATATATGTCACCGCTTTGCAGGTTCCGTATAGTTCCATTGACGGTGAGCTGCGGATTCCCGTCAAGAACAAGCCCTATTTCCATCTCCCTGTGAGTATGGGGAGCACGGGAAAAGAGGCGTACCAATAGGGCACGGAACGCATGTATCTGCGGGTGGGCAACCAGTTCAAATTCTTTTTCCATTTCTGTCACTGCTTTCTTTTGATTTTCTAACTCTATTCTAATATCATCGGATAGATCAGACAAGAACAATCTCAAAATTATCTGCATAATAACAAAATAATCATTAAATATAAACAAATAAATCGTACCAATTACAAGAAAAACTTTACAATATAGAGGTATTTTCAGCTTTTAGACAAACAAAGGACAAAACGCAAGATTATCGCCCGGTTATCACAAATATGGAAATGCAGTTTCACTGGAAATCGGCTAAACTGAAAGGAAAACAGAGCAAGATTTTTCCGTGTTCTGAAGACGGTAAGAAAAAAAGGAAGACAGGTGATCATATGGGAAAAAAGGTGATCGTAGCGGGACATTCCTGCCTGGATATAACGCCCCTCTTTCCGCAGGGGCAGCAGGTATCAAAACTGGGGGAAATTCTCTCGCCGGGAAGGCTGATACAGATGGAAGGTGTAGATATTCATGCGGGCGGAGCGGTCTCCAACACGGGGCTGGCTATGAAAATGCTGGGAGTTGATGTCTGCCTCATGACAAAGACCGGAAATGATAAATTCGGTAAGATCCTTTCCGATATCTATGCTGCCCGGGGTGCAGATTCCGGGATCATTGTTCAGGAGGGGCAGAATACATCTTATTCCGTGGTGCTTGCGGTTCCGGGGATAGACAGGATATTTCTTCATGATTCCGGATGTAATGACACCTTCTGTTTTGAGGATTTGCCGAAAGAGAAGCTTTGCGGCGCGGACCTGTTTCATTTTGGCTATCCGCCCCTGATGAAGAAAATGTACGAAAATACCGGAAGTGAACTGGTGCGTATGATGAAATATATGAAGTCCCAAGGAACAGCAACCTCCCTTGACCTGGCTTTTGTGGATGGAGACTCTACGGCAGGAAAGGCTGACTGGGAGGGAATCTTAAGAAGTGTGCTCCCTTATGTGGATTTCTTTGTACCAAGTATAGAAGAACTCTGTTTCATGCTGGACAGAAAAAGATATGAGGACTGGAAGCGCAGGGCAGGGGATGAAGACATTTCATTTATTCTGGATGTACAGAAAGATATCCGGCCTTTGGCAGAGCGGTGTATGGAGTTTGGGGCAAAGGTCCTTTTGCTGAAATGCGGGGCACCCGGTTTATATTACAGGACGGCAGAAGGACATGGGCTGGGGGACCTGGAAGCAAAATTGGGGATTTCCGCAGAAGAATGGTCAGACAGGGAAGGATTTGAGGCCAGTTACCGGCCCGAGAAAGTATTGTCAGGAACAGGAGCAGGCGACACTACCATCGCCGCATTTCTGACAGCCATGCTGAGAGGGTATCCTTTTGAAATGTGTGTCCGCCTGGCTGCCGCTGAGGGGGCGTCCTGTGTGGAAGCATATGACGCGCTGAGCGGCATCCGCCCCCTGGAGGAACTGGATGAGAAAATTAAAAACGGATGGAAAAAGAGAGAAGGGGTGTAAAAAATGTTAGTAAACCTAAATGATGTGCTGCTGCCTGCCAGAAAAAACGGCTACGGTGTTGGTCTGTTTAACACCGTGAATCTGGAACTTGCAAGAGGTGTGTTAAAAGCAGCGGAAGAACTTAAATCCCCGGTCATTATCGGAACAGCGGAGATTTTACTTCCCTGCGGACCGCTGGAGGATTTGGCGGGACTGCTTGTTCCCATGGCAAAAAAAGCATCCGTTCCTGTGGTGGTCCACTATGACCATGGTCTTACTTTTGAAAAATGTATGGAGGCGCTGAAGCTGGGATTTACCTCTATTATGTATGACTGTTCCACGGACAGTTACGAAGAAAATGTGAGAAAAGTCCGTGAGCTGGTGAGGATCGCACATTGTTTCGGGGCAACGGTGGAGGCAGAATTGGGACATGTGGGAGACAATGAGGAACAGACTGCCCATAATGGTGCAGATGTACCGGAATCATATTACACAGACCCCGCGCAGGCAAAAGAGTTTGCAGAAAAAACACAGGCAGATGCCCTGGCTATCGCTGTGGGAACCGCTCACGGTGCTTATAAATTCAAACCGAAACTGGATTTTGACAGGATAAAGAGAATAGCAGAAATGGTGCATGTTCCCCTGGTACTCCACGGAGGTTCCGGGCTTTCAGAAGAAGATTTCAGAAGATCCATCGCCTGCGGGATCAGCAAAGTGAATATTTTTACTGACATCAATGAGGCTGCAGGCAAAGCGGCAGAACATGTTATCAGGGAAGGCAAAACCTGTCTGACAGATATGATTCCTTGTCAGGTGGAGGCCGTGGCAGAGGCAGTAAAGGCAAAAATACGGATTTTTGGTTCAGAATTAAGGCATTGACGGATATGAGTATATGACGTAAAATAAAAATTGGGTGGACACCTACCGCAAACTAAGGTCATTTAGTTTGCGGCTTTTTTTGTTTATAAGGAGGAAAAGTATGTGGAATTACATCTGGCCGATTCTTTTGGTGATTGGCTCAAATACGGTCTATAATATCTGTGCAAAATCAACCCCGGCAGAGGCAAATGCATTTGTCTCACTTTCCGTGACTTATTTGGTAGGGGCGTTCCTGTCCATTGTGATGTTTTTATTTACATCATCCGAAAAAGCATATCTTACGGAATTAAGAAAACTGAATTGGGCCTCCGTAGTCCTGGGCGCATCTGTGGTTGCGTTGGAATTTGGTTATATTGCCATATACAGAGCCGGATGGAAGGTCAGTGTTGGCTCCCTGGTGGCCAATATTGGGCTTGCGGTTATTTTGATCATTGTGGGTGTGATCTTTTATAAGGAACTGATAACTTTTAAACAGATATGCGGGATCATGCTGTGCCTTGGCGGGCTGCTTTTGCTTAATATATAAGCAGCCTGGATCCTCACATTTAGCTTTTGTTTGGCCGGAAGAATTTTTGTCTCTGGGATGCTCATTTTCTGAATATATCAATAGCGTGGCTTGTAATACCCAATAAATCTTCCCGCTCACAAGTGGCAAAGTGGTATTTCAAGAACAGTTCAAAGGTATCTTGGTCCATCTTGTCGATTGCTTCGCGCATAAATAAGGCGCAGCCGTCTGTTGCCGCGTAATGGAGCCGGGTTACGGGAAATGCAGACATCAGATCATCAATGTCTTCCTTTCGGACAAGTTCAAAAACATTCTCTGGATTGGAATTGGCGGCAAATGTCCGGGCGTCAAGCAGGCCTTTTTCTATATATTCGGAGACACTGATATTGCCCCGATGAAATCCTTCGTCCATGAGACAGCCATCGGATATGACGTAGGCGGCAAAAATTATGCCTCCCTGTTTTGTTACACGAATCGCCTCGCGCAGCGCCTGTTTTTTATCTTCCGTATGATAGAGATGGTACAGGGGACCTAATAAAAGGGTAATGTCATATTTTTGATCCGGGAAGGCAGATAAATCCAAAGCGTTCCCCTGGGTGATGGTTATATTTTCGTTTGACTGCGTGTTTTGGCGGAAAACGGTTATATTATGTTCCACCAGCTCTACCGCATCTACCGTATATCCCTGACGGGCCAGCGCGTGGGAATACCGGCCGGTTCCGGTACCGATTTCAAGCACACGGTCCCCGGGTTTCATATATCTGGCAATATAATGCATAGTAGTAAGGAATTCAACTGAGCCGTGCCTTAAGGTCAGCCTGCTGTCTTCGTTGTAAGTATTGTAAAAATTAATTAAATATTGGTTTGTATTCATAATGTCCCCTTTCTGTCAATGGAAAATATTAATCGGTCAAATTCCAATCCGGTTTTTCCCGTTTTATAAAAGCAGATAATATATTTGTCACCATTTTTTCAATACTGTTTCTGTCTAATGCTATTTTTTTAGTGGCTGTTAAGACCGCTATGCCATGAGTATAAAGGAACAAGTCTAAAAATATTACCTTTGCTCGTTCTAATCCTATTCCAACAGCATCTGAGAATGATCTGGCCCTTTTTTCATTGTCCGGTTCTTTGTAAAAATCCGTTGTCTCAGCCATGTTCAAATCCATATCGTTTACAAACAGCAGCTTAAATAAATGTGTTTCTTCCTGCGCAAATGCAATGTAAGAGAGGGGAAGGAGCAAATAGGGACTGATATTTTCAGAATTGCTGTATTCATCCACATACTGCAGGTAGTATTCATACGCAAAGGGAAGAAATTCGCTTTTCAATTCCTCCATGTTTTCATAACAAGTAAAGATTGGGCGGGTAGAACATTGTAATTTGTTTGCAATACTTCTTGCATTTACAGTATGAAATCCTGTTTCTCTTGTAATAGTCAGGACAATATTCAAAATCATTTCTTTGGTTATTTTTGCTTTAGGCGGCATATAGATTTCCTTTTTCCTTCCTGTCAGGGGTACGATAGGTAACTTATGTTACATAACTATTGTTGCATATTGAATAAGATATGTCAAGCATGCGTTTTATCATTTGCTGTGTTGTTATCCTCAGTCAAACAATGACTCGGTTTCCCGCTTTCGTTTTACAGGCTGATGAAATATAGCCCGGACCGGACAGTTTTTGACCGGATGGGTCACTGGTTTGAAATATAAGGGGAAGGGGGGAATTGTAAAAAATGCATAAAAAGCCATTTTAATATTGGGTAATTATGTCAATAGACATAGTAGAAAGAAAGTTGTACTATTAAGTCATCGAAAAGAGCACGAGCTCGTAACAAGGACAACAGAATAAAATGAATCAATATCACAAAAGATGAGAAACTTGCGGTGAGAGCCGCAATCTTTTTTACAGAGTTACGAGCACGAGCTCTTAAAGGCAAAAAACAAAACATTCAGGAATGAAGAAAAGGAGATAAGTTATGGCTGGTAAAGATTTAAAAGTTGGCGTTGTGGGTACAGGAGCAATCGGAAGAACACATATTGAGAGGATCAACAACAAACTGCAGGGGGCTAAAGTTGTAGCCTGCGCAGACGTGAATGTGGATTTCGGAAAATCCGTAGCGGAAAAATACGGCTGCAAATTCTATGCCGACGGAGAAGAGATGATAGCATCAGACGACATTGATGCAGTGATTGTCACCACTATTGACCCATATCATGAGCAGTATGTAATGGCAGCCATCAAAGCAGGAAAATATGTATTCTGTGAGAAACCACTGGCACCTGAGGCAGAAGCCTGCAAGAGGATCGTGGAAGCGGAAGCCGCAGGAGGGAAGCCGCTTGTGCAGGTTGGGTTTATGAGGAGATATGATACAGGATACCGTCAGTTGAAAGCTGCAATTGAGAACCGTACCTACGGGGAACCCCTGATGCTGCACTGCGCACACAGAAATCCGGCAGTGGACGAGAGCTACGACACACCTATGGCAGTTGAAAATTCCATGATCCATGAAATAGATGTCCTGCGCTGGCTGCTGAATGAGGACTATGCAACCGCAGAGGTGGTATTTGCTAAGAACACCCGCAGGACCCATGCGAACCTTATGGACCCTCAGATCATGATCCTGACAACAAGATCAGGTGTCCGCATTGATGTGGAAGCCTTTGTGAACACAGGACACTGCTATGATATCAAATGTGAGGTGGTATGCGAGGATGCCATTCTGAACCTGCCTGAGCCATCCAACATTGAAGTATGTGCTAATGCCACAAGAGGCCACGCCATCCACAGTGACTGGTCCACCAGGTTTGTAGACGCTTATAATACGGAAATCCAGGAATGGATCGACGCCACAAAAGCAGGCAGAGTGGACGGCCCCACAGCCTGGGACGGATATGTAGGACAGGTAACAGCAAAAGCAGCCTCCAAAGCCCGGGATGAGAAAAAAGTTGTGGAGATCATCTTTGATGAAATGCCGGAGTTTTACAAACGGTGATTCAAGAGCCTATACAATTAAAGAGAAGAATTTTAATATCCAAGAAAGAGCACGAGCTCTCTTAAATTAGTAAGGAGGATACATACCATGAAAATAGCATTTGATGTGGATGTTCTGGCAAAACAGATGGACATCAACCGCATGGTCCATCAGGTAGCTGACTGGGGATACAAATACATTGAACAGTCCCCCCATCCGAGGATCAACCCCTTTTATAAACACCCCTTATTCTCAGAGGAATGTGAGAAGGAATACAGAAAAGCCCTGAGGGAGACCGGGGTGGAGATCTCATCTTTTATCGTTGTGTACCGTTGGTCAGGCCCCACAGAGGAGCAGAGACGATTTGCGGTTGCCAACTGGAAACGCATGATAGAGATCGCAGTGGATATGGGGGTAACAGTCATCAATACGGAGTTGTCCGGAGACCCTAACCAGCAGGAAATCTGTAATGGCATGTGGTTCAGATCCATGGAAGAACTTCTTCCTGTTATAGAAAGGGAAGGCATCCGTGTGGAGATCCAATCCCATCCTTATGATTTCTGTGAGCTGAATAACGAGACCTGCGACCTGGTAAAATCCTTCCGCTCAAAGAATCTTGGGTATGTGTACTCCTCCCCTCACGGCTTTTTCTATGACGAGGGCAAGGGAGATGTGCGTTCCATGTTAAGATATGCAGGTGACGAGCTGACACACGTACTGTTTGCGGATACCTTTAATCAGACTCTGGACTGCCGTTACATTGCCAATCCCCCGTGGCTGAACGGCCGGGGCAAAGCAGATGTGACCATTCACCAGCACCTGGCAATGGGGGAAGGGGATGTGGATTTTGAAGGTATTTTTGAGACCCTGCGTCATATGGATTTTGCAGATAAACAGCGGAAAGAAAATGCGCCGAAAGCAGGCGGCGATAATATAGCCTGTGTTTCCATGTTCGGGTTCCCGGAGAAAATGGACAAACAGGCACCGGAGGCCAGAGAGCGGATAGAGAAAGAACTTTTAGGAAAATAAGAAAGAGAGAGGTATAGATCATGAAATTATCCCTTTGTACAGATGTTTTAGGTGATTTATCTTTTACTGTTATGCTGGATAAGGTAAAATCATTAGGTATAGATGCAGTGGAAATGACAGCAGGAGGCTGGGGCGGCTGTAAGCATGTCCCCACACAGGAACTTTTGGCAGATGAAGGAAAATTAAAAGCATATAAAGCGGAGATTGATAACAGAGGTATGGAAATTGCAGCACTGAACTGTTCCGGTAATCCCCTGTGCCCCGGTGATATGGGAGAACTTCACACAAAGACAATCTACGATACTGCGGTACTGGCTGGCAGGCTGGGTGTGAAGAAACTGGTCATGATGTCAGGACTTCCTGCAGGCGGACCGGATGACAAAACTCCAAACTGGATCACTTCCACAGTTTCATGGCCGGATTACATGGTGGAGACAGTGAGATACCAGTGGGAGGATGTGGCAATCCCCTGGTGGAAAAAATTTGTGGCGCACTGTAAGGAAAACGGTGTGGAGCAGATTGCCATTGAAGAATTCCCTTGTCAGCTTGTATACAATCCGGAAACCCTCTGGAAACTGCGAAATGCAGTGGACCCTATGATCGGAATGAATCTGGACCCCTCCCATCTTATGGTCATGGGCGCAGACCCCATTGCAGCGGCAAGAGCATTAAAAGGTGCACTGTATCACATTCACGGCAAGGATGCCCGTATTGAGAGGGGCTTGTGCGATGTGAACGGGCTTCCGGAGTCAAAACCGGTAACAGACTGTGAAAACAGAACATGGAACTATGTGGCAGTGGGATGCGGCAAAGATCTGCAGTGGTGGAAAGAATTCTTCTCGGTATGCCACATGATGGGATATGATGGATATGTTTCCCTGGAAATGGAAGATCTGACCATGAGTGTGGAGGCTGGCCTGAACACTTCCATTGACGCTTTGAATCAGACGATAAGTAAATAAGGAAAGAGGTGCCCGGATGAATCTCAACGGATTTAACAAACTGGTACAGAAAGACAGGGTAACAGGATTTGAAAAATTTGCGTATGGCTGTGGTGAAATCTCCACGAATATTGTATTTACCATTGCAACAAGCCTTCTCGTCATGTTCTATACAGACGTAGCCCATGTTTCTGCAGCCGTAATCGGTATGATCATTGCTATCTCCCAGGTATTCAACGGAGTATCGGACATAGCAGCCGGATTTATCATTGACAGGACACGTTCCAAGTATGGACGCGCCCGTGTCTGGATGCTGCGCATGTCCGTTCCATATGCCATTGCAGCAGTGCTTCTGATAACTGTGCCTCAGATTGGAGCTATGGCGCAGGCTATCTACATTTTCATTACATATAACCTGATGCTGACAGTGGTTTACACCCTGTTCCAGCTTCCGTTTGCCACAACTATGACTTATATGACACGTGACCAGAATGAGAGAGCAAAGATCAATATTATCCGTATGGCAATGAGCCCTATCGGAAATATTCTTGTTACACTTCTCTTTACAAGGATTCTGGATATGATGCCAGGCGGCGGCATGGATTCCCAGAGAAACTGGATCATCCTGACAGCAGTCTACGCAGTTGGTGCAGCAGCCCTGATGCTGTTCTGTTTTGCCACAGTCCGTGAGAGAGTGGTAGTAAAAGACGAGATGGGCGGTGAACAGATTCCGCTGAAAAAAGCTCTGCCTGCCCTGTTTAAAAATAAATACTTTATCATGTTGTTTCTGTTCTTTGTATTTTTCGCTATGTACCAGACCTTCGCAGGAACTATGGCCACCTACTACTGTAAATGGATCGTAGGGGATACAAAAATTATCGGAAATGTAAATACAGCCTGTTTCGGTATTACTATAGTGGCAACTCTGCTTTTGGGAAAGGTCATGCACCTGACAAGTAAAAGAAACTGGTGCATTATCGGAGCGATCTTTATTATCGCCGGTTCTCTGGTTCTTTTGGTGGATCCCACCAGCATTGCGGTTGTTACCTTCGGCGGCCTGCTCCGTGGCATCGGTATGACGCCGATTCTGGGAATGATCTTTACGATGATTGCAGATGCCATAGAATACGGACAGTGGAAGACGGGTCTTCGGACAGCAGGTGCCATCCAGTCCGCAGCCACATCCGGGCAGAAATTCGGCCAGGGTATCGGTTCCGCACTGATTGGTTTTATTATGGAGGCAAACCAATATAACGGTGACCTGGGAACCCAGTCAGCACAGGCGCTGAATACCATATCGAACCTGTTTATTTATGGTGTGACGATTCTGGGTGTGATCATGATAGTATTGCTGTTGTTCTATCACCTGGATAAAGAATATCCCACTGTCATGAAAGAACTTCTGGAAAGAGAAGCGCAGATTGATTTGAAGAAAAAGGCAGAAAAATAAATTAGGAAGAAAAAGAAGCAGCAATAAAATGGTATCTCTCAGTTACTGTACACAGGCCACTGTACCGGGAGGCGTTTTCATGCCGAAAGCATGAAA
>ENA-UAPG01000760-UAPG01000760.1-human-gut-metagenome-genome-assembly--contig:-NODE-760-length-10291-cov-10.676045_pt1 | contig 10291 bp, 7 predicted proteins | sample MGYA00243478_ERZ654573 | MGnify/ENA primary metagenome ERZ654573 (study PRJEB26926, sample SAMN06164711) | human gut metagenome | biome: ENVO:00009003; feature: ENVO:2100002; material: ENVO:00002003... | reverse complement strand
AGCACTGCCTATACAAAAATACCCCTTCAGGTTATAGAAAAAAGCAGTACCTGTCCTCATGATGGTCATCTGTACCTGGTCTAGAATAAGGATATCCGGCAGCAGCGTGATGCTTTTTGGATAACTGATAAAACAACTTTCCAGACATGTCTCTTCCTGATCCGAATACAGAATAAAAGAAAAGGAGCTGTCCAGATTCGACGCTGCTTCTTCCAGAAAGTGAAACGATTCCGGCACATCTATGATCTTTTTTCCGGCAACGGTCAGAAGATCTTGTACATGCAAACTTTGTAGGGGATTGTCACAAATGACCGCAATGCCTTCCGTCTCCCCATCCGTCGCAGTCTGTACACGCATACGCTCCCTGGCGCCCTCTTCTAGGATCTGCAGTTGGTCATCGCTTTTTTCAATCGTCAGAGTTTGTTCCGGAAGACTTACCAGAATCTGCACAAGCCAGAACGGAAGGCCCTCATCTACCGCAAATATCTTACACTGTCTCTCTTCACCTGACAAAAAACCGGCTATATTTCTTTTCTTCCCCATAAGACATGCCTCCTTCAGTCATGTTCTTTCAGTTCACCTACATGGCTGCAAATGTACATATTCCCATCCGCATTCCGGTCTGCCTCATCCCTGCGTTCCACTAGCACAGCCGGTATCATCGCAGTCCATCTATGAGGAGCAGGGCCTCCCCACAGGCGGTCATCATGTATATCGAGAATACTCACAATAGAATCTTTGTCACAAAAAAGATAAAGCTGGGAAGCGCGTACCCTTCCGGGCTTTTCCGGCTCAAAATTCACCCCATAACCAATTGTGATATGTATGTCCACATCTTTCAGACCCAAAATATCGGGTCTACCGGCATCTTTACATATGGATAGCCCTGCGGTAAACCTGTGACCAAAAGGAGCGATTTCAAAAACCGGAGTGACAGCCATAAATGGGGGCCTTTCCACAACAAGAGAGGTAAGTGTACTGACCTGGCATCTCTCAGGCAGCGGAAGATTTTCACCCGGAGAAGATATTGTGACCATACGTCTGTGTGCCTGCACAGAGCAGGGTCCATCCTCGTCTGAAATCGTCTGTTTATCCCAGGCAAACCAACATTTGTTTTCCCAGAATACAGGCGCAGTATTGTAATAGATGATTCTAAAACCTACAGAAGTCAATTCATCCTGCATCCATATAATGGTCCCAGGCACTTGGAGTATCTTTACCTGGTTTTGGCGGCGGAAGGGTCTGAATCCCTGCTGTAAATCCTTTAAGCACACTCTGGGATGGCCATTCCTACGCAGATTGAGTGTCCCGTACAGACAACTCCCGGAAAGAAAATCCCTTGCCACTTCAAAATATACCGGTTCTCCTCCGCCCTTGGGCCAGTCAGAAAGCATGAATTCCGGGGCCAGGATCACAAACAGGTTCTCACCGTTGTTAGTCATATGGCTGGCTCTCATACATGCTGCTGCCGTATATTCATAAAACATGTCTTCCTCCCAGGCCATCCACAATCTCTGCTGAGGCTCTCTGAATACTTTTATAAGATGGAAACGGGCCGCTGCAAGTTCAGACGCTATGTGGGGCCTCCATCTGATGAGGTCTGATTCTATATACCTGTGCAGCCGTTCCCTTGTTCGTATGAGAAGATCAAGAGAAAAAGCAGCATTTTTATCTTTCTTTGTTTTTGGATCTGTGCCCATTCTCTCTATTTCGTCAGCAAGAAATTGATCCAGCTGCCCCGTTGGAAGCCCCGGGTCATTCTCTGCGATCTGAGCCGCCCTTTCAAGTAACACCACTGCCGGAATCTTCTGTCTGAATGCCACTTTCTCCTGTTTCAAAACCGTGAACATGCCCGGAGCATGGAGCGTCTGCATAGCAGTCATTCCTATTAAATATACCTTCATCTCAACCCTCCCCGTAAAAAAAGAGACAGCCCTTTGATATGCTGTCTCAAGATTTTGTATTTTATCTTATATAAAGTTTATATTTTGTTTATATTTCTATTTTCCATGTTTTCACAGAAAAAGTCAAGGATTTTGTAAATCAGTCTAATTTCAGTATCATCTGCAATATCCTCTTTGCACATCTCTCCATCTCTTCCCGGCTCACCAAACCCTTCTCCTTTGCCTCCATAATTCTGTCAGGATAACCGCATCCCATCTTGATATCTCCGCCTGCCTTCACCTCTAAATAATGCTCCGCGTGATTCCACCAGTCCGTGGTCACCATCCCCTCAAATCCCCATTCATCCCTGAGGATCCCCTGAAGCAGTTCCGGGTTACAGGATGTGGGATATCCATTCATTAGATTGTATGATGTCATCACTGTCCATGGCTGGGCTTCCTTTACGGCGATCTCAAAGCCTTTCAGATAAATCTCTCTCAGTGCTCTCTCCGATACCCTGGAATCGCTGTCCTTTCTGTTGGTTTCCTTATTATTACAGCAAAAATGCTTCATGGACGCTCCCACATGCTGGGACTGGATTCCCCTGATCATAGCTGCCCCCATCCTTCCCGATACCAGGGGATCCTCAGAATAATATTCAAAGTTCCTTCCGCATAGAGGACTCCTGTGGATATTCATAGCAGGCGTAAGCCAGATTCCTATGTTATTCTCCTTTACTTCTGCCGCACCTGCCGCTCCCACTTCAAATACAAGTTCCGGATTCCAGGTGCAGGCCAGCAATGTGGCACAAGGCCATGCCGTGGTGTAAACGCCGCATTCCTCCCTGATCCTCAGGCCCGCAGGCCCATCTGCAGTCATAATATTGGGAATTCCAAATGCGGGCAGATTCCCCATTCCAAATGTATTTGCAACACCTGCATTAGCCTGTCCGCCCAACAGTCCGGCCACTTCCCTGTCACTGAGCTGTGCCAGGAGCTGGTCCAGGCCTGCCTTTCCTTGCGCTGCGTCCTCCAAAGTGATCCTGTCTGCATCTGCCCACTCTTTTTTCTCACCAAAGGCAATTCCCTGCACATCAGGCTCCACGCCCTCCAGGGTTTCGATATCCTGGGGAACAAGCTGGTTCTTTTCATATCCGTTCTCGTACGGAGTCAGTTCCTCATAGGTTCCATCTGCCAGAAGACGCGTCCTCAGTGCTGTGGGGGCACATTTCCCGGTAAGCTGCTCTAGCACTGCGTTCTCTTCTGCCCGGTATTCATAATCCAGTTTTACTGTATTTCTCACAGAATTACCGACCCTGAAACTGTAGGTTCCCGCCTCCAGTACATAAGCGGATGCCTGTATCTTGCCCAGATCATCATAAGATGCCATATCCGCAATGGGCAGCTCCAGCCTAAGGACCTGGGACTGTCCGGCAGCCAGAAGGTCCGTCTTGCCAAAATCGCCCAACACTTCCAGCGGTTTTCCCAAAAGACCCTGGGGAGCTCGGTAATAAAGCTGCACCACCTCTTTCCCGGCCCTGTTTCCCATATTTGTGACTCTTACATCCACACGTATGATGCCGCTTACTTCCCCTGCCCTAATAGGCTCAATCTCGAATTCCGTGTAAGAAAGACCAAACCCGAAAGGATAATTCACCTTACCCGCGGCATCCGGAATGGTTTCAAAATACCGATATCCCACATAAATATCTTCTGTATAATCCACATACTCCTCAGACTCGTTAAAACCGGCAGATGATGGGTAGTCATCAAAGGTCCGGGCAAAGGTATCTGTCAATTTTCCGGACGGATTCTCATCCCCGCACAAAAGGTCTGCAGCCGCCAGACCGCCCTCCATACCACCCTGCCAGGCCAGCAGAACCCCCGGAATCTCTTCTGAACTGCAGAACCAGGAGGTATCTACCATACCGCCCACATTCAGCACGACCACAACTTTGTCAAAGCTGGCTGTCACAGTCTCCACCATCTTCTGCTCTTCCTTTGTGAGATAAAAATCTCCGTCCCCCAAAACCCCTTTTCTGTCCCAGCCTTCGCCGGAAAATCTGCAGATAGATATCACAGCTGCATCTGCCCATGCCCTTGCCTTTTCCAGGAGTTCACCCGGAATCTCCGGTTCCGCAGTCATGCCCGGCAGTACGCACCGGTCATACTGATTTTTTACATTTTCCCTGTAAAATTCACCCAGAGGTGCAAAGACCTGTACCTTCCCCTCTTTTTCCTTCATTTCCAAACCATCCTGCAGGCTGCGCACATAGGCTGTGGTCACATCTCCGCTGCCTCCGCCGCCTTTCACATAATCCACACACCCCTTACCGAACAGAGCCAGCCTGGTGCCTCTCTCCAGCGGCAGTATGCCCCTTTCATTTTTCAGCAGCACCATTCCTTCTGCGGCTGCCCTCCTGGACAAATCTATATGCTCCTCACATCCTGTAACCCTTTGTCCGTTTCTGCCTAAAGGCAGGCATGGCTGATACAGCGCCCGCGCCCATCTCTTCATAATAAATATCCTCCTATTTTGCTTCCTGCCCCGCCCATCCGGACAGGACATCCATGTTATTTTTTTCATCTTATCCCGCCTTCCCCCATACAGCAAGAGCTTATATTGACTTATATGTTCCTGATATTGACATTCTCTTCCCCTTACGATCCACCCCGGAATCTCGCCCATATTCTTCTGCCTCATGATCCCCATTTCCGTAACAGTTCAGACAAGCTGAATCGTTACGCATCCAGCCATTAAAAATCACTTCGCGATGTGCTGAATGCCTGCTGGCACTACTTCTTCATACGGTCAGCGCAGTAAATGCGCAGACCTGTCTGAACTGTTACCCATTTCTTTCTTTTTTCCAAAAAATCATAATATCATCCATTGAGATAATCCCTCTGTTTTTTATAATAACCTCAAACACAAAAAGACAGGAGATTCCTATATGAATATTTACGAAACCATGACAGATCCCAAATCTCTCCCTGTCCCCAAGGCAGACTGCAGGGCGCACTATGAGGGAAGCATCGACAAAACAGGCGGAAACGCCGACTGGGACTGGGTCCTCTACCGGGACGCCAACAAAGAATGGGTCCTTTTTGAACACCTGGGCCCGGGATGTATCTATAATTTTGTCCAGCACCGCTATCCAAGCTGCGAGGAGCCTGTTTTTCGTTTTTACTTTGACGGGGAGAAAACGCCGCGCTTTACCATCCGCCACTCCGAATTCGGCGAAAAATACCCTTTCACAGAGCCGCTGGCCTCCCGCTATATAGGACCTTACGATAACGGCAGAGGTCCTATCCGAGTGGTACGCAGTTTTGTACCCATGCCATACAAGAAAAGCTGTAAGATCACCAGCAGCATCCGTCTGGAAGGCTGTGACAGGGAAAAAAATGAGGGCGGCTGGGGCCATGTCATCTATCATTCCTTTGAAAACCGGGACGGCATAGAAACCTTCTCCCCCGCAGAAAATCCTGCACTGCAGAAGCTGACGGCCCTATGGAAACAAACCGGAAGCTGCATACACCCCCTGCAGTCACCAAAGCGCCACCGGCTTACAAATCTCACTCTAAGACCAGGAGAAGAATTTCCTCTTTTCACCTGCAATGAAAATGCCTGTATAACCGGCATCCGCTTTCTGACCGGACCGTATTTACCTATGCATCTTCATGCCCTATCCCTCCGTGCGTGTTGGGACGGACACAGCACTCCCGATCTTGATGCACCTTTTGGATGCCTCTTCTCCAATGAGCTGGGATATCACAGTGTACGATATCTGTTGTCCGGTATGAATACAGACGGGTACTATTATAATTTTTATCCCATGCCCTTCTCTGAAAGTGCCAGCCTGGTGCTGAAAAACAATGGAGATTCTGTTATTGAGATCCCCTTTGCCGAGATTCTCTGGACCAGCGAATGGAACCAATACTACCGGGAAAACGGATTTCTATATTTCAGAGGTGCTCCTTACTTCAAAAGAAAACATACCGAGGGCGCTGACAGCCTGCTTGCGCAGGTATCCGGATACGGTCATATCGTTTCCTCCACCATCACTGCATTCGGAGCCTCCCCTGAATCCAGAGCTGACTGCGAAGGTGATGTGCGCATCCATTTTGACGGACTGCGTACACCGCAGATCGAGAGTGACGGTTCTGAAAGCTATTCCTGCTATGGCTGGGGATTTGAAACACCCCAGGAATGCAATCCCGCAAGCGGTTATGACGGGCATGAGCACAAAGACTGGTCCATGCACCGCTCCCTTTTAGGGGACTGGTATCCCTTCTACTCCGGTTTCCGCTTCGGTATCGAATCGGGGGGATGCAATGATTTGTACATGGAACACTCCGGTATGGTCTTTTACTACGGAAGAGATGACATGAAACTGAAAAAAACAGGAGAAATACAATTTCAAGATCCCCACACGCTGGAACAATTCCACTATACATGTGAAGATGATCTTGTTCCCGTACCTCTGACCTCCTATTTTGAGGGAGATGATGACCATATACCCGTTACCCTTTACGGACACTACAGCAGAAAGCCACGTTCCTTTACTTTCCGGATCCCGCCAAACACAACGGCCGTCCTCCTCCGAAGAGTCAGCGACCAAAAATACGGCCGTCAAAAAGCTTCCGTATATGTAGACCAAACGTTAGTGGAAGAATATCCCTGGTATTTCCCGGACCACAATCCATATAAAAGATGGCTGGAAGATGAATTTGTCATTCCACTCAAATATCTAACGGGCAAGACAAGCATCACCGTAACCATTGAACCTCAGCCATGGGGCGGCCCCGAATCTCCCGATACCGTAACCTGGAACGAATTTGGTTATCAGATTTACGTCCGCACCTGATTTTGTACTTCCGGATCATGATACCGGTCTATCTGTAAAAAGTTTCATACCTCCTTCCGAATCAACGCTTAAAAGTCCAGCACAGCAACCCAGTCATGCCCTGCATCCGGCGGTCTCAGAACAACCGGGCAGGGCGGCCAGATTTCTTTTTTCTTAAATACACCATCTGCAGGATCAAACCAGCTGCACTGTACCGGTCCATCCCCCATCTTCTCCAGATGGACTTTCATCTCCTGCCCATATGGTGTGTACAGAAACGCATATTTATCTCCTCTGGCTGCGGCAATATACTGTCCGCACCACTCCTCCTGTTCCACAAGCTCCGGTGCCGGGCGCAGTTCAAAAAACGGCCTGCACAGCCGCAGTTGTTCCATATACCGCATCTGTCCGGCCCCCTTCTCCTCAAGCCCTTCCCGCCAGGTCTTCAAATGCCCGCTGTCCTTCTCTCTGCAGAAACACCATACCCCATGGTTTCCGTAAACACAGCCGCAGGCCCCCTGAAGAAGATTCCAATACCCATTCTGCCTTACCTCACGTTCTCCCCAAAACACACCATACTCCGGCTGAAAACACGCCGGGTGTCCCTCATACCTGGGTTCCATATCAAGACAGGGCTTCTCTTCCTCCTCCTGCATCTTCCCGATAAACTTCCAGCTCTCATATCCCTCCAGCCCATGACCCGACTGACAGCAATTAAAATCAATATACGGCTTACACTTCAAAAAATCCGTGGAACAAGATGCTCCGCTGGGGTGAAACGTCATCAAATGCCTCGTATCCCTGCTCCTGATCCCCGCTGCCATTGCATCCAGCACACTCTCCTGTCCTTCATTTTCCACCGGCCTGTCACCGCCCAGGATCCAAATAACATTCCAATCCCCCCGATACCGTTCCCCAATCCAGGCACCATATTCATAAGCACTGTCCGAATCCAGAAAAATCTCAGGCCCGCATCCCCACTTTTTATTCCATTTGTCCCCCCAACAGGGCAGAATCCCTATAAAAAGCCCCAATTCCCCAGCCCTGTGAACAACCCAGTCCACATGCTTCCAATACGCCTCACACTCTTCTGCCCCGGAAAACGATTCCCCCTGCTTTCCCGGCAGACAAACCCTCCCCTCTTCCAACACTAACGGTCTGTGCCCATAAGCATTCCCCATATAGATCCCATCCAGCTCCGCCAACGCCGCAGCCTGAACCACATGAAATCCCTGCGCAGCCCTTCTCTCAAGATACTCAGCCACCTCCTCCCTATCCAGCCTATGAAACAATTCCCAAGCCGTATCCCCCAAATAAAAAAACGGAGTCCCATCCTCCCACATAAGATAATGTTTCTCCTGATGCACCTTCAGCCCTTTCATCTTATCCCTCCATTCCAGTCCATTAAACATTCCCAATCCATTCCCCCTCCGACTCATTACCCGCTGCTGTTCAAGCATACTTAATCTAATACTATTGTTCAACAACTCGCTTCTCGATGCCCAGATCTACCCTTTAGGATAGTTCCGCTTTTCAGTGTACTTCTTCCCTTCAGTATACTTCTTCCTTTGAGTGTACTTCCTCCCTTCAGCGTGCAAGATACAATGACTGGCATGACTGGCATTTCGCCATTGTTCAACTCTGGATTTTACTACACATCATGGAGCATCCTCTTGTGGAAAATACTTCCCGGCACAGGCGACTATAGGCCGTAAGTACCACCTCTCAGCCGCCTTCCTTCCAGTCACCGTCCACAACATCTCATAAATATATTTCCTTAATTGCAATATGCTCAAAAACTGTCCATTGCCATAATCTCCAATCCTTGCCCTCTCCCGCCGTCACAATCCACCAACCTTACCATCTCTCCGCTGTCATAATCCACCAGTCTCGCCAACTCTCCGTCGTCATAATCCAACAGCCTCGCCAACTCTCCGTCGTCATAATCCAACACGAGCCACAACAATATCACACATTTTCGGCAGAGAAAACCAGGGATAAGCGGAAGTGCTGTGAGGGGCCGTGGGGTGTATATCTGTGGCAGCGAGGTTAAGTGAAGGGTTCTGTGAAATCCACCTCTTACGGAAACTTAGGCGCGAACCCACTGGTGAGCGTCTTAGTTGCAGTTAGAGGTTAGAGCATGTCTGAAAATTCATTCCGACAATCTGCACGCCCCACTTTGCGGGAGATTTGGCTCCAATTCGGTCAACGCAGCCCGCTGCGCCTCCCTCATCGGCCCCAAATCTCCCACAAACTGTGACGCACAGCTTGCCGAAAGCAATTTTCATCCACGCTCTAGTTCACAGGTCCCGTAACGTCGAGCGGCCACAGATATACACCCCACGGCCCCTCACAGCACCTCCGCTTATCCCGTCCCCCTTACATCATCCCCTACCGAATATCATACACACTCCTGACCCGGAGCCTCTCCACCTCCCCTTTTATCACCTTAATCCTCCTCTCACCGCCATTCATATCAAAATAATTATCCTCCAACACCAAATCCTCATTCCCATTCCTGATCTCCACACTCCCCGCATACGCCTCCGCCCGTACAACGATCTCATCCCCGCAAGCCTCCACCGTAAGCCGTGGATCCTCATACCGGAAAAACTTAGGCAGCGTCAGCAGCACTGTAGACCCTGACACCCACTTCTCCCCCTCAAAAAGCTCATAACTGATATATTCCTCCTCAATCTCCATTTCCGGGATCTCCACCTTATCCATCCACACACTGGAAAGTGCCGGAACCAAAAGCTCCTGCTCCTCCTCCCGCAGGACCTCTCCAAAACGATCGCGCACAGCCCATACTACCCGGACCGCCTTCTCTGTCATGGTCTCATTAGAAACATTAAACGTGACACTTTTCTCCATCTGAAACGGCTGTGCGTTTACATTTGTATTCTGTGTCATCATCCCTTCCTCCTGACAGGACAACAGCACCGGGGCAAAAAAACGTTTTGCAAAATAATGCAGAGCCTTCCATCTGCCATAGTAGTCAATGGATGACCAGGACGCCACAGGCCAGCAGTCATTAAGCTGCCAGTACACAGCTCCCATACATCTTCCCCTGTTTCTGCGGAAATGCTCCACCCCGTACTTGATCGCCTCCCCCTGCAGAAGCTGCGATGCATACAACAGCGTATCAAATTCCGACGGATAGAGAAACGTCTGATACAGATACTTCATGATCTTTCCATTTGCCGCGTCATTCCTCTGATGCTTATCCATAACATAGGAAAAAATATTTCTATCCTCCGGCAGCGTAAATGCCTCCACTGTCTTCAGACAGGGAAAAGACTGGAATCCAAACTCACTTGCATACCGGAAATAATATTTGCGGTACTCGGAAAACGGCTTATCTCCATGCCACACCTCCCAGTAGTGGACATCTCCCCGGTCCGGATCATTGGGTGCGTCAAAGCTCCCGCCCGAAGACGGACTTGCAGGCCAGTAAAATGTCTGCGGGTCCTCCTCCTTAAGCACCTGGGGAATGATATACTCATACATCTTTATGTAGTCCGCCTTCTGTTTCGGTGTGTTCACCCACTGTCCCTCATCCAC
>ENA-UAPG01000758-UAPG01000758.1-human-gut-metagenome-genome-assembly--contig:-NODE-758-length-10306-cov-13.477514_pt1 | contig 10306 bp, 9 predicted proteins | sample MGYA00243478_ERZ654573 | MGnify/ENA primary metagenome ERZ654573 (study PRJEB26926, sample SAMN06164711) | human gut metagenome | biome: ENVO:00009003; feature: ENVO:2100002; material: ENVO:00002003... | reverse complement strand
TCATATGTATACCAGCAGAAATACCTTTAACCTATTATGAAGCAATGTCTATTGGTATTCCTATTGTATCTTTTCCTAATGCAGGTTCAACAATGTATCTCGAAAAAGGAATTATGATTGCAAAGAATAACACCATTAATGGATTGTCTGAAGCACTTTCAATTTTATGGAACAATATTTCATTACGCAATAAGCTATCACAAGGAAGTATATCAATAATGGCAAAACATCCAACATGGCAACAGGTTAGTGAGCAATGGATATATCTGTTAAAATAATCAATCTCTTAAATATTTGAGATATGGAAAAGGAACTAAATAGCGTTATTTTATATTGCTGTGGCATTGGACTTCTACCTATTTTTCATTTATTTATAAAACGGAGAATAAAGTCTTTATCTTTCTTTATACTGCTTTGGATAGCAATCTTGACATCAACATCCATTGCATTCTATTTATTCTATTACCCAATACTTAATTCTCTTAGCCCGGAAGCATTATTATTTTCATTTGTAGGAATGTGTATACTGACAACTCCTCTATTTATTATAGATGAAACAAAAATAAAAAGAATAGATTTTTCCGGCTGTTTAGGATTCATTAACAAGTTCTGCATAGTCCTAGGAATTTTAAGCATACCGCCTCTTACAGAAAATTTACTCCATTTCAACACTCAATCAAATATGGACTTTCTTGTGGATACCCATGCTCTTACAGACTCTGGAGAAGTTACAAATCTTAGTTTTTTATCTTCAAAGATGATAAACTTTTGTTCGCACTTTGCAGACATCTTAGGTCTACTTTTATGTACGCTACTTATTAACAAAAAGAGAAATAAATGGGCAGTAATAGGTATTATAATTTGTATTCTCAGTCAGCTAATTAACGTATTTCTCAAAGGAGGACGATTATCTGTAGTTTATCAACTTTACGCATTCTTTATCGCCTATATGCTATTTTATCCGGTCTTCAACAAAAAAAATGTTTCTAAAATAAATAAAATAGGAGCAGTAATAGTTTCGATTTGCATATTATTATTAATTGTATCTACTCAAACGCGCTTTGGCGACAAGGATGTCACCTATATAAACGCTAAAGAAAATCAAGCAATGCTTGCGGCTTTATCAACTTATACAGGCGAAGCACCTATTCGTTTCTCTTCTTTTGGCTGGAAGTTAAAAGGTCATTCAGAAGGCCACAGCTTATATCATTACGTTGTTAGCTTTTTTAATGGTACAGATTTTAAGCTAGGTACAGAAAATAGAGAATGGATACAGAAACATACAGGCCTTAAATACCCCCAATGTTTCTATGGCCTACCGGGATACTCCTATATAGACTTCGGGATAGGAGGGGGAATATTGAATATTTGCATAATATCTTTTTGCATTCTTAAGATATGCAAGCGATCTGGTATCATCAAATTTTATGATTTAATTTTCATGATAGTATGTTTTAAGATATTGATGATGTCTACTCTATTTTTCCCTTATTGCAATAGCAAAATTTTTGACCTGGGTTATCTATTTGCATTAAGACTTATTTTAAAGAAACTATCAGAAAGGATACATCAAAGAAAAACAACATCTCTATATTCAAGATACAATAATCCCCAAATATGACGAAATATATAATTATCAGTGGCGTGGATGGCAGTGGTAAGACTACGGTTATCAATAGTTTGAAAGATAAATTGGAGCAGCAGGGCAAAACTGTGGATTATATTTGGATGCGGTATAACCATTACACCGTAAAGGCAATGAATGCTTTTGCACGTATTTTGGGACTTTCGGTGAAGGTTCACAACAAGATGGGGAATGTGTGGGAACACCGACTTTATAAAATGCCATGGTTCTGTAAACTTTATGTGTGGTGTTCTTATTTGGATAATAAGATTGCACAAAAGAAAGTGATGAAGCTGAAGTCTGACTATGTGATTTGTGATCGTTGGATTAACGATATACTTATTGACTTAGGAGCAGAATGTAGGTTTAACAACATACTTGACAGCAAGTGGTATAAAAAGTTTCATACTATCCTACCTCAGAACTCTTATCAGTTTGTGGTAATTCGTAATTATCAGGCAATTTTGGATTGCCGAATTGAGAACCAGGCCAATCCAGATTTCCCTTATCGCTTTGCTTTGTACCAGAAATTAGCAGAAAATACAGAAGTGAATGTTGTGGATAACTCCAGAACAATAGAGGAAAGCGTAGAACAAGTTATAAGAATTTTAAATAAATCAGAGGCATGAAAAAGTTGGTAAATAAAGAAATATCATCAAAAATTTTGATGGTAGGGGAATATTTCAAGAATAATGCTCCCGGTGGTATGGCCGCTGTTTTAGCTTCATACGATATGTATTTTGAAGACATGAAATTCATACCGACATGGAAGTATGGTACTTTGATGATTAAAATATGGTATACCATTTATTCATATATTCTCTTTCTCCTCTATATGCTCTTCGATAGAAATATCAAAATTGTTCATATACAAGGGGCTGCTTTTGCTTCGTTTGAACGAAATACATTCTTTGTGAGGGTAGGAAAGTTCTTTGGCAAAAAGATCATCATGCATATGCATTGTGCCGACTTTGATGGATACTTTCAACCGTCAAGGCATAAGCGAAGAATATTAGAAACCATTAATTCTTGTGACAAATATTTTGTATTATCAGATTCTTGGAAAGAGTATTTTATCGGAATCGGTGTAAATTCTAATATAATTGTAGTCTTGAACAATACCGTAGCTCCACCCACTATTCGTACCGTAAATAGGAATAATACAAAAATAAAACTTTTATATTTAGGAGTCATAGGAGAGCGCAAAGGTGTGTATGATTTGTTAGAGGCCATATGGTCAGGTGGTGAAGAGATTACAAAAAATATTCAATTAAGAATAGGAGGAAATAAAGAAGAAGATATTTTGCAGAAAAAAATCAAAGATTATGGATTAAATAATTGCGTAACTTTTGAAGGATTTGTAGCCGATAATAAGAAAATAGAATGTCTTAATTGGGCTGATATATTCATTCTTCCGTCATATAACGAAGGATTGCCTATAGCTATTTTAGAAGCTATGTCATATGGTTGCCCTATTATATCAACCACAGTCGGAGGTATTCCTGCAGTTGTAAAGCATGGAGTGAACGGCTATTTAATCAATCCCGGAAATATTACTGAAATACAAAATGCGATTCTTTCTTTTATTCACAACAGAGATAAGATAGAAAAGTACGGACGACAAAGTCTTAAATTGATCAATGTTTTCTTACCAGAAACGGTGTTTAGGACATTGTGTAATTTATATAAACAGTTGTTATAAGTATGAAAGATAGAAAAACTCGTATTTGCATGGCGTGTTGTCCCGGTGGACATTTTGCAGAATTACGCTTGGCTACAAAAGAGATAAGTGAAAGTGAATATGACATTTACTGGCTTACATTTAAATCTACCCATTTAAAAGGCTTTCTCCAGCAGAAACATCATCATTATGTAATTAATGTTATACCATCTCAAAAATGGACTTGGATAGTGAATGCTTTTCAATCACTATACTTTTTACTGAGAGAACGTCCAGATGTTATTATTTCCACTGGCTCTGGAATGGCATTCCCTACAATCTTTTTTGGAAAATTATTATTAAAAAGTAAGGTAATTTATGTATGCTCTGCTGCAGATGTTTATACTTCCTCTAGAACCCCCAAGAGGGCTTACAAATATAGTGATCTCTTCTGTGTACAATGGAAAGAGATGCTGAAAGTATTTCCAAAAGCAAAATATATTGGTGTCTTATGATCTTATTCAGTTTAGGAACACATTCTCAGGATTTCTCGAGAATGGCAAAAGCTGCAGATGATTATGCAGCTATTACAGATGAAGAGGTGATTGTACAGACTGGTTATACTAAGTATGACTTCAAACATGTAAAAGAACATTTTGATTTCTGCCCAAAAGACAAGATGGAACAGTTTATGGATAAAGCTAATATCCTTGTGTTGCAAGGAGGATGGGGCGGTATCTGTGAAGCTGTAGATAAAGGTAAGCGAGTAGTTGTTCTTCCGAGGCGTAATGGTGTTGAACACGTTCATGACCAAAGTCAGGTAGCAAAAAAAATGGATGAGTTGGGTTGCGTTATTTGCTGCATGAATGAGAATGACTTACCTGAAATGATAGAAAAAGCAAGAACCTATAAGTTTAAGCCTTTACGCAGAGGAAGCGCCCAGATTGTAACTGACACTTTGAATAAATGGTTCCATACAAGTAATAAAACACAAACAATTATGGATATAAAAATTTTAGTGGCTACACACAAAAAAGCTCATATGCCTTTGGATGAAATGTACCTACCCATTAGAGTCGGTAATGTTTTAGCCAAAGATGATATAGGTTATAAAGGAGATGATACTGGTGAAAATATCTCGGAGAAAAATCCCTATTTCTGTGAACTGACTGCCCTCTATTGGGGATGGAAAAATGTGAAAGCAGACTATATCGGGTTGGCTCACTATCGCCGTCATTTCAGTTGCCGTAAAGGTAAATGGAAATATTCACTCATTCTCACAAAGGAAGAAGCTGATAATTTTTTAGCAAAGGCCGATGTTGTATTACCCCCAAAGCGTAAGTACTTCATAGAATCTTTAAGTTCGCATTACAAACACACACACGACTTGGAGCATTTGGAACTGACTCGCGAAATCATGAGGAAGCAATGTCCTGAATATTTACCTACATTTGACAAAGTGATGAAACGGACTTCTGCCCACATGTTCAATATGATGATTATGAAGTATGAAGTGCTTGATAGCTATTGTTCTTGGTTATTCCGTATTCTTTTTGCTTTGGAAAAAGAGATTGATGTCACCCACATGTCCGCCTTTGATGCCAGGCTGTTTGGTCGTGTCAGTGAACTGCTTCTTGATGTATGGCTGAGGCAGAATGATATAAAATATGTTGAGACTGGTTTTGTGCAAATTGGAAACGAGAATTGGAGAAAGAAAATCAAAGATTTTTTATCAGCTAAATTTGCAGGAAGAAAATATGACAAAAGCAAATAAATGTCTCCAATTCTTAGATATAGCTAAAGACATCGGCATGATGATGATTCTTTGGATGCATATATGGGATAATAAGCCCATAGAATTTACCCCTGAATTCATAAATTATTTTATTTCAACACCTTACACACCACTTTTTTTTCATACTTTCAGGATATCTTATCAACATAGATAATCTATGTATAAAGAACTACCCAAAAAGCAAAATCACTATGAAGAGGGCTATCTGTTATTCTTACTTTCAGTCTTTGGCGAGACTATCATAGTACTTTACTTATCTATTTTGAACAAACGATGGTTGAAGTTTGCTTCCTATTAAGAAAAGTACTCATTAGTAGTACTTTGCTTTCGCAATTTAATTCCAATACCAACTACCAAAATCTTGGGAGAATTTATACATCAATCAATAGTTTGGACCATAGCAACATCCATCATACTGTAGGTGTCTTTCCTTTTTATCATCCCGTTGACTTCAAAAGTATGTCTATCACTTTTTATGTAAAAAAAATAATGACAAATAAATATGATTACTTACTCGTAGGAGCAGGATTGTTTTCCTGCTTGTTTTGCCTATCGTGCAAAACAAGCAGGAAAAAAATGTCTAGTAATAGACAAACGTCCACAATTGGGTGGAAACGTATACTGTGATAATATTGAAGGTATCAATGTCCATAAATATGGTGCCCATATATTCCATACATCCAACAAACAAGTTTGGGATTTTGTCAATTCCATTGTAGAATTTAATAGATATACGAATTGTCCCATTGCCAACTATAAGGGAAAGTTGTTTAATCTTCCTTTCAATATGAATACCTTTTATCAAATGTGGGGGGTACTAACTCCAAAAGAAGCTTTTGCAAAAATAAACGAGCAGAAGTCAGAAGCTATTGCAGCCCAGAAAGGAAGAGAGCCACAGAATCTAGAAGAACAAGCCCTAACTCTAGTTGGAAAAGATATCTTTGAAAAACTAATCAAAGAATATACAGAAAAGCAATGGGGACGTAAATGCTCGGAGCTTCCTGCCTTTATCATCAAACGTCTTCCTGTACGTTTAGTATTCGATAACAATTACTTTAATGATAAATACCAAGGAATTCCTATTGGTGGTTACAATAAATTAATAAACGGTATGCTAGATGGTATTGAATGTAAAACTAATGTTGATTTTTTCAAGTCCGAATATAAAAATAATTGGCGAAACATAGCAAAACAGTTAATATATACAGGTGCTATTGATGAATATTTCGATTATCAACTTGGAAAACTTGATTGGCGTACGGTCTCTTTTAAAACAAGAATAGAAGACACACCAAATTATCAAGGGAACGCAGTTGTTAATTATACTTCACACGATGAGCCATACACCCGCATTATTGAGCATAAACATTTCGAGATGTTTGGCCAAGAAGTATATGATTGTCCCAAAACTGTTATCAGCGAAGAATATTCCACAGAGTTTAAAGAAGGTATGGAACCTTATTATCCTGTGAATAATGAACGCAATAATACCTTAGCAGAAAAATATCGTAAGCTTGCGGAAAAAGAAGCAAATGTCATCTTTGGTGGTCGTCTAGGACAGTATAGATATTATGACATGGCACCAATAATAGAGCAAGTATTATACATGAATTTATTTTAGTAATACTAATATTCTGTTTTTGAACTTATTGAATAATCTTCGTAAATAAGCACTTACTATATAGTGCTTGTAAGAAATATGTTGATAATATAAAGAATCCCTCTCTAAAGTTAGCTTACTATTTGTATGCCCCCAAATATAATTCAAAGTAAGAGATTATAGCCACACAATAAGTGATTACAACATATCTATATTGTAAACATGAATTCTATAAAATCATTAATTGAACAATTTATACCTCACGCAATATATTTACATTCATGAAATACTTTAAGCATCACCTCACTAATATTCCCCCTTTTTCCCTTGCTTATTAAATACATTTGTCTTAATTTTGCCACGAGTTTAAAAAAGGATTATATGCCCTCACAAATAACTTCCCCATGTGATAGGCAATAGCGTAGCGTGCTTTAAAGCAGGAAAAACTTTCCAAAACTTACAGAACCAAGTTACATCATATAACACATGCTTCAACTGAAGAAACAGTTTTTTGTATGCTGTCTGCTGTGCTGTGCCATTAAGGTAAGCGCCCAATACTCCATAGGCAACACCGGCCTACTGAACATCCCCACTGCCGACATGCAGGAGACCGGCACTTTCATGGGTGGCGGAAACTATCTGCCCAATGGCATGACCCCATTCAACTTCAACACAGGAAATTATTTCATCAACATAACATTTCTGTCAATACTGGAGATGAGCTATCGGTGCACCCTGTTGAAAACAACACGATATGACGGAAAAAAAGGATATTTCCAGCAAGACCGTTCAATGACCGCACGCCTACGCCCGCTAAAAGAAGGCAGATTTCATCCTTCAGTAGTAATCGGTGTGGACGACCCTTTCAAGAATACGGGAAATAATTACTTCGGTACCGTATACGGAGTATTGACCAAAAGTTTCTCCATAGCCGGAAGGGACAGGCTTGCATTGACTGCCGGATATTATATTCCGATAAACGACCGGAGCATACAGAAAGGCCCGTTTGGCGGCATCAGCTACTCTCCCGCCTTTTACAGGGAAATGGCGTTCATGGCAGAATATGATTCCGACGGATTCAACATAGGAGCCGCCACCAGATTATGGAGACATATCTCATTGCACATCTTTACCAGAGACTTCAAATGTGTGTCAGGCGGAATACGGTACGAGTGTAAGCTATTGCACTAAAGAAACGGATATTTATGAAAAAACATTCTATATCATATCTGCTTTTCTCCATTTGTTGCTTACTTCCCAATGCCATAGCCAGCGCCCAATCCGTCACTGAGAAGTTGAAAGCTATCGGCATGGAGAATATCCGTTATGCAGAGACCGGAGAATGTATAACCGTCACTTTTGAAAACAATGTGTATCGGAGCACTTACCAGGGAATAGGAGAAGCGATAGATGCCTGTTTGGAAAGCAATGTAAACAAAAGCCTGCAACTGGTTGCATTGGAGAACCAAATACCTCAGTTATGCATCAGTCTGCCGGACACCTTGCTGAATGATTATCGGGAAGAAAAGATCTCTCTGATGCAGGTGTATGCAGAAATGGGCATCAGCATTGATACCGACCATGCCATGAAAGCCGTAGAAAACGCAAAGGAAATTGAAAACCCTTCGGCATGGAAAGTGGATGTCATCGTATATCCCGAACTGTTCTTGAAGAATAACAGCCTGAACAAACTATATACCTACGCCGTCAACCTCAGCCCTGCCATAGAAATGGGACTGTGGAAAGGTGGAAAACTGACAGCGCAAGTTGTATTCCCCATAGCTGCCAACCTATATGGGGAATATAAAAAGATACATCCGGGCGTGATGACCTTGTCGCAAGAGGTAAGGTTCAGAAACAACCTCTTCGGGCGAATTACAGCCGGAAACTTCACTCACAATCGCATGGGTGCGCAACTGGATATGAAGTTCCGGACAGACAATGGCAGGCTGGAACTCGGAGCATTGGTAGGCACAACCGTATATTCGGCTATCGTGGACGGTGAAGGATGGTACGTCAGCACTACTCCGAGAGTCAATGCCTTTCTCAAAGCAAGCGTATATGAGCCCCACACCAACCTGCAATTTGACTTGCAAGGCGGACGCTACATCTATGGAGATTACGGAGTGAGAGGTGACTGTACACGACATTTCGGAGAATATGCCATAGGGTTGTACGCATTGTATACGGGAGGAGAGATAAACGGCGGCTTTCACTTCGCCATACCTCTGCCCGGAAAAAGATGGAAACGGAACCATGCCTTCCGGATAAAACCCGCCGACTACTTTGCCTGGACATACAGCATGGTGTCTCATGGAAAATACATCAACGACCAAATGGGGAAAAGCTACAACATACGTCCGGATGAAAACAGAAGCAGCAACTTCTACCAGCCCGACTATATACGCCACTTCCTCATTAAGGAACAGGAAAGAAAAACTAAATAGAAATTATCAAGTACAAACTCTAATTAAAAAACAAGAAGTTATGAAAATGAGAAGCTTTTTCAGAATGGGAGTATTGCTCACTGCAATCTGCCTGACCGCTGCCGGATGCGGTAAAGATGACAAAACTCCGGAACAACTTCCAGACCCGCTGGATACTACTACCGAATATTATCTGGTAGGTGTTGTGTCGTCTGCCGAAGGTGTGGTGAAGGGTGCGGAAGTGAAAATAACGGATGACATAAAAGCTACCACCGACGCACAAGGCAAATACAACCTGACCCTGAGCAAGACCGGTGACTACACCGTAACCGTAAAGGCAAGCAAGCTGGAGGACTTCAGCACAAAGGTGAACATCGCATCATCCGCCAAAAACCGCAGCACTTTGACGCTCAACGTCAAAATGAGCAAGGTCGTAGAATATACTGCCCCTAAAGAAGCCGTATCGGGTCAGGAAACGAAGGTGGAAGTACCGGCAGCTACTGAAACGGAAACTCCCGCAGCCATTGTAACAGCTCCCGCCAACGCAGTGGATGAGGGTGTGAAAATCAGTGCCGGAGCCTATGAAGAGCCCAAAGCCAATGTATCCGCCCCTGTCACCAGTGAGAAGAAAGAGGTGGAACAGGTGGCAGTAAGCAGCATTGCCATCAAGGCAGAACCGGCAAATGCCACTGCCAAGAAAGATATCGTCATTGCTACGCCAAACCCAAGTGCGAATGTTTCCATCTATTTCGACCCGGACAACATGGTGGCTCAGAAGGATGCTACTCTCACCAGAGCATGGGAGGACCTGAATACGGAAGTGAAGTTCAACAACGGAAACTATGAAATCACCATTCCCACAGGCGCTACGATTGCCGGAAAATATGCCACACGCATAAAGGCCGAAAAAGTGACGAGCAAAGAAACGGTGGGCGAAGCCAACCTTGCCAACGGCGCGGAAACCGTAAAAAAGGATAACAGCGGAAATATATCCGGCATCAAAGATTTTGAAATAAAAGTTGCCATCAAAGCAGGATGGGAATACACCACAACTCCCGCCGCCGCACTGAAAGCAGCCGGTGCAGAGGATGAGAAACTGGCGGCAGCCATCGAAGCGCAAATCCGGTCTACGGAAGGCAACCCGCTTGTTTATACCGTAGAGCGTGTCCTGAAGACCAACATCAGCGGAAACAGCATTCTC
>ENA-UAPG01000757-UAPG01000757.1-human-gut-metagenome-genome-assembly--contig:-NODE-757-length-10309-cov-17.371367_pt1 | contig 10309 bp, 10 predicted proteins | sample MGYA00243478_ERZ654573 | MGnify/ENA primary metagenome ERZ654573 (study PRJEB26926, sample SAMN06164711) | human gut metagenome | biome: ENVO:00009003; feature: ENVO:2100002; material: ENVO:00002003... | reverse complement strand
TGACATCTAATGTTCATCATATCACAGATGGATGGATTTGGCATCTGTCTATTATTGAAAATTCAGGATACTTTTCTTTTGTTTTTCTGTTTTTTTCGCCGGATAAGCCATTGTTACGGGGTAATAATGTACAAGTTGTATGATATGTACATACAAGCTGAATGGAACAAATGTACCAATAGTACATACAACTTAAATACAATTTTCCGTTAAAATGTTTAAAAAAATAGAATATCCTCTTGACACAAATGAAATACAGGTGTACAATGTGCTTACAGTTAAAGGTGATACACGATACATAACGTGCAAAATGCACAAAAAACAAACCAAAGCATTGTGCATGTTTTATCGTGAGAAAAAACCAACATGTACATAACTTGTACATGAAATCATTTAAAGGGAGGAAACAAAATGAACAAGAAATTACTTAGCACAGTACTTGCAGCTACAATGGTATGCTCTATGGGCGTAGCTTCCACAGCAACTGTATTTGCAGAGGAAGAAGAGCAGAAGACTGTTGGTATTCTGATGCCGACTCAGTCATCAGAGAGATGGATCAACGATGGTGCCAACATGAAAGCACAGCTGGAAGAAAAAGGCTACAAAGTAGAGCTTCAGTATGCAGAAGATGATACCGCAATGCAGGTTTCTCAGCTTGAGAACTATGTAGGAAAAGGTGTTGACTGTCTGGTTATTGCAGCAATCGACTCAGGCGTACTTGTAAATGCTGAGGCACAGGCTAAGGAAGCAGGCATCCCGATCATCGCTTATGACCGTCTTCTGATGGACACAGATGCTGTTTCTTACTATGCAACTTTTGATAACAAGGGTGTTGGTACTGTTATCGGTAACTACATCAAAGAGAACAAAGATCTTGATGCAGCTCGTGAGGCTGGTGAATCCTATACCATCGAGTTCTTTATGGGATCTCCGGATGATAACAACGCACTTTTCCTGTACAATGGTATTATGGAAGTACTTCAGGAGTATCTGGATGACGGAACTCTGGTATGTAAATCAGGAAGAACTTCTTTTGAAGACACCTGTATCCTCAGATGGTCTCAGGAAACAGCTCAGGCTAACTGTGAGAACATCCTGACAGCAAACTATGCAGATGAAGATCTTGATATCGCATGCTCCGCATTTGACGGATTTGCATACGGAATCAAAGCAGCTCTTCTTGGTGCCGGATACACAACAGAAAACTGGCCGATGATCACAGGTCAGGACGCTGAGGTTATGGCTACAAAGAACATCATCGACGGAACTCAGACAATGTCTATCTACAAAGATACACGTCTTCTTGCTGAGAAAGCTGTTACTATGGTAGATGCAGTTCTTAAGGGCGAAGAGCCGGAGATCAACGATACAGAGCAGTATGACAACGGCAAAATGGTTGTTCCTACATATATGTGTGAGCCGGTTGCAGTAGATCAGTCTAACTATAAGGAACTTCTGATCGACGGCGGATACTACACAGAGGATCAGCTTAAATAATAAAACTAATTGAATGCGCGATTTTTAGGGGCGGCGGGAGAATCCGCCGCCCTTGTTTTAGAATAAAAGAAAAGGAGAGAGGGAGAGGCATGTCTGAAGTTATTTTGGAAATGAAGCACATAACAAAGGCATTTTCCGGCGTAAAGGCTCTGGATGATGTAAACCTTCAGGTGAAGAAGGGTGAGATCCATGCATTGTGCGGTGAGAACGGAGCAGGCAAGTCAACTCTGATGAATGTACTTTCCGGTGTGTATCCTTATGGTTCATACGAGGGAGACATTATCTATAAAGGTGAGACCTGTAAGTTCCATAAGATCAAGGACAGTGAAAACAAGGGTATTGTTATCATTCACCAGGAACTGGCATTAAGCCCCTATCTGTCAATTGCAGAAAATGTTTTCATGGGCAACGAACGTGTTTCCATGAAAGGTGTCATTGACTGGACCAAGACAAGAGGAGAGGCAAAAGAAGCCCTGGCTCATGTAGGCCTTGAAAATGAAAACTTAAATGCTCCTGTAAATACACTTGGAGTAGGAAAACAGCAGCTGATCGAGATTGCAAAAGCAATGGCAAAGAACGTAGATCTTCTGATCCTGGATGAGCCTACAGCGGCTCTTAATGACGAGGAGTCTGCGCAGCTTCTGGAAATTATGCTGGAGCTGAAAAAGAAAGGCGTTACCTGTATCATTATTTCCCATAAGCTGAATGAGATCAGTTATGTAGCAGATGCCATTACGATTATCCGTGACGGAAAGACTATCGAAACACTGAAAAAAGGTGTGGATGAATGGACAGAGGACCGTATTATCAAAGGTATGGTAGGACGTGAAATGAACAACCGCTATCCGGTTCGCGATAACTGTCCGATTGGTGATGTGGTGCTGGAAGTTAAAAACTGGAACGCATATCACCCGGAAATTGCAGAAATGCAGATCCTGAAAAATATCAACATCAAGGTTCGGGCAGGAGAGGTAGTAGGACTTGCAGGACTGATGGGAGCCGGACGTACAGAATTTGCCATGAGTCTTTTTGGCCATTCCTATGGACAGAAGATTTCCGGCGAGGTTTATATGCACGGCAAAAAGGTCAGCACAAAGACCGTTAAGGATGCCATTAATAATAAGATCGCATATACGTCAGAAGACCGTAAAACATATGGTCTGGTGCTGATCAATGATATCAAGACAAATATGACAATGGCTGCACTGCGCAATTATTATTCAAATGGTGTGGTTGTTGATGAGAGAAAAGAAAACATTGAGGCAGAGGAATACAAGAAGAAGATCAATGTAAAAGCTACATCCATCCACCAGACTGTTGGCGCTCTTTCCGGAGGTAATCAGCAGAAGGTGGTACTTGCCAAGTGGATGATGACTCAGCCGGATGTACTGATCCTGGATGAGCCTACACGAGGCATTGACGTCGGTGCAAAATATGAGATCTACTGTGCCATCAATGATATGGCCCGGGCAGGAAAAGCAGTGATCGTCATCTCTTCCGAGATGCAGGAGATCATCGGTACCTGCGACCGTGCGTACATCATCAATGAAGGCCGTATTGCAGGAGAACTCAGCCACGAAGAACTGAGTCAGGAAAGTATCATGAAGTGCATTATGGACAGTAATGCGAAAGGAGAAGAGTAATGGGAACAGATACTAAGAAAAAATATGTGAATCTGGACTTAAAGTCCCTTGGAATGATCGTAGCGCTTGTTGTTATCTTCGCTATTTTCTATGTGCTTACAGGCGGATCCAATGCAACGCCTACAAATATCAATAACCTGATCATGCAGAATGGTTATATCATTATCCTTGCAACAGGTATGCTGCTCTGCGTACTGACCGGATATATCGATCTGGGTGTCGGTTCTGTTGTAGCTCTTGGTGCTGCATGTGCGGCAAAGCTTGTAGTTGAGCAGAATGTACCGGTTGCTCTTGCATGGCTGGTTGCTATCGGAATCGGACTTGCAGTTGGTATCTTTTCCGGATTCTTTATTGCCTACCTGGATATTCCGCCATTTGTAGTAACTCTGGCTACCATGCTTATGGGACGTGGTCTTACATATACTTTACTGAAATCTCTGACAGTAGGACCTCTTCCTCAGAATTATGCATTTATCGGAACCGGATTCCTTCCTACTATCAAGGTGGACTTTGCAGGAGGGACTCTTGACCTTGTATGTGTGGCAGTAGCAGTTGTTGTGACAGTGGGTATTATCCTTTCTGAACTGAATACTATCAAAACAAATAACAAATATGGATTTGCAAATATTGTTCCGTGGCAGATGGCTGTAAAAGATATTGTTATCCTTTTGATCGTATGGTTCTTCTTTATCAAGCTTGGCCAGTACAATGGTATTCCGATTCAGCTGATCGTACTTGGATTAGTAGTGGCTGTTTATCATTTCATCACAAGCAAAACGGTTGCCGGACGTCAGATTTATGCAATGGGCGGCAATGCCAAAGCAGCAAGACTGTCTGGTATCAATACAAAGCATGTATTCTTCTGGGTATATGTAAATATGGGCGTTCTTGCAGCTCTTGCAGGTATTGTGTTATCCGCTCGTCAGGGTGGAGCCAACCCGAAAATGGGTGATGGAATTGAAATGGATGCCATCGCATCCTGTTATATCGGCGGTGCGGCTGCATCCGGTGGTGTAGGTACTGTTATCGGTGCTGTTGTAGGTGCTCTTGTAATGGGTGTACTGAACAATGGTATGTCCATGTGCGGTATGTCTACAGACCTTCAGAAAGTAGTAAAAGGTGCCGTACTTCTTGGCGCTGTTGTACTTGATGTAACAACGAAAAAGAAAAAGAATTAATCGTATAGCTGGTATATAATATGAGAATGTCAAAATACCGTCAGGTGACGGAATGGATTCAAAACAGAATAGCATCCGGAGAGCTGAACCGTGGAGATCAGATTGAATCAGAAAATGATATCAGCCGTGTCTTTGGGATCAGCCGCCAGACGGTAAGGCACGCGCTGGGGCTTTTGGAGCAGCAGGGAGTTCTGACCCGGGTTCAGGGAAGCGGAACATACGTTAGTGACGAGAAAGCAGTGGAGGAAGAAAAAAAAGAACTTTCCCATACAGTGACTATCCTTACTACATATGTGGATAATTATATTTTTCCCCGCATCCTCCGGTCTATGGTGGAACGGCTGGAAAAGGACGGATACAGTGCACGCATTATGTTCACAGGCAATCGTATTGAAACGGAACGCAGACTGCTGGAACGATTCCTTGAAGAAGGAAATCGTGACCCGCTTATTGCAGAGCCGGTCATGAGCGGTCTGCCAAATCCAAACTTGAAATATTACAGGCGGCTGATGTCCCGAGGGATTCCGATCCTGTTTTTTAACAGTTTTTATGAGGGGTTGAATATTCCTCATATCAGCATGGATGATATCCAGGCAGGAAAGATTGCTACGGAATATCTGATCCGAAAAGGACATACCCGCATTGCAGGTGTCTTTAAGACAGATGACGGACAGGGACGGAGGCGGTATCTGGGATATTTGAAAGCCCTGGGACATGCAGGGATCGAGGTGGATGAAAGCAGGATCTGCTGGATCGATACCCTGGAAATAAAAGATTTTTCCCGGATAGTGGAAAAACTGAAAAACCGTCTGCGTGGATGTACTGCCTGTGTCTGTTATAATGACGAGGTTGCCCATGAACTGACAAGAAGAATGCTTCAGAATGGCAAAAAGATCCCGGAAGATCTTTCTGTAGTAGGTATTGATAATTCGGATCTTGCCAGACTGAATCCGGTTCCTCTGACTTCTGTGGGACATCCTATGGAGGCTCTGGGAACCCGTGCTGCAGAAATGATCCTGCAGCTGATCCAAAATCCAAACAGTGATGTGACATATGAATTTCCGGTGGAGATCAGTGAACGTTCATCGGTTTGTACATATGCAGCAGAGTAATTTAGGAGGTTAGAAAGAATGAAAGCAGCAAAAAATTATAAATTCTGGTTTGCAACAGGCTCACAGGATCTTTATGGCGATGAATGTCTGAGAAAAGTAGCAGAGCATTCTAAGATTATTGTAGATAAACTCAACGCATCAGGAATACTTCCTTACGAGGTTGTATGGAAACCAACTTTGATCACAAATGAGGTGATCCGCCGTACCTTTAATGAGGCAAATGCAGATGAAGAATGTGCAGGTGTTATTACATGGATGCATACTTTTTCACCGGCAAAATCATGGATCCTTGGTCTTCAGGAATACCGCAAACCGCTTCTTCACCTGCATACGCAGTTTAATGAAGAGATTCCTTACGATACCATTGATATGGACTTTATGAATGAAAATCAGTCTGCTCATGGTGACCGTGAATATGGACATATCGTAACCCGTATGGGTATTGAACGTAAAATTGTTGTTGGACACTGGAATGACCGTGCAGTTCAGGAACGTATTGCATCCTGGATGCGTACTGCAGTTGGTATCATGGAAAGCAGTCATATCCGTGTTATGCGTGTGGCAGACAACATGAGAAACGTAGCGGTAACAGAAGGTGATAAGGTAGAGGCTCAGATTAAATTTGGATGGGAAATTGATGCTTATCCGATCAATGAGATTGCAGAAGCAGTAAAAGCTGTTTCCAAAGCAGATACAGATACTCTGGTAGAAGAGTACTATGACAAATATCAGATCATCCTTGAAGGAAGAGATGAAGCAGAATTCCGCAAACATGTAGCAGTACAGGCACAGATTGAGCTTGGTTTTGAGCGTTTTCTCGAGGAGAAAAATTATCAGGCCATTGTAACTCATTTTGGCGATCTTGGATGTCTTCAGCAGCTTCCTGGTCTTGCAATCCAGAGACTGATGGAAAAAGGCTATGGATTTGGTGCAGAGGGCGACTGGAAAACAGCAGCTATGGTACGTCTTATGAAGATCATGACACAGAACACACCAAATGCAAAAGGTACTTCCTTTATGGAGGACTACACATATAATCTGGTTCCGGGAAAAGAAGGAATCCTTCAGGCTCACATGCTTGAGGTTTGCCCGACTATCGCAGACGGTCCTGTAAGCATCCGTGTAAATCCGCTTTCCATGGGTGATCGTGAGGATCCGGCACGTCTGGTATTTGAAGCAAAAGAAGGCCCGGCTGTAGCAACATCCCTTGTTGATCTTGGAAACCGCTTCCGTCTGATCATCAATGATGTAGACTGCAGACATACAGAAAAAACAATGCCGAATCTTCCGGTTGCATCTGCTTTCTGGACACCGCAGCCAAATCTTGCTACAGGAGCTGAGGCATGGATTCTTGCAGGAGGTGCACATCATACAGCATTTTCCTATGACCTTACTGCAGAGCAGATGGGCGACTGGGCAAATGCAATGGGTATTGAGGCTGTATATATTGATAAAGATACTACGATCCGTAACTTTAAAAATGAACTGAAATGGAATTCTGTTTATTACAGATAATCAGTTTCCATGTTCCTTATATTCGAAAAAAGAAAATTATAAAATGGCTGAGAAAAAGTCCTGCTGTACTCTTTGGGTGCGGCAGGGCTTTTTCCGTGTTTAAAAATAAAACATTTTTTTTGAGATACTATTGACAAAACTATATTATATGATATATAGTATTATCAACAAAACAATATTAATAAAAAAATAATATTACACAAAGAATAAAAAGGATGTGACTCTATGGTATTTAACACAGGTGCAGCCCTTCTGGATGCAATAGTTCTTGCTATCGTATCCAAGGAACAGGATGGAACCTATGGTTACAAGATCACCCAGGATGTCCGCAGTGTTCTGGATATTTCAGAATCTACGCTGTATCCGGTGCTCAGAAGGCTCCAGAAGGATGAATGTCTGGAGACATATGATATGGCATACGAGGGCCGGAACCGCAGATATTATAAATTAACAGAAAAAGGATCTGCACAGCTGAATTTGTACAAAGTGGAATGGAAAAACTATTCTTCAAAAATTTCCAGACTGTTTGAAGGGGGAATTGGATAATGGACAGAAAAGAGTTTATGAAACAACTGGAACTTCTTCTTTCCGATATTTCAGAAGATGAGAGAAGAGAAGCTCTTGATTATTATGAAAGTTATTTTGATGAAGCGGGAGAAGAAGAGGAAGCTTCAGTAATACAGAAGCTTGGAAGCCCGGGTAAGGTGGCTGCCATCATCAAAGCAGATTTAAGAGAAAACAGTGCCTCTTCAGGAACCTATACAGAAAACGGGTATTATGATGAGAGGATGGAAGAGCCGGGGCAGATGCCCGGGGAGCGCGGTACTGACAGAAAAGAAAGAGGCTATCAGCCGAAAGAAAAACGTGGACGGGGCAAGCTTACACTGATATTGATCCTTCTGATTTTCCTTTCTCCATTTCTTGCAGGAGCAACAGGGGGTGTCATTGGAGTTTTAGTAACGGTTATTTTTCTTCCGTTTTTGTTAGCCTTTGGTGCAGGAGTCGGAGTGCTGGGGATGCTGATCGGTGGAATCGTTATGATTTTTACAGGGATCGGTCTTTGCTTCAGTACCGCGGCTGCAGGTATCCTGACTGTTGGGATTGGATGCATTTTTATGGCGATAGGGCTTGCAGGTCTTGTATTTGTGGTCTGGATCGTGGGCAGCCTGTTTCCAAGATTTCTCAGATGGTTTACAGATTGGTGTCACAGACTTTTAAGCAAAGAAAGAAAGGATGGTAAGACTGTATGAAAAAATTTTCAAAGATCGTTTTAGGGACAGCGGCAGTTTTTGGTGTTCTGGGATGTGGATTTACCGTTGCAGGAGCTGCTATGGGAGCGTCTGTAGAAGAGATGAAGTATGAAGGAAGTAATATGCAGAAAGCAGTAAACAGGATGGTCCGGATGGTAGATCACTGGGATGAGGACGATGACTGGGATGACGACTGGGATGACGATGACTGGGACGAAAAGCAGGCAGTTCCGTCAGGAGACAGCGGGACGTATGAATTTGACAGCATTTCTTCTATGGATATTGAATTAAACTATGATGAGCTGATTCTTCGTGAAAGTGAAGATCGGAAAATTACAGTTACCGTTGATGGTGATGCAGCGGATCGTGTAAGGGTAAGTACAGAAGGCTCAGAGCTTCAGATTGAAAACAAAGATGATTACAGACCGGAGGAAAGAACAGTTACGATTACTTATCCTGCAGGAACAGAATTTACAGAGGTAAGCATTGATATTGACAAAGGAACGGCAGCTCTGGAGGATGACCTGAAAGCCGGGGAATTCAGTGTTTCCGTAGGAGCAGGAACTCTGGAAAATTACGGTATTGTAACAGCCGGACAGACAGATATTGAGGTTGGAGTGGGAACTGTGGAATTAACAGACCTGGATGCAGATTATATAGAGGCAGAATGCGGCGTAGGGATGATGTCTCTTGATGTTGCAGGCAGGAAGGAAGATTATAATTACCGCATCTCCTGCGGAGTGGGAAGTGTTCTCCTTGGGGAGGATGAATTTACGGGCCTTGGCTCAACAAAAAAAGTAGACAATAACGGAGCCTCCCGTAAGATGCAGTTAGAATGCGGAATGGGAACTCTGGAAGTGGACTTTGAGGAATAAGAGAAAGGAAGTAATGGATATGAGCAACAAACGCCTTTATAAATCATCAGTAAACTGTATGCTTTGCGGTGTATGTGGAGGAATTGCAGAATATTTTGATATTGATCCTACTCTGGTGCGTCTTGCCTGGGTGATCCTTACCTGCTTCGGAGGTGCAGGAATCTGGGCCTATATCATTGCAGCGATCATTATTCCAAGAGGATAATACCTGTATAATCTTTATAAAACTGTCAATACTTCTGATGAACAGAAATATGGGTTACTGAGAACAGTAATATTAAGGAGTGTGAGTACAGTGAATAAAGAGAAAGAAGTAGAAAATTATCTGAATGGAGAGCTTTCCGAAGATGAAAGGCTGAAATATGAGATAGCCGAAGAACTGGGGCTTCTGGATCAGGTGCTGGAGAATGGCTGGAGAAGCCTTTCGGCCAAAGAAACCGGCCGGATCGGAGGGCTGATGACCCGCAGAAAAACCAATAGAAGTAAATAATATTATTCAGGGAAAATCCCGCTGTCTGAAAAGGATGGCGGGATTTTTCTTTTTCTTAAAAATGTACAGTTGTAAAACAAATCTTCCTATGATATTCTTGAATTAACTGAAAAATCAGGCGGAAACGAACAAATTACTTTGTTGATTATTATATGAAAATCAGGATGTATCGGGGGAACAGAGGCAGAGATAAAAGGAGAAATTATGAACGAGATCATTAAAAGTTTATACAACAGAAAATCTATGAGAGTTTATGAAGAGAAACCCATTCCGGAAGAAATGAAAGAGGTCATTCTGGAGGCGGCAGCCCAGGCGCCGAGCGCAGGATGTCAGCAGCTTTATACCATTCTGGATATTACAGATGAGAAATTAAAGGAAGCGCTTTCTGAAACATGTGATCATCAGCCTTTTATTGCAAAAGCTCCCATGGTTCTGGTGTTCTGTGCAGACTGTAAAAAATGGTATGATACCTACCTGGAAGCTGGATGCAGTCCACGGAAACCTGGGATGGGAGACCTGATGCTGGCTGTGACAGACACGGCTATTGCTGCACAGAATGCAGTTGTGGCAGCAGAAAGCTTTGGTATCGGTTCCTGTTATATAGGTGATATTATGGAAAACTGTGAAGAGCAGCGCAGGCTTCTTCAGCTTCCGGAATATGTATTTCCGGCGGTGATGCTGGTGTTTGGGTGGCCTACAGAACAGCAGAAAAAAAGAACGAAGCCATTACGCTTTGACCAGAAGCATAT
>ENA-UAPG01000747-UAPG01000747.1-human-gut-metagenome-genome-assembly--contig:-NODE-747-length-10411-cov-4.014581_pt1 | contig 10411 bp, 6 predicted proteins | sample MGYA00243478_ERZ654573 | MGnify/ENA primary metagenome ERZ654573 (study PRJEB26926, sample SAMN06164711) | human gut metagenome | biome: ENVO:00009003; feature: ENVO:2100002; material: ENVO:00002003... | reverse complement strand
GTATTATTTACTAAAGCGGGAGATTCGAAGCTTATCTCATCAAATCGGGGCATGGTTGTCTGATGAGACGGAAAAAATGCTGGATATTTCGCTCATAGACCGGGATCTGGAGAGTCTGGCAGCCCGTCTTAACCGGAACCTTGAGAAACAGCGGTCAGCAGTTGCGGGAGCCCTGCAGCATGAGGAGCATCTCAAGGAGTCCATAGCCAGCATCTCCCATGACCTGCGGACGCCCCTGACCGTGATTATGGGGCATATCCAACTGCTACAAAATTCTAAACTTGCCAAAGAACAGAAGGAGAGACTAGAGATCATTCAGCGCAGATGCTGGCGCATGAATGGATTAATCGCTTCGTTTTATGAGTTGGCGGTACTGGATACAGAGCAGTTAAAGCCCCAGTATGCAGTTACCAATGTATCAAATCTGCTTGCAGAATATTTGATAGAGAATGCACCTCTCTTTGAGAAAAAGAACATTCAGCCTGAAGTGATGTTCCCAGATGTCTCTGTGTTTGCAAATGTGGATCCTGGTATGTTAGGAAGAATTTATCAGAATCTTCTGGGAAACGCAATCCAATATTCCGGAGGAATGCTCAGAGTATCTCTGGAAACACTAGGTAATGATAAGCTGTTGTTTCGGATAGAAAACGCAATTAAGGAAGATAAAAAAATAGAAACGGAGCGGCTGTTTGAACGGTTCTATACAGGTGACCAGTCCCGGCAGGGAGATAGCACCGGACTTGGTCTGGCTGTCGTAAAAAAGCTAGTGGAAATGATGCAGGGGTCGGTGAACGCATCTATAAAGGAGGGGATCCTGACCATTATTGTAATTATTTAAGTGTGACACCCGGTTAGCCCGGGGAGAAGACATAGGGACAGATGAAAAATAAAAACTTAAGGAAGAAATGATATGAAGAGCAGCAGATGGAGAAGGTTATCAGAGTTATGGAAAACAGTATGGGTATTAGTATCATGGAACTGGACTGTTATTCTTTTATTTGAAATATTATATAAAATTTTGCTTACTGTTATGGCTCATTTTGGGGAGAGCATTATTACCTATGCTCTGGAGTCGGCAGGTGTAAGCTATCTTACAAACCAGAATATACTGGAGGTATTCAAAAATCCAGTCTCGCTAATCTCCCTGCTGGCCCTTTTCACCCTGTTTATCTATTTTTCATTTTTAGAGATAGCAGCCATCATTTTATACTGTGATTGTGCCAGGGAGGGAAGGAGGACAGGGCTCATGTGGCTTCTCCATCACAGCTTCAAAAGGGCATTGGCGATTTTTATGCCGAAGAATCTGGGTATGAGTATTGTAGTACTCCTTCTTATGCCATTGACCGGGATTCTTTTTGTGTCCGGTCCTCTGCGTTCACTCAAGATACCTGGTTTCATTTTAGAGTTTATAAAAGGACAGCCTCTGCTTGGTGTTATTTATTTCGGAATCACTTTGCTGCTGTTATTCTATTTCCTCCAATGGATTTTCAGCATTCACGAATTTGTGTTATATCCATGCAGCTTTAAAGAGGCAAGGATGAAAAGTGTAAAACTGGGAAAAGGTAAAAGAATCAGAACCTTTTTCCTTGTTCTGATCGGAATTCTATTTATCCATGTTATGGCATTGGGGAGTAAAGCAATCTATGTTTTATCACTTTTGCTTTGGACTAAATTTACCGTGAGCCCCCGGGAGGCAGAGTATGCATTCTGGTTCCATTATTATAGACAATCTGCTGTGGGTACGATTCTCTTTGCGTCTATAAGGGCTGTTTTCCTGATCAGTATAGTCATGGCAGCTTATTATAAGTACCAGGGCAGAACTATAGATAGGGTAAAGAGAAAAAGCACTTGGAGGAGGAACGTCTATAAATGTGTGCAGGTGTTGGTTTCCGTTATCTGTGTGACCATGTATTCAGAGATGATATATCCCCTTCAAAACGATATATTCAGAGATGAGAATATACAAATTGTGGCACACAGGGCCGGAGCTGTATTTGCACCGGAGAATACTCTGGCTGCTCTGAAAGAAGCTATCCGAAGCGGGGCAGATGCAGCAGAGATCGATGTCCAGCAAACGAGGGACGGCGTACTTGTGGTAATGCATGATACAGACTTTAAGCGGATTGCGGGGGTATCACAGAAAATTTGGGATGTAACCTATGAGGAGGGCAAGAGGTACGATATAGGAAAGCATTTAATGCAGGGATTTGAAGGAGAATATCTTCCCACACTGGAGGATATGTTAAAAGAAGCCCATGGTAAGATAAATCTGATGATAGAGCTGAAGAGCAGCGGGCATGAACAGAAATTGGAAGAGAGAACCGTGGAGTTAATCCGCAGATATCATTTTGAATCCCAGTGCACAGTTGCATCTATGGATTATTCCATCCTTGAACGTGTGAAGGAGCTGGACCCCCATCTAAAAACGGTGTATATTGCAGCGTTAGCCTATGGAGATATGACAGAACTCAACGCTGCAGATGCATTTAGTATTGAGGAAACTTTTATTACGCCGCAGCTTCTTGCACAGGCCTCTGTTCTGAACAAAGAAGTCTATGCATGGACAATAAACGACGAGAAAAGCATGAAAAGGATGATGAAACTGCAGGTAAGCGGGATTATCACAGACAATACGTATTTTACCTCTTATATTCTGAACACAAAGGGGCAAAGCGAGTGGGTGATGAATTTAGCGGAAAAAGTTTTATGAACGTACAGGCTGGATAATCCCGTCAATCCCCGAGACTCCAATTTCCAAAAGAGTTTTCTTGGTTGTGATAAAATTATTGTCCATTAAATCCCTCCAGCTTCGTGCAAACTGTGTGGTATCTTTGTCACTGAGGCTGCGAAGCATTGACAGGGATAAGCTTTTCCACCCAGGAACAGTTTCCGCTCCTGTCTCATCCAGCCGCAGTACACTTCCTTTCAGCAGTAAAATGGTAATCTGACGGTATATTTCCTGAATACAGGCAAGCGGACAGCAGTGGACTACAGCCTGCATACATGCGCTGATAACTGAAACCATAGATTTTTTTTCCTGAGGGATGGACAATGCCTGCTGGATGGACATAAGGTATTCTTCTGTGAAATTGGGAAAGGTGAACTTTATTACAGATTCACCTGTGACAGCCAGGAACTGAAGGGCTTCCAGAAAGTCTCTCAGATTATCATCAAAAGTCAGAGCCTTTAGCTTATAGGGGATACTGGAGTCTCCTGAGCAAGTAACGCGGGTGCCCACTCCATTGATGGTTTTTACTACTCCCAGCTGATTAAGCAATTGCATAGTGCGGCGGATCGTGATGGCTGACACATGATAAATATCTGCCAAAACTGCTCCGTTGGGTAGTAAGGTTCCGATAGGGTATTGTCCCTGATTGATTTTACAGATCAGTTCAATTGCCACGATATCACAGTAGCGGGTTCTTCCTTTATGAGGTTTCCAGTCAAAAGGCTCTTTTTCCTCACTGAGGGTGTGGGTATTTCTTATATATGGGTCAATCCTTTCAAAGAAAGCTGTACTTATAGCCTCCAGCTGCCGGATGATCTCCGAAGGAGTCTTTTGGGAAGCGGTCTGTGCACACTCCAGAAGGACTGCAGCAGTCTTTTCTAAAAACAAATTCGTATCATCCTTCCCATAGAGGGCATTCAGGATGTCCAGAAAGGAACTTTCAGCAAAAAATCCTATATCGTAGTACAGGCTTAATACCGTACGGCTGCCCAGGGCCTGGAGATATTTATAAAAGGTTTTGTAAAGAAGCTTCCCGTAATGAGTGGGGCTGCCCTTCTGCCCGGTTTCTCGGGGAAAAGCAAAGGCCTCTGTTGTATAAATACCCTGCATACAGATAGATGGGGAAATCAGATGAATGCCTTTGCAGAGATCTCCCAGGGCAGCTGCACGGCTCCTAAAAGCATTGCTGCTAAGATAATTATGATATGGCTTTGCCAGGACAACAGTTGGTTTCCCCCGGCAAAGCTGAACAAGACCATTCGTCTCAAGGCGCTTAAGGGCTCTCTGAGCCGGACAATATGAGACTCCATATCCCAATGCGATCTCCTGGGCGGATGGGAAGCGCTCCCCATCGTCAAAGAAACCCAGCTGGATCTGTCCGGCAAGACTCCGGTAAATGGTTTGTTCCTGACTGTTAGAGTAAGACATATGTACTTCCTTTCAATGCTCAGACAAGTAGTAAAATAACTGTTGAAGGCTCCATGGTTACCCTATCCATCTTTGCAGTACATTCATCAGCTGTTCCACATCAATAGGTTTTGCAATATGGTCATTCATTCCCACGCTGCGCGCTTTGCCCACGTCAGCCACAAAGGCGTTGGCAGTCAGGGCCAGAATGGGAATGGTATGTGCGTCTATCCGCTTCATGGAGCGGATGGTTTCAGTGGCGATATAGCCATCCATCTCAGGCATCTGAATATCCATAAGCACGGCGTCGTAGTAACCGGGAAGGGAGGCCTGAAAGGCCTCTACCGCATGGCGGCCGTTTTCTACGGCATCCACTGTGATGCCCTGCATCTCAAGCAGCTCAGCGGCAATCTCACGATTCAAATCATTATCCTCGGCAAGAAGAATATGCTTTCCCGGGAGACCGGGATGTTTATTCTCTGCCGGATCATCAAGCGCATCCTGACGGCTGGTGGAGAGGAACAGCTGCAGAACATGGAGCATTTTGGACTTAAAGAGAGGCTTGGTAATAAACGCATCCGCCCCTGCACGGACAAACTCATCTTCAATGTCGGAGTAGTCATAGGCGGAAATGATTATGATTGGCACATGCTCTCCAAGCTGTTCCCGGATGGCTTTCAGGGTTTCCAGCCCATCCATCTCCGGCATCTGCCAATCCAGGATAACAGCAAAGAAATCATCCTTCCGGCTATGGGCATAGGCCACGCATTCCACAGCTTCAAGACCTGATAATACCCAAAATCCGCGCATTCCCAGTTCATTCAGAAGTGCTGTGGCGTTCTCACAGACGATTTTGTCGTCGTCTACTACCAGTACAGGGAGACCTTCCAATTCTTTTTCACAGACCTCTTCCTCACTGATCCACTCAAACTGAACAGAAACAGTAAACTGTGAGCCTTCTCCCGGCCGGCTCTTGACATCGATAGAACCGTTCATCATCCTCACAATATTCTCTGTGATGGCCATACCGAGCCCAGTTCCCTGAATCTTGCTGATGCGGGGATCCTCTGCCCTGGAGAAAGGCTCGAAGATATGAGGAATATAGTCGCTGTTCATACCAATTCCATTATCCTGTATAACAAACTCAAACCGGGCTTTCTCGGGATTCAGAGAGGGAAGTTCGTTGATGAACAGACTGATCTTTCCTCCGTTGGGGGTATATTTAATGGCATTGGACAAAAGGTTCATAAAGACCTGATGCAGACGGTCACCGTCCGCTACGATTTTCTCGTGGCGGACCTGTCCCACACTAATCTGGAATTCCAGCTGCTTTTCTGCAATCAGCGGTTTGCACATATCGGCTACATTCTGTGTAAGCTCAGGCAGATTTACCTCTTCCGGCATAAGATCAATTTTTCCGCTCTCTATTTTGGACATATCTAACACTTCGTTAATAAGACTGAGCAGATGGCGGCTGGAGACATTAATTTTATTCAGGCAGTCATGGACCTTTTCCGGTGAGTCTAGATTAACCTGGGCAATAGCGGCCATTCCCATAATGGCGTTCATAGGGGTACGGATATCATGAGACATTGAGGACAGGAAATTTGTTTTTGCAGAACTGGCCACCTGCGCCGTCCGGTAGGCATCCTCCAGAGCCAGGCGCTGGCGCTCCTGTTCTTTCCGTTCCTGGGTTACATCAATCCCCACACGGTAATAGGAGGGAATTCCATCCCAGCTGTTCTCTCCGCTTATGTAGCATAAGGTCATGGTCAGAATTTTGAGCTCTCCGCTGTGAGAGATCACTCTGGCTTCTATAACTGCGCTTTCCCCTGTTTCCCGAATCTTCTGCATAACCGCTGTAACACGACTCTTATCCTCTGGATGAATATAGGTACACTGAAAGTGAAGTTCTTTTTCCAGCTGTTCTTTCGTATAGCCGATGACCTGCAGAAACTCGGCTCCGTACCAGAGGATGGTCTGGCAGTCTCTGGCGTCAATCCGCACAAAACCGCCGGGGATGGTCCTGAGAAGGGATTCCCTCTCCCTGTCCTTCTTGGCAAGTTTGTATTCCGTGCTGTACATATCATGAGACAACTCTATGCGGGCTTTGCGCCCCTTCCAGTTTACAATACGATTTTTAATCATAAAGGTCCGTTTCAGCACAGGGTTATTAAATTCCCATTGGTAAAATTCATCTTCCCGCAGCTTGTCATTGGTACAAAAGGGACAGGGGGAGGTCCGTCCCTGAATCACTTCGTAGCATTTCCGCCCCACTATGGATTCTCTGTGTGACTGAAGTGTCTCACATGCAACGGTATTTACAAAAAGAAGCTCGTAGGTTTCCATGTCACAGATATAGACATTTCCTACATATTCATCCATCATCCATTCAAAATACCGGGATTTCTCGTCCCGTGCCGAAATGATGTCATGGATGTCTGTATATACAGCCAGAAGGACAGGACAATCGCCGGATTGCTCCTGAGTGATGGTTCCCGTCATGCGAACCCATCTGCAGCCATTGCCCTTCTGAGGTGTCCGGCAGTCCAGGGTAAAAGTCTTATCTCCATTTTGAAAGGCAGCATAAGCGGTGTCTCTGATTTTAAGAAATTCTTTGATGTGTTTTTGATAGTATTGAGAGAGACTTGGAAAAAGTGTCTGGTATTCAGATTCTGTATATCCCATACTTTCGTAAAAATATTGATTTGCACAAAGGAGGGTGAATTCCTTATCCAATCTATATTTGCTGGCACTAATGCCAAGGGTGTCTATAAAAGCGTCCCGGTATCCTTCCATAAAAGTTCTCCTTTGTCAACCATAAATGTATTTGATGGAAATTTGTCATATGTTAATCTTGATCATATTATATCTAATCAGATCTTCAAAAGCAATACAATACTGTATTTTCCCGTGGGCAGCCGGCCGATCGCATGAGCCCTGGAGGAACGGGTGATTTTTACTTTTGTTTTGCATGCAAATATGATACTATTGTATTTATAAGCAGGTTCTGCGCCAGCGTGAGAACCTGCCCAGAGCATTTGCAAAAATGTGAGAGGGATAAGAGGATGGAAGAAAAAGCACCCAAGTATTATGTCATAAAAAAAGATATTATCAGGAAAATTGAGACTGAGGAGTATACTGCGGGGGAGACCATACCCAGCGAGCGGATACTTATGGATTACTATCAGGTGAGCAGGATCACCATCCGCAAGGCCGTGGATGAACTGGTCATGGAGGGATATCTGTATAAGGTACAGGGAAAAGGCACCTATGTAAAGACGGATGAAAACAGCCATGACTTATTTGCCATTACCAGTTGTACGGAGGATGTCAGGAAGATGGGGATGACCCCTACGAAAAGAGTGATTGTATCTCAGATTGTGCCTGCAGACAGAAGCAAGGCCAAAGCGCTGGGGCTGCTCCCTGGGGAGGAGGTTTTCCGCCTTGGCAGAGTCTTGTATGCCAGCGGGGAGCCATTGAATTATACGGTGACCAATCTGCCGTATAAACTTTTCCCCAGAATTGACCGGCATGATTTTGCGGCAGAGTCCCTGTATGAGACATTGAACAACGAGTACGGCTGTACACTTACTAAGGCAAGAAGAACTCTGGAGGCTGTTCTGGCCACAGATGAGATTGCAGAGTATCTGGACATTGGAGTGGGGATGCCTCTCATAAAGTTTGGATGCACTACTTACGGAATGATAGACGGGGAGGAGTTTCCGGTGGAACGTTTTCACTGCTACTACCGGACGGACAAATATAAATTTTATATTGATCAGATAGCATCAGAAAATAATAGTTAATGTGAAAATATGAAACAGACAGAACCAGTTTTCCAAAGGCGGGGCCTTGGGAAACTGGTTCTGTTTTTCCCCGAAACGTACTGGTATCCTGCTGAGATATAAAAAAGTTGAAATTTTTCGTGTAGAAAATTTCTGGTTAAAATTGTAGAAAATCACCAAAAAACTAAAAAATGAGGGTAATCTATTGACAAAAACGGATAAAGGAGTAATATAAAAGCACAAGTGGTCATGACGACATAACGACATAATATGATGAGCTGAACAATACAAGAAAAAGGCAGGGTGAAGATGGAGGAAGAACACATACCCAAGTATTTCTCACTAAAGAGAGACATTATTCAAAAGATTGAAATGGAAGAATATGCAGGAGACTTGCCCATACCCAGTGAGAGGGAAATGATGGAGAACTACCAGGTAAGCAGAATTACCGTGCGCAAGGCCATTGATGAACTGGTGAAGGAAGGATATTTATATAAGGTTCAGGGAAAAGGTACTTATGTAAAATCCGATGAGAACAGCCAGGACCTGTTTGCCATTACCAGCTGTACGGAAGACGTACTGCGGCTGGGGCTTCAGCCCTCCAAGCGGTTAATGACGGCAGAATACATACCTGCGGACAGCAAGAGGGCAAAAACGCTCCACATTACTACGGATGACCGGGTTTTCCGTATGGGCAGAATCCTGTATGCACAGGGAGAACCGCTGAATTATACGGTCACTTATCTTCCGGAAAAGATATTCTCCGGCATTGATCAATATGATTTTGTGAATGAATCTCTGTATCATGTCATTCCCCGCCAGTACGGGATACGCATAACCAAGGCCAGAAGAACCATAGAAGCAGTTCTTGCCAAGGACGAGATAGCGGAATATCTGGATATTGAGGAGGGGATGCCGATTATACTCTTTGGATGTACAACCAGTGGTATTGTAAATGGGATGGAGGTCCCCATAGAGTACTTTAAGTGCTACTACAGGACAGATAAGTTTAAGTTTTCTATTAACCAGATAAAATAAAGGAGGAAGAAAGGATGAAAAAAGGAACAAAGAAATTTTTAGGAGGATTACTGGCAGCTGTGATGGCTGTGGGGATGCTTGCAGGCTGTGGAGGTGATTCCGGGAAGGAAGACGGCAAGGAAGCGGCAGCAGGGGGCAGCGACGTTAAGATGGCTATCGTATGCTCTAACTCCGGACAGAACGACAATGGGTATAATCAGTCAGCCTGCACGGAGGGAAAAGAGATTGCAAAGGAACTGGGAGCAGAGTGTAAGATTGTGGAACCGGTAAATGGAGTTCCGGCAGCTCTGGAAACTCTGGCAGAGGATGGCTATAATCTTATCTTTAGCCTGGAGTATGATTTTGACGCTTTAATCAAAGGCGTTGGGGGAGCAAAGCCCATCGCAGAGCAGTATCCGGACACTTGGTTTGTAGTATTTAACGATAATCCCAACAGAGACGATAAAGGGGAAACAATCCATGATAACGTAATCTCTGTACTGTTCGATGTGCACGAAGCATCCTACCTGGCAGGATACCTGTCTGTGTATATGAATGAAAATATGGATAAACTGTTCCCTGAAGGATATTCCTTAACTCCGTTAGATCAGTCCAGAGGAATCGGATTCATCGGGGGAACCAACTCCAACGGTATTCTGGTTTATTCCTACGGATTTATCCAGGGAATCAACAAGGCAGCAGAAGAACTGAATGTAAACTATGATTATTATGCAAAATATGATGCTGGATTTACAGATCCCGCACTGGGCAGCACTGTAGCAGGTACCTTCTATGAAAGCGGGGCCAATGTGGTTTTCGCAGATGCCGGTGTGGTAGGGGATGGAATCACTTCCAAAGCGAAGGAAGTTGGCAAGATAGCCATCCAGACAGATGCGAATCTGGACGATCAGCAGCCAGGACATGTATTAACCAGTGTACTGAAGATCACCGGAGTGCCCGTAAAAACGATTACGCAGGCATTTGCAGACGGAAAGATCAATGAGATGGAAAAGGAACAGAGCTACAATCTTGCGTCCGGCGCGACCGGTATTACAGACTTGGCAGAGATGAGTAAGCATGTGGCAGATTCTGCTGTATGGGATGAGATAAAAGCTAAAACGGATGAAATCAGCAAGCAGATTCAGGATGGATCCATTGATGTTGTTAATAAACAAATCGGAGAAGAATTCGATCCCGCAACCTGCCCCCATGTCACCATTAAAACAGAGTAGGAACAGCGGAAGAAGAGGGGCCTTTGGAATAAGGCCCCTGTCTGAAAAGGAGCAGATTCATGAGTATCATACAAACGGTTGATCTAACAAAGAAGTTCGATGCCTTTGTGGCAAATGATAAAATCAATATATCGGTAGAGCCCCAGGAGATCAAGTGTATTGTGGGGGAAAACGGCGCAGGAAAGTCTACCCTTATGAACATGCTGTACGGCTGTCTCTTATACACATCTGACGCTGCC
>ENA-UAPG01000740-UAPG01000740.1-human-gut-metagenome-genome-assembly--contig:-NODE-740-length-10446-cov-9.884323_pt1 | contig 10446 bp, 5 predicted proteins | sample MGYA00243478_ERZ654573 | MGnify/ENA primary metagenome ERZ654573 (study PRJEB26926, sample SAMN06164711) | human gut metagenome | biome: ENVO:00009003; feature: ENVO:2100002; material: ENVO:00002003... | reverse complement strand
CTCTCCTGGAAGGCTTGTGATAATGCGCAGCATCTTTGCTCGTCCAGATATGGAGATTGTATAAAAATATTGTATAGCTCCTGGTGGAGATTCTTTAACTTTTCAAAGGGTATCCAGGTAAAATCTGTGATCAAGCTTAATTGCTTTGTTTCGTTAGTGCAGAAGGGTTTCGTATCGACTTCTGCAAGGGGCTGGATACGGCTGGTGAGAATATTATGCCAGAGGCTGGTGCCGCTGTCAAAAATGGGTGCCGGCCCCATCCATTCTAACGTCTCTACATTTCGTACGGCACCAAAGTTGCCGAAATGCCTGTCTGTGTTCGCCATCAGATAATCAAATACCAGCATCTGATCGAGAAATTTATGGATTCCGGGTATCCCAAGGCTGTCACATGCCCGCAGGAAATGTTCATAAGCAGAATATTGGCTTCTCTTTTTTAGTGACTTGTTAATACTGACTGCACTTACAAGTTCTGTACTGTTTGTAATAAAATTTTCGCATATGCTGTATGGTATTTGTTCTTCCCATAGAAGGCCATATGAAACATGGTTATCCATCCCCATACATTCTAATAGTTTTGTTGCGAATACTTCGTTCAGCGGCTCCTGCATATAGGGCGCACTTCCCCCTTTTATCAGACATCTTTTACCGTTGATAATTTTCCACTTTTTCCTTAACCAGCCGTCAGAAGTGTTGCAGGGAGACATAAGGTCTGCCTCTTTTCCCAGCGGCTGTCCAAACAATGCATTTCCTACATCCTCGGAAAAAGAATTCTCAAAAAAGTTCACCTTTGTCCATGACAATTCCATATCCGCCGGATTCATCCAATACTGATCCGACAAACTCAGGCCAAAGCATTTCATAAGAAGCTGCTTTGTGTCAATCATTTCCAAATGCTCAAGTGCTTCCAAGATACCCAGCCGGCTGGCTGGTATGGAACGCCCCTGCCACCATTCGTTTAAATCTCTGCGATTGGGCAGACCGTCTCTTTTCTCTATTCCCACTGGTAGGTAATTCAGATCATATACTTTTAAAACTTTAGTAATGGCAGATGAATCATGGTCAATCTGCAAATCTATAATAGGAGTATTTTTATTCATAAGTGTGCATTGCACCTATATTTCCTCCTCTCCGGCTGATGCCATAAAATATAGCCATTATTATATCACGGTAAGTGGGTTATTGTCACTGCCGCTTTCGTATAAAATCCCAATTTCCTATTTTTCTGCAGGCCCTCTGTAGCTTTTCCTCACCTGCTGCCAGATAAATTGCACGGCTGGTACCGCTTTCCTCAACGGCATATGCAATCCTCTTTATCTTCCATCTCAACTGAAATAAGATTCCAGACTCTCCTGCAGCCGTTTCCATGATCTCACCTTTCTCTCCGTCACCCTGTCCTCCGGCAGTATCTCACTGCAGAGGATCGGAGAATCCACCCTATATTTCTTCCTTCCCCCAGCCACGGCAGCACCGCTTTGGTTGGCATAGCAGTAGAGGCATCCATGGGGACAAGTGTCATAGGCGCCAATATCAATACTCTCCATACAGCCACACTCACTTCTCTGGTTCTTGTCCTTTCCAGCTTCCAGGCCGCAGCCGCACAGGCGCCCGATCAGTTCTTTGTCCATACAGCTCCCGTGGGCGATCCCGTATTTCTGAAGGTCCGCCTTTTCCGCACAGGTCACGATCTCCATGCCGTGGCTTTTGGCGGTCCGGGCCAGCTTCCCGGCCAGCACGCACAGACTTTCCTCCTCAAAGGGTTCACAGCCCAATCTTTCCAGGTTCTTTCGTATCTTAGGGTAGAAATCCAGAAAACTGATGACCACCCGCTTTGTATATCCTTCCAATGCATCCGCAATCTGTGCAAATGCCCGCAGATGGTAATCAGCCGTATACCGTTCGCTGAAAAAGATAGGATCATACCGCCATATGACCCGCTCTGCTCCCAGACTGCCGGCAAGTGACCGGAATGCTGGGATCAAAACCCGTTTCTTATCCGGCAGCCCTGGCTCCACATCTCTTCCGTATCCGGTCAGTGTAAACTGAAAGTAATACATGTATCCTTTCAGTAAAGAAAGCCGTTCCAGCATGGGCGCAGGATTCTTTGTCCAGAATACAATGCAGTCCACCACCTCCGGGGCCAGGGAAATACGGCTGACCTGGTGGCGGGAAACAGGATTGCGCACACAGGCATACCCCGCTTCTATCCGCTCAAAAAACCAGTCCGAATAATATGCCGGCACATCTGTTCTCCGGCTCACACTCAGGATCAATCACGTCACCTCTTTTCCGAAAATATGTTCGTTTTTCTGATTATACACCATTCTGTCCCTTGACACAACCGTGACACAAATTTCAAGGAAAATCCCCCAAAATTCGTCTTGTCCCACTCCTCTTGATTGTCTATACTTAAAGACAGGAAAAGTATAGAACAGAAAGGTAACGAACAGTTATCGGAAAAGTTTTATAACAGGAGGAAAATCCATGAACAGAGAATACCATGTAGCAGTCACAGGCTGTGATCACGCGGAGGGAACAAAAGAGGCTCCCTTCAGAACCATATCAAAGGCAGCAAAGACCGCCGAAACAGGGGATAAGATCATTGTGCATGAGGGTGAATACCGGGAATGGGTAAAGCCGGAACACAGCGGCTACAGCAATATCAGCCGCATTGTATATGAAGCCGCCCAAGGGGAAAAGGTGGTTATCAAAGGCTCCGAGCGAATTCAGAACTGGGAGAATATAGAGGGAACTGTCTGGAAAGCCGTTGTTCCAAACACACTTTTCGGGGACTATAATCCATACAAAGAGCCGCTGTGGGGTGACTGGTTCATCTATCCGGATGACAATTCCGTCCATGCAGGTGACGTATACTTAAACGGAAAATCTTTCTATGAAGCAAAATCCCTAGATGAGGTGAAAAATCCCCAGATCCGCACAGAGGGATACAATCCGCCGTGGACAAAACATCCGGAACCGATCAAGGATACAGCATGGACCATTCATCAGTGGTACGCTGAGACTGACCATGAAAACACATATATCTACGCCAACTTCCAGGGCGCTGACCCGAACAAAGAACTGGCTGAGATCAATGTGCGCAAGTGCTGTTTCTACCCTGAGAAAACAGGCATGAATTATATTACGGTGCGGGGCTTTGAGATGGCTCAGGCCGCCTGCCCGTGGACACCGCCCACAGCTGACCAGCCGGGCCTTTTGGGTGCCAACTGGAGCAAGGGATGGATCATGGAAAATAACATCATCCATGATGCCAAATGCAGCGGCATCAGCATTGGAAAAGAGGCATCCACAGGACATAACCACTGTACCAGAAGGCATAGAAAACCAGGTTACCAGTACCAGATGGAAGCTGTGTTCCGCGCTCTAAAGATCGGCTGGAGCAAAGAGAAGATCGGTTCTCACATTATCCGGAACAATGTGATTTATGACTGCGGACAGAATGGTATTGTAGGTCATATGGGCTGCGTATTCAGCCAGATTTATAACAACCATATTTACAATATCGCTGTCAAACATGAGTATTTCGGCTACGAGATCGCAGGCATCAAGCTCCATGCAGCTATCGACGTGCAGATCCGCAACAATAACATTCATGACTGCACCCTTGGTACCTGGCTTGACTGGCAGGCACAGGGCACTCGTGTCAGCAAAAACCTGTTCTACAACAATGACCGTGACCTGATGGTTGAAGTGACTCACGGACCTTATATGGTGGACAACAACATCTTTGCCTCCGCCTATAACTTTGACAACATTGCCCAGGGCGGCGCTTACGTTCATAACCTGTGCTGCGGAACCATGAGAAGAGAGGATGTTCTGAACCGCTCTACCCCATATCATTTCCCGCACAGCACAGAGGTGGCAGGCACTACCCCTGTATATGGAGGGGATGACCGTCTGTACAACAATATCTTTGTGGGCAGTGCGGATGCCTATACGGAGCAGTCCTTATGCGGAACCGAAGGCTACAACGGCTCCACCACCACTCTGGAGGAATATATGGAAACCGTTGCCTCCATGGGTAATGAGGACCTGGAAATGTTTGAACAGGTAAAACAGCCGGCCTACATCAATCACAATGCCTATCTGAAAAATGCTCCGGCATTTGATAGGGAAAAAGATAACTTTATAAGCCAGGCTGACCCGCAGGTAAAGATCTCCGTTGAGGGAGAAGAAACCTACCTGGAGATCCAGCTTGAAAAAGACATGCTGGATATACCTTCTGAGATCATCTGCACAGAAAAACTGGGTATGGTCCGCATTCCGGAAGCTCCCTTTGACGGCCCTGACGGTGAATCCATTGTTCTGGATACTGACTACAACGGTGCCAAACGCTGCGAGACACCTGCAGCCGGACCTTTGGAAGGCCTGAAAGAAGGATACAACAAAATAAAGATCTGGGGATAACCCAATACAATAAAAACGGGACGCCGAAGATCCAGGCGTCCCGTTCCATTATTTATCCAAATACCTCTTTTCATATTCATCCACAGCGATCGGTTTACTGAACAGAAATCCCTGCGCCAGTTCCACACCGCAGGCACGGAGGACTCCAAGCTGTTCCTCTGTCTCAATCCCCTCTGCCACGATCTGGATGCCCATCTGTTTCCCCATCTCCACAATGGAACTTATGATAGCCCGGGCTTTGGGATTTTTCACCACATCATCCACCATACTCTTATCCAGTTTCAAAACATCGAACTCCACTGCCGACAAAAGAGCCAGATTGGCGTATTCTGTGCCAAAGTCATCAATGGTCACAATAAATCCCGCCTCCCGGATTTTTTCGATCAAAGTACCAATATCAATATCATTGACGCTTCTGACGGTCTCTGTTATTTCTATCTCAAGATATTTGGGTGAGATTTTGTATTGTTCGCATATGCCCAAAAGACGTTCTATGAAATGCGGCTGGGCCAGGGAATATCTTGAAAAATTCACGGATACAGGAAACCCCTTTTTTCCCTCCATGCTCCATTCTTTTATCTTGGAACAGATAAATTCAAACACAAAGAAGTCAATCTGGCTGACTGTCTGGGATTCCTCCAAAAGAGGGAGAAAATTGCCCGGAAGAACCAGGGAGCCATCTCTGGACTGGTATCGGATCAGGGCCTCCGCGCCCACTGCCATTCTGTCCGAAGATGAAATCTTTGGCTGCAGATAAACCACAAACTGGTTCCTGCTGATCTCTTCCCTGAGTATTTCAGGATCCGTCAGATAAAGCAGCTCGTCACTGTGATGACGGTACCTCTTGGAAACCGGGTTATTCCTGTAAAATTCCTTCTTGTCCTCATACATCCTGGCATCCGCATTTGCCACAGCCTGACTTACGTCCACCAGCTTCTCTGTCCACTGGGAACCAATGGCTGCCTTGCACAGTTCATCTCTTTTGAAAGATGCCCGCAGAGCATTTACCTTTCCACGGAAATGCTCTTTTGATACACCGGGGCAGACGATCACAAACTCGTCACCTCCCACCCGGTAAAAACTGCCGTCCTGAAAAACCTGTTTCATGCGCTCCGCGCATTCAACAAGCACTTTATCCCCGAAAGCATGGCCAAACTGGTCATTAATATCCTTCAGCCCGTTGACATCCAGGTAAACAATACCCACGCTTCCCTCTCTTCCCGCCAGCTTCTGCATATCTTCCATGTAGCGGTTTCTGTTGTAAAAGGATGTGAGGGTATCAAAATAACTGAGATGGGACAACTGCTGCTCATCCTCTGCTCTGCGATAGGAAAGCAGGATAAAGTAGCAAAGTGTCTGAAGGATCGAACCGATATTTATCAGACGTTCCTCCGGGAGATTATCCACACCAAGACATCCCACCACCACCCCTTCCTTTTCCAGAGGGGATATGGCTATATTGCGGATATTCCGCTCCCGGATGATATCCTCACTTCCCGGAAACACTTTCCTGAATTCCTCCGCACTTTTTATGACTATGCAGCCTTCCTTACGCAGTATCCCGCGCCACTGTTCCATTTGTTCCCTGCGCAGGTTCTGCAGAACCTCCTGCCGGGATTCCACATTTTCGGCACACCATTCATAGTCGTTATTGAAAACTCCTCCTGTCAGGTTAAACATATATGTTCTCTCTGCATTTAAAAACATACCGCTCTCCCGCAGGACATCTTTTACCGCGTCTCCTATATCTTTTTCACAGTACAGCGTTCTGATGCATTCCATCACCATCTGCTCTGAGCTGAGGGCATACCGCAGCTTTTCTTTTTCATACTCTGCTTCCGTAGTATCAAAAGCCAGCTCCAGGCGCGCCTGTTTTCCATCCCACTCAATCAGACGGTCTTTGAACAGGTAATGCCGGCCTGTAATGGGATTGGTATTTTCCCAGGTATAATTCTCTCCGCTTTTCAGATATTTGGTAGTACAGAATGGACAGGGGCTATCTCTTCCCTGTAGTACCTGATAGCAGAGTTTCCCCTTCACATCATCTATCTGAAAACTGCGCTTTCCCGCTTCATTTATGAATAACAATTCATATGTATCAATCTCAGAGACATACAGGAGTTCAGAGATTTCATTCATGGGCGCTTGAATATCCTCTGTCATTCTGGAAAGTTTACGGCTCTTTTCCAGATTGGCATTCTCCATCAATGCAACTGCCTTACGCCTTTTCTCCTGCTGCTTCATATAAAATGCAAGAAAGATTGCCGCAGCCGTACATATAAGGGTCAGCGCAGCAAAACAGATCTGTGCCATACGCACGTAACCCTCCGCATACTGCTCCGCAACCCCTACACTCTGATCAGCCAGCTCAAAATATTCTTCGCTCAAACGGTACAGCGTACTGCTGTCCGCCCCCTGTCTCACCTTCAGGATCTCCAGTTTTATCTCTTCCCAGCGTTCCTGCATAAGGGCCATCATTTCCTGATATTTTGCGTCATTGAGCTTGACCAGATGATTTTCCCCTTTTCCCGTGCGCAGCTCTTCTATGATGCCGTCCAGCTTATCTATCAGGGCATCATCCCGGCGTCCTTCCAGTTCCTCTTTCACCAGCCTTTGGGTCGCTCCTCGCACCACCCCGGTATAGTTGATGACCCTTGCATTTCCCTGGAGGCTCCTCATAGAATATAAGGACAGAAGCCCGGATAATACCAGAGCGACCAGCAGAAAAATGGTTCTCATCTTCTTTTGCATATGCACTTGCCCTCAAACCTTTCTCACAGACGGCCATGCCGCTTTTAGGGAAACGGCAGCGCATCAGTAAACGGTATTTCTTCTTTCTTCTAAGTATAGAATGTATTTTACTGCAAGTCAATGCGCTTTGTCTTTGTCCATTAAAAACCTTTTTCTGTACTTTATTTTCCCATAGTCCAGTATTCTTTTGAGGTAAATCGAATCATAGGCACCGCCAATTATCCCTGCCACCGGAATCCCCTGCAAAAACTTCATATACAGCAGTTCTTTTGAGAGGACAGAGGAGGTTTTTCTGATCTGCTCCCCGCTGTCGTATCCCTGGGGTACTGTCTGCTCCATGATATATCGGTCTGTCTGTTCATTGATCTGTCTCAGAGCGTCTCCATAGGACAAGGCTCCCTGTATGAGCAGCAGTATGAAATACTTCTCCTCCTCCGTATCATACGAATATCCATAGTGAAGCGCGGTTTCATAAATGCTTTTCAGTATCATGCCGGTAAAAAGGGGAATGTCGGGAAGGCCAATGCCAAGGATCCCAAGGCCTACTCCTTCCACCCCTGCCAGAAGAAGATTCCTGCTGCCTGCAGCCTGGGCTTTTTTCGTAAATGTGCGGAGTGTTTTTTTATTTTCCAGCAATCCGGCAGCGTAGGCATCTACTTTATACGTGTGCTCTATCTTCTCCCTGGAATATGTCTTCTCTATCACATCCGTCCCCTTCTCAAATATGAGGCCGAATGCTTTCTCAAATGCCTTATCCAGAGTCTCCTGCAGCCTGGCCGGAACCTTTGCTTCCAAAGTCCGGTCAAGAAAAGACGCATTCTTCTCCTCATTTCGTTTTAGAAATGCCTGCTCTTTTTTTAGAACCGCTTCCATCTCCACTGTCCGGGTAGATTTTTTTCTTCTCTTGATCATTTTTCCGCCTTTCCAAAAAAGATTATGTCCGCTGCTTCTATATATATTCCAGTTCACTGAACGCTTTTATGAATTCTTTTTTTCCATACCCCTCAAATTCTGCTTCCAGCATAGTTTCATCCTCATTCACCACAACACCTGTTCCGTATCTGGGATGCCGGACAAGCTTCTGCTGTTTTGCCTGTTCGGGACTCTGTTCCGGACTTTGTTCCGAACGCTGTTCCAAACACTGTCCCGGACTTTGTTCCAAACTCTGTTCCGGATTCTGTTCCAAACTCTGTTCCGGATTCTGTTCCAAACTCTGTTCCGGACTCTGTTCCAAACTCTGTTCCGGATTCTGTTCCAAACTCTGTCCCGGACTCTGTTCCAAACACCCGGCAGTCATACTGCGCCTCTGTTCCTGCACCTGGCGTTTTAATTCCTGCAGGCTCACAGCAGGGCCTATGTCCTCATCGTGTTCCAGCAGCCGGGGTGGGATCATACGGATATAACGGCTCTCCCCCGGATCAGCTCTCTCCTGGGGATTCATGTAATAGGACAGTTCCAAATGGTCCTTTGCTCTGGTGATACCCACAAAAAACAGCCTTCTCTCTTCCTCCTCCCCCTCCATATCCCCGGTCCTGAGCGGAATCAGCCCATGATTCACCCCCGTGATAAACACACAGGAAAATTCCAGCCCCTTTGACGCATGGATGGTCATGAGTTTTACACGGTCTTCCTGCCGGCTGATATCCTCCCGCAGCACATCCGATCCATAGAGTGAGGAGGAATTGACAAACTCCCGCATTCCCGACGCCCGCTCTGCCTGCTGTTCTCTCACATAGGCATACATAATCCCAAACAGTCTGCGCACCGCGTCACTGTCCTCATGGAAGGATGCCGACACAGGTTTCAGGTACCTGTCCAGTTCAAAATATGTAAACAGTTCTTCCTCATTGCCCAGTTCCCCGCAGTTTTCTACCAATCCGCACATTCTGTCAAACAAAAGGGATCTTCCCGGCTGTCCGGCCCTGACGATCTCCTCAGCCTTTTTCCCGCTGATACCTTCCCCGTACTCCCGGCTGGAAAGTACATAGATCCCGGATGCTGTATCCTTTGTGTTCAGTGAAAACCGGAGAAGACGGATACACCATTTGAGCACAGGCACATCACCCACCGTCCTCTTCAAGGATACCTCAAAGGGGATACCCTCTCTTAAAAACACGTCCTCAAATATTTTAGACTGGCTCTGCAGACGGTAAAATACAGCCATCTCCCCATAAGATATGCCCTCCCCATGCAGCTTTTTCATTCTGGCTGCAAGATAACAGGCATCCTGAAAAGCATCATACTGGCGTCTGACTATGATCTTGCTCCCCGGCTCCCGCACCCCCGTAAGAGGGCTTCCGTTCTGCAGAAAACAACGGGCAGCCTCCAAAATGGAGGTGCTGGAGCGGTAATTGATGGGAAGTGTCAGCTCTTTTGCCTGATATTTGTGCTTTAAAGTATAAAATATCTGAAACGCGCTGCCCCGCCAGCTATAAATCACCTGGTTGGGGTCCCCCACCGCAAACAGGCTGGCTCCGCGGCTTATGAGACGGTCCGTAAAAACAAGCTGCTGGGTGTCACTGTCCTGGACTTCATCAATAATGACCCACTTGGGAGATACGGATTTCTGTTCTGCCTCCTTCAGAAGAAAATTAGCATTTTCCAGCAAGTCAAAAAAGGTCATTTTATCCTGTTTTGCCTTCTCCTCCTTAAGCAGCCCGGCAAGCTCAAAAATATCGTCCTGATATTTTGAAACCTTCTTTTCCGCCTCCCGGACAGCCATGGCTGACTCCAGCCTTTTTTTGAGGCGGTTCTTATATTTGATCTTCAGCTTGTGCTGCCTGATCAAGTCATAAGCCAGCTCCAGCTCCTCCTCGGGGTCTATGACCAGAAACTCTTTACTATAACCCAGATCCTCCACAGGAAGGAACTCCCGCAGATAATACAGGGCCGTACTGTGAAACGTACCGAATCCTCTGAGTTTATCTGCCGGCAGTTCCGGTTCCGCTGCCAAAAGCCTGGACTTAATCTCGTCTGCGGCTTTATTGGTAAAGGTGAGCACCGTCATATCCTCAAAACCCACCTTTTTTATATGGTGCAGATATTGGATTTTAGTGATCAGCACTGTCGTCTTGCCGCTCCCCACATTTGCGTTCACCACACAGGCAGGGCTCTCATCCAGAACTGCTTCTCTTTGATATGGATTCAGTCTGTCCAGTTCTTTTTCAAAATTCAATTCCATACGATATCCCCCGCACTGTCATCCGTTTTTCCTGTCATGTAAATGCGAATATCTCCGCCTGATTTTTTCCTCTGTTTCCTTCTTAT
>ENA-UAPG01000734-UAPG01000734.1-human-gut-metagenome-genome-assembly--contig:-NODE-734-length-10465-cov-10.150528_pt1 | contig 10465 bp, 7 predicted proteins | sample MGYA00243478_ERZ654573 | MGnify/ENA primary metagenome ERZ654573 (study PRJEB26926, sample SAMN06164711) | human gut metagenome | biome: ENVO:00009003; feature: ENVO:2100002; material: ENVO:00002003... | reverse complement strand
CATATGTCACGATGCCAGTCATCAAACGGCTGTACGCTTGTCATGTGCATTTCATGCGCGCAGGCGCATATGTCACGATGCCAGTCATCAAACGGCTGTACGCTTGTCATGTGCATTTCATGCGCACAGACGCATATGTCACGACCCAGCGTTTTTTTCTTCCTGCTATTCCATCATTGCTTTTTTCTGCCCCATCCTCTATCATGTATCTGGTCCTATAATAAAAAATTATTTTTTCTGTCACAAGCCCTACATTTTCCTGTCTAAATCAATAGGAGGTAATCATTATGAATATAAAAAGTAACGAGGAACTGACCACATTGCTGGAAAAAGCAACCGCCGGAGACGAAAAATCCCTGGAAACCGTTATCCTGAGCATACAGGATCTGGTGTTTAACCTGTCACTCAGGATGCTGGGAAGTTTTCCCGACGCGGAGGACGCCACCCAGGAAATACTGCTGAAAGCCATCACCCATCTATCCTCTTTCAGAAAAGAGAGTTCTTTTACTACATGGGTCTTCAGCATAGCATCCAATCATCTGAAAAACTACAAAAAAAGTATGTTTGCCCGCCATCCTCTCAGTTTTGAGTTTTACGGCAATGACATTGAAAACGGCAGTGCCAAAGATATTCCCGATTTGTCCCAGGACATAGAAAAAGCGGTGCTGGCGGAGGAACTAAAGATGTCATGCACCAATGTGATGCTGCAGTGCCTTGACACAGAAAGCCGCTGCATTTTCATCCTTGGCACCATGTTCAAAGCGGACAGCCGTATCGCAGGTGATATTCTGGGCATCAGCCCGGAGGCATACCGCCAGCGTCTCAGACGAGTACGAAAAAAAATGGCCGATTTCCTGGAAGAATACTGCGGGGAGTACGGACACGGAAGGTGCCGGTGTAAAGACCGGGTCAGCTATGCCATCCAAAATCACCGGCTCCATCCATCCAAAACAGAATATACCTCCTCCATGGAAATTCCGGCTGAGACACTTATGGATGTCAAAAATGCCATGGAGGATATTGACGGGCTTGCCGGCAGCTTTCAATTCTGCAAGGCTTACAGATCACCGGATCATGCCAAACGCTTTATTCTGGATTTTCTAAAGTCCACCCAGATATCTATTGTCAAAAACAACGAAACGGAGGGCGCGTAAATGAACACAGGACTTATACTAAATTATCTCACCGATCTGGAGCAGAACAACTGCCGTGACTGGTACCATGGGCACAAAGAGGAATACAAAGCAGCCAATGCAGAGTTTGAGGCACTGATACAGGAATTGATACTCCGCATCGGCGTCACCGACAGCAGTATTCTGCACAACGAACCGAAGGATCTCACGTTCCGGCTTACAAGAGATACCCGTTTCAGCCATGATAAATCCCCATACAATCCCGCTTTCCGGGCCCATATTGCGCCCATGGGCAAACTGCCGGTGCCTGTGGGATATTACCTCATGATAAAACCCGGCGGCAGGTCCTTTTTAGGCGGCGGATTATTTGCAGATATGTTTAAGGATGCCACTTCCATGATAAGGGATCACATAGCAAAACATCCGGACCGGTGGGAAACGGTCATCACTGCCCCCGGATTCACAAAAAATTTTACTGTCAGCGGCACATCCCTGAAAAATGTACCTGCCGGATACGACAAGACACATCCTCAGGCCCAATACCTGAAATATAAAAGCTGGTATCTGGAATATCCCATAAGTGATGAGCTTCTGTGTTCCCCTGAAGATTTCCTTGCCTTGGCAGCAGATGTGTTTACGCAGATGCAGCCGTTTAACCGTTTTCTGAATACTGCCCTGGATGGCTTTAAAATGCCGGAGAGACCTTAATTTTCTAAAATGCAAAAAAGGAGAAGCCCCTTCCGTTTCACGGACAGCAGGCTCTCCTTTTTTCCTTGGGTGCTTATCACAATATGCTAAACTTCAGAGAATGTACCCCGGCGTTCCTTATTCCGCTGCCAGGTATTGATACAGAAGTTTATCCAGGGCATCCATGTCTATGGGTTTTGGAAAATGGGCATTCATGCCTGCCCGGATGGCTGCATGTGCATCTTCAGCAAATGCGTTGGCAGTCATGGCTATAATAGACATTTTTTTCACGTCCTCCCGGTCCATCCCGCGGATTATTTTGGTAGCCTCATATCCGTCCATCTGCGGCATTTGGATGTCCATGAGTATCATATCATAATACCCTTCCCCGGAATCTGATACCATCTTCACGGCTTCCTCCCCGTCACACGCTTCCTCTATCCTTGCTCCCGTTTCCCCGATCAGTTCCCGGGCAATCTCTCTGTTGATCTCGTTATCCTCCACCAGCAGGATCCTTTTGTCTGAGTAATCTTTTCTGACAGAAGGCCGCATCATTTCCTTTGGTGACTTTTCGCCGCTGAGCTCCTCCAGCAGGCCGCACAACTTTGCATGGTAAAACGGCTTTGCCAAAAATGCTGTGACCCCGGCTTCCACAGCCTCCCGCTCTATCTCTGACCAGTCGTAAGCAGTCAGTACGATCACGGGAATCCCGGCTCCTATAACTTTTCGGATACGGCGGGTCACTTCCACTCCGTCCATATCCGGCATCTTCCAGTCCACGATCACCAGGCCATAGGGGTCTGCCTTCTTCTCTGCCTGCAGGACTTTATGGACAGCAGTGCTGCCGTCTGTGACAAATTCAGCTCTGAGTCCCATATCATCCAACAGTTCCGCCGCATTTTCACAGATAAGTCTGTCGTCATCCACCATGAGACAGCGCACACCGATCCACTCCTGGGGAACTTCCTCCTCCCCGTTCTCCTGCAGCTTCAAAGGAAGTGCCACCGTAAATACAGAGCCTGCCCCCGGTGTACTCTCCACCTGGATATCACCATTCATCAGATCAACTACATTTTTTGTGATAGCCATGCCAAGCCCGGTACCGGTAACTTTGCTGCTTGTGGAATCCTGGGCGCGCTCAAACGGCTGAAAGATACGTTCTATAAATTCTCCGCTCATGCCGATTCCGGTATCTTCACAGCAAAATACATAATTCAGATAACCCTTGCGGTTCCCTGCTTTCTGCGTCACGGTCACATGGATGTTTCCCCCTGCAGGCGTATATTTAATGGCATTGCTCAGAATGTTGATGCATACCTGCCGGACACGCAGAGGATCTCCGATGACCTTTTCATTCCGCAGTTTGGTAAGCTCCACTTCCAGGTTCAGCCTGTTTGCGTCTGCCTGGGGTTTTAAAAGCTCCGTGAGTTCAGATATAAGCTCCCCGAAATTAAACGGTTCATATCTTAGGGAGAGTTTTCCGCTCTCGATCTTTGACATATCCAGTACATCATTGATCAGACTGAGCAGATGTTTGCTGGAAAGCCCGATTTTTTTCAAGCACTCTGCCACACGGTCCCTGTCGTTGAGATGGGCTGCCGCGATAGCTGCCATTCCCACAATGGCATTCATGGGGGTCCGGATATCATGGCTCATATTAGACAAGAACTGACTCTTTGCCCTGCTGGCCGCCATGGCATTGTCCAGGGCACTCTGAAGCGCTTGACGCTGCTGTTCCTCCTCATAACGCTGCTCATCTATACGGCGTGATATAAGGATTGCCAGCCTGTCCTCAGAATACGGGTTATCCACATGGATGATCTGTGTGGAGGTCCAGTGGTAGACATCGTCTGTGAGCATTTGCCTGGCTTCCATAAACACTTCTTTTTTTGTCCCCAGCACCTCCCTTAGATTTTTAAGGGCAAACCGGCTGATATAGTCACTGAGGCTGTCCTCATGTATGGTATGCAGCATGTCTTCAAAAAGTTCACTGTATGTTTCCTGTTTTCCTATATTCAGCTTCAGTGCCGGGTCGATATAAATAAATCCAAGCGAATCTCTTGTAAGATTCACACTGATGATAACCGGATAGGCATTGGAGATCGCCCCTACCAAAGTCAGACGCTCCTGAAGCTTTTGTCTCTCTGCTTCCTCTGCTCTTAACTTTTCCTCCGTCACATCATGGAAGGTCGCGATCAAAACCGGATTTTCATTTTCGTCCAGAGTTTTCTCAACGATCCCGGCAGCCCAGAAGTACGTGCCGTCTTTTTTCATGACCCTGTTTTCAAATATATGCTTATTATCCCTGTCCGCTTTTACTTTAGAAAGTCTTATTACCTGTTGATATTCATCCGGATGGATGATCTCCTGAAGGCTGACCCCTTTGGGCGCATCATTGGAGGCGCTGTCCGGATAAGACAAAAGGCGCAGTCCCTCTCTATTTAGCTGAAGCAGATGATAGGGCTGATCCACGGTTAGGAGAGCAACGCCCTCCGGAATGGCATTATATAAATGTCCGATATAATTCGCCTGGCTTCTCAGCCTTTTATTGGTTTTATTTACATAGTGCAGGTAGAATGCAAAAAGCAGGAAAATCCCCACCAGTATACTGGCAATAAGTGCCAGAGAGCGCAGCAGGATAACATTGGTCTGTGCATCCACCACCTGCTTAGGTATGATAGATATGAGATACCAGTCCGTATCCAGCTTCAGAGGCGTATAGCAAAAAACCGTATCCTCCTCCTGATAGTAAAAAACAGCCCACCCGGTACGGAGGTCTTCCAGAGACTGCCGGAATTCTGTAATACCAGCCTCCTCATTTTGGGCGGCCGGCAGCATATCGAACAGATTCTGGACCGTTTTATTACTGTTCGGATGAGGCGAACGTATCAGCACATCCCCCTGGGTATTGACAACATAAGAAAATCCGGCATCATTGTAAAAGGACAGGCTGAAACTGTCCACAATACTCTCCACCTCATACTGTTTTATCAAGTATCCGGTGGTATCATCCTGCAGTTTTACCCGGACAAACAGTTCAAAAACATTGACGCCCGTAACACTGCTGATATGGGGGGCCAGGATTCCGGAATCCTGCTTCTTATCCTGCAGGGCCTTCTCCACCGATTCATCCTTTTCGGACTGTTTAGGAATACAGGTGCCGTCTGAGAGATAGAGCTGCACACCGCTTTCTAAATTACTGTAATCTTCCATCACATCAGCCAGCTCTTGTTCCTGTTCCTTTGTATATTGCTCCACATAACCGGCTATGGTTTCCATAGACTCATAATTTTTCCCAAGCTGAACCTTCAGTGTGTTGCATCCCTGCCGGGTGCTCTCCATGATCGTATTGATCGACTGTTCCCAGAGCTGTTTATTTACCCCCTGCACAAAAAGAAAAGTAAGAAGGAAAAGAACACTACCCACCAGCACTGCAGCCAGTGCCGTCTTTTTCTTTATGCCTGAAGCTTCTTTATTTTGAATCACTGTGATCCCCTTTCTGCGGCATTTTGTTCATCCATCCATTCCATCGTCTCATCCAGAGTCTCCCCGGAGAGCAGTTTGACAGAAACCTCTTTTGTCCATTCCCATATGGGAAGTTCTAAAAACCCGTCAGTTCCTATCACCGTTTTTCCTGACTGATAACAGGAGATCAGAGGCTGAATCTCCTGGACAGAGGAGGGGCTTCCACCCTTTAAGGGACTGAAGGAAGACTGCTGGTCTGCAAACTTTTGTATATTTTCCGGCCTGGTAAAATATTCAACGAACTGAAGTGCAGCATCCAGGTGTTCACTGTCCGCATTCACACCCAGCCTGGTATCCGCATTGATGACCAGAAGGGAACCATCCTCCAATACCGGATAGGGCGCCACCTCAAACTCAAATTCCGGATCCATACTCTTCACCCGTCCGGCAGCCCAGGCTCCGGTCAGCATAAACGGGGATTTCCCCTTGACAAACTCCGCCAGATCATCGGAAGTCTTATTCGTCTCCAAAGCTGCTGCTGCATTGATATATCCTTTGGTGATCATATCCTCCGCCAGGGAAAAACCGGGGGCCAGATAATCACTGAGCTTTCCCTTGCCCTGATTGAGCTGTTCAAACACCTCTGCATGGCTGTTGTCCTGATATACGGAATAGAATCCCTTTCCAATGGCCAGTGTTTTTAAAGAGATATCATTGTTGGCGATCACAGGTGTAATTCCCTCTTTTACGAAATAACTGCATACCTGTTCCCACTCCTCAAGATTCTCCGGAACCTCCTGTTCATGTTCTTTCAGGAGGGACAGATTACAGTACAGACCAAACGCAGATACTGTAGTGGGAACCCAGTAAATACCTCCGTCCTCCTCCATCTGCCCCCTCATGGCCTCCGTGTAGTTTGATATGGAATCCAGCCCTGACAGCTCCGCAAGTTTTCCCTCGTGCTCCAGCTCCAGCACCACATCGTGATTCACCATAAAAACATCATCACCTTTTTGGGCATCCATTCTCTTATTCAAAGCCTCAAAATATTCATTCCCCTTCAGGCTTTCATACGACACACGAATATCCGGATTCTCATCCATGAATCCGGATATGATCTCCTCAATGACCGTTACATTTTCAGGCTCATATTTATTTCCAAAAAAAGTTATGGATGTAACATTCTCCGGCAACTCCTGATAATTTGTCACGGTATTTCTTTCACCGCATCCGCCAAGTGTAAAAATGCTGCTCCATATCACCAGCGAAAGCAGTACATACTCTCTTCTTCTCATCCAGTCCGCACTCCTTTGTCCCTCTATGTTCTGTATATGTATGACAGTCACCCGAACATCGCAGACTCTGCTCATATATGTTTCATTCTAACATAAGAGTGCAAAATGTGCAATCAATCTGTAACCCCTATTCTGCTGTCTTATGAGGCAGTGATAAAACAGTGCCGCCCTCCTCCGAAAAATAAAGTTTCTCAAATTCGCCGGCACTCACAGGCCTTCCGAATAAAAATCCCTGTATATAATCCGGTGAAGCCTGCATAACTGTCTCAAACTCTTCTTTTGTCTCCACACCCTCCACACAGACCTTTAAATGAATGATATGTGCCAGCTTGACAATATACTCCAGAAAAATATACTCATAACTGTCTTTGCAGAGACCCTTGATAAAGCTGCGGTCTATCTTAATGACATTGGCCGGCAGTTCCTTGAGGTGGCTCAGAGAAGAATAACCTGTCCCAAAATCATCAATGGCGATTCCGTATCCCATCTCATGCATATCTTTAAATTCCTGGTTCAGGAAATGCAGATTAGGCACCCAGCAGCTCTCTGTCAGCTCCAGGATCAGATTTTTTGCGGATACCTTGGGCACATGTTCGTTTTTCAGATATTCCAGCAGGGCATTTTCTTTCAACTGGATGTAAGACACATTGATGCTCATGGTAAAATCAGGATTATATTTCTGCCACTCCCGGCACTGCTTTGCGCCCTCCTCCAATACCCATTTTCCCACCTGGATGATCAGATGATTCTCTTCCAGAAGAGGAATGAATTCAATAGGCGAGACCTCGCCGTGGTCAGGGGAATGCCAGCGCAGCAGGGCTTCCGCTCCCACTACTCTCTTATTTTCCGCATCGATCTGGGGCTGATAAAACAGCTCAAATTCACTGCATCCGTTGTTTACACAGGTGTGCAGACTTTCCTGCAGTTCCATGATCTTCCGCTTTCTGTTGTACATTTCCCTGGAAAAGAACACAAGCTGGTTCTTTCCGTTCATCTTCGCGATCTCCACTGCATTTTCCGCGTGCCTGAATAATTTCTGATAGGTCCGTCCATCTCCAGGTATCACACAGGCCCCGGCAGAAACAGATATGAGCAGTGTCTGGTCATCCACAGTAAATTGATTGGCAACGAACAACTGAATATTATCATAGATCTCCTGGATGCTCTCCCTGGTACCACCCTCCATCCAGAAGGCAAACTCATCGCCGTCCAAACGGTACATCTGGCATCCCGGGGGAAGCAGTTCTGATATGCGTGTGGAGATCATGTTGAGTGCCCGGTCACCAAAAGCATAACTATATTTTTCATTGATATTTTTAAAATTGTCTATATCCAGGACCACCATGACTCCCTGCATACGTTTCCCGCATTTTAAGACCTGGCAGATATCGTGTTCAAACTGGTTTCTGTTCATCAGTCCTGTAACATTGTCGAATTTGTTCTGCTTACCAATGTTGGAAATCCTGCCAAGCATAAAAAGGGGCCGGTTCTGTTCATCGGTCTTCACTTTTCCCCTGCACGATACCCATATGATCTGTCCTGTTTTTCGATAAACCCTGTATTCCATATCATGATAGTCCTTGACACCATCCTGGATAAGCTGCAGGTCCTCAAGCCATAGCCGCAAATCTTCCGCTACCATCACGCTTCCCCAGACAGCAACCACATCCTCCTCTATGCCCCGGTCTACATTAAAATCTTCGTATGCATTTTCCGATATGTAAAAAGTCCCGTTCTGGATATCCCACATATAAAGATAATCATCTGTCGTCTCGGAAAGCAGATCCAAAAATACACCGGCTGAAAATTCCGTTTGTTTAATTAAATTAGGCATGGCAACCTCCTGTGCACCTTAATAAATACATTATAACTTAATTTATTTGTCTTTACCAGGTGGTTTTCTGTAATATTATGCCTATTTGCGTAAAGAAAAGAGCAGAAAACAGCCTCAGCCTTTTTCTGCTCCGTATCATATTTTTGATAAATTATTTTTTATTCAAAATATCAGCAATGTCACCAATTCCTTTTTTTCCAAAGTATACTTTTTCATCGTTGAGGATCATACAGGGGACACTCATCACTTTATACTTTTCCTTCAGTTTTGGAAAATGTGCCAGGTCAAACATTTCGGCCTCCACGTATTCGGATACAGCGGCGGCCTTCTGCGCGGACATGACCGTCTCGGGGCACATGGTACAGGACAGGGATACCAGGACCTTTATATTGACCGGACTGTCCAGCTTTTCCAGTTTTTCTCTGATTTCCTGTCCAATCGCCTGCCCCGGTCCTGCCACATTGTAAAGGGCAATAATAAAGGAATTAAATTCATGGCCTCCCGGGACTCCGTGGAACCAGATCCCGCTGCTTCTGCCGTCTGGGTAACACACCTCTATGGAGGGCAGGATGCGGCCTTTTGCCGATTCCTCATTTCCTGCCTTTTTCCAGGTCAGTTTATCACTGACACCTTCCAGTTCCCGCAGAAAGCCAAGGATTTCACCTGACAAGGGTTCCTCATTGAGCCAGGCTTTTAACACCACTGGCTGCCTGAACTTTCCAAATACCTCTTGGAGCTGTCCTCTTATGGCATCATTGAGAAATCCTTCCCCGCTCCCCTCATGGGCCGCAGCAGACTCTACTTTTTGAGGCTGCGGTGTGTTTCTCTCTGTAACCAGTTCGGGAATCCCTAATTTCTTGTGCAGTTCGGATACTTCTTTTTCCAGGGAGGTAGCTGCAGCAGCCCCGTCCGATACCGCAGTCACAACCTGGCGCAGATCTTTCACACATACATCCCCCGCTGCGTAAACACCGTCCAGATTGGTCTTCTGGCTGTGGTCTGTAAGCAGATATCCATGGGCATCCTTTTCCACCTCCGCACCAATCCAGTCCGTATTGGGTACATATCCGGCAAATACAAAAACACCGAATCCGGGATCCTCCCCTGCCTCGTGGACCCACTCTTTTTGTGTTCGGTTGTTTCTGAATCTGGCATAAGTGACCATATCCCGGCCCCCCACTTCCAATAGCTCTGTCTCAAAAAGGACCTCTATATTCCCAAAATTTTTCAGCTGGTCAGAAACCGTCCCGGCACAGGAAAATTCTTTCTTCCGCACAACTAAGGTCACCTTTTTCGCATATTTTGTAAGGAAAATCCCTTCTTCCACAGCAGCAAATCCGCCTCCGATGACAAAAACATCCAGGCCGGAGAAAAATTCACCGTCACAGGTGGCACAGTAGGCAACACCTCTGCCCTGAAACTCCCGCTCTCCTTTAAATCCCAGCTTCCGGGGATTCGCACCGGTCGCCAGGATCACGCCCAGAGCCTTATATTCCCCTTTGGTGGTGTGCAGGACCTTGATATCTTTTGCAAGCTCCATGTCAAGTACCTGGGCAGCCGCAAATTCTGCGCCGAAATTCTCTGCCTGACGGCGCATGTTCCCTGTCAACTCTTTTCCGCTTATTTTTTCCACTCCCGGATAATTCACGATCTCAGAGGTTATGGTGATCTGTCCGCCAATCTCCGCTTTTTCCAGAACGATGACTCTGTATTTGGCACGGGCCATATAAAGAGCGGCAGAGAGACCTGCCGGACCGCCTCCGACGATTGCCAGGTCATATAGATCATTTTCTGTCTGCATGGCATCTCCTTTCTTATTGAAAACCCTCCGCACCTCAGGACGAGATGGGAGGGTTCTGTTTTTCTGAGAATGCTCAGATCAATCCAACTAAGTCGAGGCTCGGTTTCAGAGTTTCTGCTCCCGGCTGCCATTTTGCAGGGCAAACCTGGTCTCCGTGTTCAGCTACGAACTGAGATGCCTGCACGCGGCGGAACAGTTCATCCGCATTCCTTCCGACATTGCCGGCGATCACTTCATATGCCACGATCTT
>ENA-UAPG01000731-UAPG01000731.1-human-gut-metagenome-genome-assembly--contig:-NODE-731-length-10491-cov-11.128210_pt1 | contig 10491 bp, 7 predicted proteins | sample MGYA00243478_ERZ654573 | MGnify/ENA primary metagenome ERZ654573 (study PRJEB26926, sample SAMN06164711) | human gut metagenome | biome: ENVO:00009003; feature: ENVO:2100002; material: ENVO:00002003... | reverse complement strand
GTGGGCTCGGAGATGTGTATAAGAGACAGGGGTTAGGGTGGTTTGGGTGCCTTTGGGGGTGCTGGTTATTTGGAGGCCGTAGGCGGGGCCGTAGTGGAGGCGGATGCGTTGGCAGCAGTTTTGGAGGCCGTAGCCGGTTGTGGGGATTAGGGTGTTGGATGTTAATAGTTGATTGAGTTCTTTTTGACGGTCTTGGGGGATTCCGGGGCCGTTGTCTTTTAGGGTTATCTTGATGATTTCTGTGTATTCCACGTTTATTGTGATGGTTAGAGGCGTTGGCGCTGAGATGAAATCTCCGTGTATGATGGAGTTTTCTACTATGGGCTGCAGGGTGAATTTGGGGATTCCGAAGGAGGATATCCGGTCGCTGCAGCTTATTTGCCATGTGATCTTTCCGTCGTAGCCGGCCTGCTCGATCTGGAGGTAGGCCTCTATCATGCGCAGCTCCTGGTCTATGGTGATGATGTCTTTTCCTTTGCTTAGGGAGATGCGGTAAAATTGGGACAGTGACTGGATCAGACGGCAGGCTGTCTCTTTTTTGTCCATGAGCATGCATATGCGTATGGTGTCCAGGGAGTTGTATAGGAAATGGGGGTTTATCTGTTCCTGGAGTATGGTGAATCTTGATTTTTCGATCTCCAGCTCATGCTCTCTTATGGATGTGTTGAGCTGGGTGTTTTTTTTGAACAGGTTGCTGAAGGTGATGATGATGGCGTCTATTTCGTCACCGGTAGTGTCGTCTTTGACAAGGGTATCCAGGATGGATTCAGCAGCACTGGCGGATGTCAGGTCCTTGTCGGAGATATTGTTGATGGTGTTTGAAAAGTGTTTTATGCGTTTGGACAGGGTGATGGGGAAGATGATGACTGCAATGATGCATAAAAGTACGGTCAGTGAAAATACCAGCAGATATCCTGTCAGCAAGGCCTGGTTTACTATCTTGGAACTGCCTTTTAAGGACTCAAACAGATAATACCAGTCTGTGTATTTGCTTTTTTTAAGTATTTGGCAGCGGGCGTTTTCCGTGGAGAAGACTTCATTTATTTTGCAGGAGGCCGGGGAACCGGGAAGGGTCATGTCCTGGCTGCTGCTGTATAAAAGACCGGATTGGGAGTTCAGGAGCGCAAGGGCAGTGGTATTGGAGCCTGGGGAAAGGATGCTTTTCAGGGTGCTGGGCAGATCTATGTCTATGAAGTAAACGGCAATGATGGTCCCGTTTATGTTTTTGATGGCTTTGTAGAAGCTGGCAGTGTTTGCAGAGGACGTGTCAGCTGTAGTGAAGGTCTTCAGGCGGTTGGCACCGGAGGATTCGGATGTTATCTGGCGGAGGGCAGAGGGGGCCAGGTTTTCCAGAGGGAAAAAATGAAAGCTGTCCCCATCTGTGAATGGAAAATAGTCGGAGTAGATTCTTATTTTTTTTACATTATAGACGTATTCCAGGCTGGTGACATTGGCCCGTAGGGATTCAAAGCGCGACAATGCCAGGGAGGAAATGTCTTTTGAGGCGTTGTCCGGGGTCAGGGAGGAGGAGAACAGGGAGGAGAGCGCATTCTGCATGTCAATGATCTGACCCAGACGGGCCTCTATCTGCTGTGCTTCCAGGCTGGCATCAGAGGTGAGCTGGTTGACAGTCTCCTTTCTCAGATAGCTGTTTATGATAAACATGGCTATGGTGATGGAGAGGAGCAGAGGGATCATGGAAGTTAAAATAAAGGCAGCCGTCAGTTTGGAACGGAAGGTGGAAAAACGTTTGTTGAATATTTTTTTGAATGTATTCATAATGGCCTCCGATTGTTGTTGTATTGGCAATATTATAGCAAAATCCGGAAGGAATAAAAACGATTTATGTAAAAATGGATATGATATATTAAAAAATAGATAATAAATTGTATGATTTTCCTAAATAGATGTGATATCTTAATATTAGCTGAACAAGCGGTACTATTTACAGATTCTTTTGCGCAGGAGATTCTAAGAGCTGAAAAAAGGAGTAAGGTATGAAGAAAAGAAATTGGAGAAGTAAATTGGCAGCAGGGACTGCTGTATTTATGACAGGGACTATGCTTTTAGCAGGATGTACATCCGCAGAAGAAGATGCCGGTGCCGGCAAACAGGAGACAAAACAGGAGGAAACCTCCCAGGATACGGAGATAACCGTCTATACTTCAGCTATTAATGATGATGAGTATGGGCAGGCGTTTAAGAAAATGGTGGAGGACAACCTGGATTTTAAAGTTAATTTCGAGGCGGAACCTCTGCTGTATGCGGATACAGTCAATAAGGCCACTACGATGCTGGCTTCCGGTGATGATTCTGTGGATGTGTACTTTATAGATGAGATCATGCAGTTATCTTTTATGAGTGCTGATTTTTTGGAGCCTGTAGATGATGTGATCACAGAAGAAGATTTGAATGAGTTTATGGATGGGTATGCAGATAAGTTCTTGAAAAAGGACGGTCACGTGTATGGAGTACCTGCTGATTTCGGTGGTATCCTTTTCTTTGTGAATAAGAAGATGTTTGATGAGGCGGGGATCGCAGTGCCTACGAATCAGGAAGAATTCATTGAGGCAGCAAAGGCTCTGACAAAGGACGGAAAATATGGGCTTCTTGAGGCATGGGATAAGGCTTCACATCTCCAGGATAACCTGAACCGCTGGTGTCTCATGTTTGGCGGGAATTTCTATGACTGGACACTGGACGGGACAAAAGAAGCGATTAAATTTATGTATGATCTGGTACATACCTACGGTGTGACCAGTATTGACAATCTTAGCGTGGATTATGAGACCGGCAACCAGAAGTTTACAGACGGAAATGCAGCCATGTATTTTCAGTGGGCATCAGCCTCCTCCTCTTTTGCTGAGGCAGGGAAATACGGGGATGAGATCATCTGTGCGCCAATGCCTACGTTTGCCACCAACAAGACGCCAATGAGTTCCTGGATGTGGGTGGTGAATAAAAATTCCTCCAAGAAAGAGGCTGCCAAAGAATATGTAAAATTCATGGCAACGCCTGAGGCACAGGCAGCTTATATGAAGGCAACAGGTAAATTCTCCCCTACAGCCAATCTACGTGCATGGGATGATACGGAGCTGACGAAGAACCTTCTGACTGTGGAAGAACATAAGTCCTATGTGGAGGACAATGCATTTGAGGCCAGGACTTTAAGCGAGAGACATAGTGAATATATGGATACAGTGACCGGAACTCTTCAGGAATATCTTATGGATGAGATCAGTTATGAGGAATGTCTGGAAAAAGGACAGCAGCAGATTGATGAACTATTAGGAAAAAACTAAGACGGACAGGAGGCTGCAGCGCATGCAGCCTCCATATGAAAAATATTTGGAGGAGGGGAATGCGATGTTGAGAAAACTGACGCTGACAAAGCGGAAAATTTTATTTGCATGGCTCTGCATTCTTCCGGTTCTGCTGATCCGGGCCTGGACAACCATATATCCGGTGGTGACCATGTTTTATTATAGTCTGTTAGACTATGATCTGATTCGGAGAACAAAAAAGTTTGCAGGTCTGCTGAATTTTAAGAAACTTACCACCAATAAACAGTTTTTGGAATCTTTATCTTTCACGGCGGTTTTTACGGTATTGTCCATACTGGCCATTATTGTGCTGGGTATCGGCCTGGCTCTTTTGCTGAAACAGAATTTCGGAGGACGGAAGCTGATAAGGACCGTATCTCTGATTCCGTGGGGCCTGTCCATGATCGTTGTCTCTATAGCGGCACTCTGGGCTTTTGATGATACATATGGGATCGTAAATGATCTGATCAGAAGGATCGGATTTGCGGGATACCATTTTAGCTGGCTGTCAGATAAGTCAGGGGCACAGATCGCAGTTATTATGGTAAATATATGGAAGAACGTTTCTTTCTTTGGAATTATCATGCTGGCTGCTTTTCAGGGAATACCCGGGGAATTGTTTGAATCAGCCAAGATTGACGGGGCAAATGACTGGAAGATATTGTTCCATGTGTCACTGCCTTATGTTATGAGAACCTTCATTATCATGATAATCTTCATCGGTGTGTCTCAAATCAACAGTTTTGAGATCGTTTACGCCATGACAAAAGGAGGACCAGGGACTTCCACATCCCTTTTGGCATACAGGCTGTATATGGAAGCAACAAAGAATATGAACTATGGAATGGCATCTGCAATTACGGTGGTCATGTTTTTAGCCACGGCAGTTTATGGGGTTGTGGGGCTGTCCATTTACCGAAAAGTGGACTATTAAGGGGGGATGAATATGAAAATGTCCGGGAAAAAGAAAGTCTTTTTATGGATCATGACAATTGTTGTGGGATTTATCATTATGTGGCCTGTTTACTGGATCATAAAGTCATCCTTTACCCAGCAGGTGGATCTGTTCAAATCTCCTATAGAATATAGGCCGATCCATCTGACACTGGATAATTATAAGCTGTTGTTTCAGGCAGCAGGGCTGACGGAATACCTGAAGGGGACCGTGATCATAACTGCAGTATCCCTGATCCTTTCAGTCTTTCTGTGTGCTTTAGCCGGTTATGGGTTTTCCAGATGTCAGACAAAGGGACTGAACGCGGCTTTCGCATTTATTATGTTTTCTACTATGATCCCCGGTACCGTGACGGTGATCCCGCTTATGACATTATGGCGTCATCTGGGGCTGAGTGATACATTTGCAGGGCTGGTGATCTTATACTTTTCCATATTGATCCCGTTTTCAACGATCATGTATTCCGGCTTTATCAGTCAGATCCCCTCTTCCCTGGAGGAAGCAGCCAGGATTGACGGGGCAACCATGGCGGGTGCATTTGTGAGGATTATCCTCCCTCTGCTGAAACCGATCATGGCAACCCTTTGTATCATTAATTTTATTACCTGCCTGAATGAATTTTTTACACCTCTGATGTTTACTACGAAAAATGTGAAGGTAATGAGTCTCTTAATGTCGTCAATTCCCAAGATGAACCAATACCAGATGCCGTGGGGGGCCATCAGTGCAGCGGGATGTATGATGCTGCTCCCGGCAATCTTGTTTATTGTCTGCTTTGAGAAGAATATTATGGGCGGTCTGATGATGGGCAGTATAAAGCAGTAACGTAAAGGATGATGAGTTATGATAAATGTAATGGTGATTGAAGACCGTATCTTAACCTTGAATGCACTGAAAACACAGATACAGTGGGAGGCGTACGGGCTGAATCCGGTGGGCTTTTATGCTGACTGTCAGGAGGCAATGAAGAACCTGGATGAGCGAAAGCCGGATGTTATCATATCGGATATTGTGATGCCCGGAATGGACGGCCTTAGTTTTTGCGAGTATATTAACGGGCTGGGATGTAATATCAAAATTATAATCATCAGCGCATATAGTAAATTTGAATATGCTAAGAAGGGCATTCAGCTGGGCGTGTACGATTTTCTGGAGAAGCCTGTGGATTATGAATTTTTGAGCCAGCGCATTTTACAGGCGGGCAAAGAAAAACATCATGAGGAGCAGGTGCAGCGTGTGTACGAAAACAATCACGGGATTTATCAGGAGGCTTTTTTCCGTAAGCTGCTGAAGGACAGTAAGGAAAGCAGTAAACTGGACCGGATGGAGCTGGAAGAAATACTGGAATCAGATTTGCGCAAAATGCAGTTTAACTGCATAATGATAGCTGTGGAGGCGGGGGAGAGCGGCAGGACGGGAGAGGAGATCTGTGCTGATCTTTGCAAAAACCTGTCTCAGTATTATCAGACCCAGGAATTTTGGGGGCCGTTTTTCATGGAGACGGGTGTGTACTGCATTGTGTTCGGGGAGAAGGAGAATTTTCTTGTGAGTACCCTGATTCATCTGCTGAAAAAGTATATTCGGGATTCTGCAGACAGTGGGACAGGCGTGTATATGGATATTGGTGTGGGATATTGGGTGGATGATATCAGAAAGCTGCAGTATGCGGCAGACACTGCTATGCAGGCCCTGGAGTATCGTTTTGTCCTGGGCAGGAATCAGGTGTTCCACATCCATGATCATGCGGATAAAGAGTTATCAGATTATACACGGTTTGATTATTTTGAAAAAGAGCTTGCCGACAGTCTGACCTGCGGTGATTTTGGCGGAATCGACAAAGTGTGTACGGAAATTCGCAGCTATGTGGAAAACCATCGCATTAAAAGGCCGTACCTGCTGTTCTTTATCACTAATTTTTTAAGTACACAGATGTGCAGCCTTCTGCCGGAGGAGAGGGTAAAGGATCTGATAAGCCTGCAGAAACTCAATGCTATGGTCTATGCCTCAGATATCCTGGAGTATTTTGAGAAGATCCTCATATCCTCATGCCGGGAGATACGAAATTATACGGTAAAGGACACAACGCACACGGTCGCTAAGATCAAACAGTATATTGAAAAGAATTACAGGGAGGAAGATCTGAGCCTTGGGCAGATCGCAAAGGTCTTCTGTATGAGTCCCAATTATATCTGCCGTATTTTTAAAGAGCAGACAGGCGGTACGCTGGTAAATTATATCAGCAGTCTTAAGATCCTCCAGGCTAAAAAGCTTCTGGTGGAAACAGACAAGAAGATCGGAGAGATCAGCAGTGAACTGGGGTATTCCAGCCAGTATTATTTTAGCATGGGATTTAAAAAAGCAACCGGATATTCACCAAAGGAATACCGGAAAATACAGGAGTAAAGGAGAAGGATCATGGGCGGTAAAAAAATAAAAGTGGGTATTGTGGGACTTGTGTTCGGAGGAGCCTTTCCCACCATTTACAGAGACCATCCCGATGTGGAGGAGGTAGTTATCTGTGATAAGAACGAAGAGCTGCTTGACAGTTTTTCACGAAAGTTTGGATTTACCAAATGCTGCAGGGATTATCAGGAGTTATTGAACTCGGATGTGGACGCAGTCCATATACTTACCAATATACATACCCACGCAGACCTTGCAGTGCAGGCATTAAATGCAGGAAAACACTGTGCAGTGACGGTGCCTATGGCAACAACGCTGGATGAGATCAGGGATATTATTCAGGCAAAGAAGAAGAGCCAGAAGAGATTTATGATGATGGAGACCAGTGTCTATACATATCAGTGCTTGTACGTGAAAGCACTGATGGAACAGGGGAAGCTGGGGAGAATCCAATATCTGAGAGGAACACATTTTCAGGATATGGAGGGATGGCCTGATTACTGGAAGGGACTTCCCCCTCTTCATTATGCCACCCACGCGGTATCGCCGCTTCTGTATCTAAGCGGACAGAGAGCTTTAAAGGTACATTGTTTCGGCAGCGGGACCATGAGGGAGGAGCTTGTGGAACATTATGGGAATCCTTATCCTGTGGAGACGGCTGTCTTTCAGCTGGAAGACGGGCGGACTTCAGCGGATGTTACACGTTCCCTGTTTGAGACGGCCCATGACTATGTGGAGGGATTCAGTGTCTTTGGGGATAAAATGTCGTTTGAGTGGAATTTTGAAAATGAGGACCCCTACGTGTATGCGTTTGAGGAGGGGATGGCAGAGACAAATATCGGAAACAGAGGCAGGATGATAAGCAGGCAGGCAGTACACTGTCCAAACAGAGAAGAACTTCTGCCGGAAGAGATCAGAAAGTATACCACGGAGTTTGCTATCCTGGATCCGGATAACCCTGAAATGTATATGAAACAAGGGGGAGGGCACCATGGCTCCCATCCGCATCTGGTGAATGAATTTGTACGGTGTATTGTGGAGGAGCGGGAACCTCTGATCGACGTATATACGGCAGCCAACTGGACGGCAGCGGGAATCTGTGGGCATCTGTCAGCCATGAAACAAGGTGAGGGAGTTGAAATTCCGGATTTCAGATGAGAGAGATATGCCATGCCGCAGCTTTGGCAGAATAACACAAGCCGCACGCAGGAAGAGACAGCAATCAGTGGCTTTGTCAACTATATAAAAATATTTCCCGTCTGTTGTATATGCCTCTGGCCGGATATGTCTTTTGCAGGCCGGGGCAGATAAATTTGTTTCCCATAAAAATATGACATACCGTGTCATGTTTTATATGTTATACTGGCATTAGTTCAGAAAGGAAAAGGGAAAATTTATATGGATATTATTACACTGACAAAGGAAAACCTGGAAAAGGAGCATATCTGCTGTGCGATCTCCAACAATAAGGACTGTCAGGTGGCGGCAAAGAAGGAATGGATCTCCCGGCAGCTGGATGCTGGTCTGATGTTCAAAAAATGTGATGTGCGGGGGAAATGTTTTATTGAATACATTCCTGCGGAGAACGCGTGGGCTCCGGTTTTAGCGGAGGGTTACATGTACATTGACTGTCTGTGGGTATCAGGGAAATTTAAAGGACTTGGGTATTCTAATCTCCTTTTGGACGAATGCATCAGGGACAGCAAGGCAAAAGGAAAAAAGGGACTGGCAGTCCTCTCCTCCCCTAAAAAAATGCCATACTTGTCTGATCCCGGCTATCTCCGTTATAAAGGATTTATCACTGCAGATACGGCTAAGCCGCATTATGAGCTGCTTTATCTGCCTTTTGAGGAGAATGCGGAAAAGCCGCAGTTCAGGGAACAGGCAAAATCCCCGCACATAGAGCAGGAGGGATTTGTTCTATATTATACGCATCAATGTCCTTTTACCGCAAAATACGTTCCGCTCATTGAGAATTTGGCAAAAAACAAAGGGGTGCCCTTCCGGGCCATACGTTTTGAGACAAAAGAACAGGCACAAAATGCCCCGGCACCTTTTACGTCGTACAGCCTTTTTTATAATGGGGCTTTTTTGACAAATGAAATCTTATCTGAAAAGAAATTTGAAAAGATTCTTGCAGAGTAATGACTCCTCGGTCATCGTATTTATTTCGCTGACCGTGAGAACAAGTCCAACAGCCAGGCATAATCCCATTGCCCAGGCGATCGTCAATTCTAATAGTCAGTTCAAGGGCCGCTGCCGGAGTTTAAGGCAGCGGTTTGTGAATCTATAAGCCTGTATTTCAGGTATCAGAAAATTTTACATAGATTTTACAAAACCCCAATAAAAGATTTTACATACCTCCCCTACAATAAGGACAGAATAAAAGGTAATAAGCTGTTACTGCTCACTGCCACGATCCCTAGGAGCGTGTTGCTGAGAACGGAGTGAACCGTAACCAAGTTTGCCTTGCTACAAAAGGAAAAGGAGAAAAAGTATGGATTTCTTTAGTATTTTGACCTTAGTCGGTGGTCTGGCTTTGTTTTTATACGGAATGAATGTCATGGGCGACGGTCTGGCCAAGGTATCAGGCGGCAAGATGGAGAGGATTCTGGAAACACTGACCTCAAATCCCTTAAAAGCCGTGGGACTGGGAGCCGCTGTCACTGCGGTCATTCAGTCTTCATCAGCAACCACAGTCATGGTTGTAGGTTTCGTTAACTCCGGCATCATGAAGCTCTCTCAGGCAGTGGGTGTTATCATGGGGGCCAATATCGGTACAACAATTACATCCTGGATCCTGAGTCTTTCCGGAATTCAGAGTGATAACTTCTTTATACAGCTTTTCAAACCATCCACATTTTCACCCGTCCTGGCTATTGTGGGTGTCGCTTTCCTTATGTTTGCCAAAAGTGAGAAGAAAAAAGACATTGGCATGATATTTATTGGATTTGCGGTGCTTATGTTTGGTATGGAGAGTATGAGCAGCGCTGTGAAGCCGCTGGCGGATGTACCGGAATTCACCGGTATTCTGACTCAGTTTTCCAACCCCATCCTGGGCATGATCGCAGGTACGGTCCTCACAGCAGTTATTCAGAGTTCTTCCGCGTCTGTGGGTATTCTGCAGGCACTCTGTGTGACAGGGGCGGTGAGCTTTGATGTTGCCATCCCCATTATTATGGGACAGAATATTGGTACTTGTGTGACCGCGCTTCTCTCCGCTGTGGGAGCTAAAAAGAATGCTAAACGTGCGGCTATGGTACATCTGTACTTTAACGTGATCGGTACGGTTACATTCATGATCCTTTTCTATGCACTTAACTCTTTTATCCATTTTGGATTTATGGGACATGCGGCAAATGCGGCAGGTATTGCGATCGTGCATACCACATTCAATGTTTTTGCGACTTTGGTTCTGCTGCCATTCTCCAGAGGACTGGAAAAGCTTGCCACCCTTACGATCCGGGACAAAGAGGAGGAGACAAAAGTATCCCCACAGGATATTCAGACACAACTTTTAGATGTGCGTTTTCTTGATAAACCCGCGTTCGCCATGGAGCAGAGCCGCCATGTGGTGGACAGTATGGCAAGAGATGCACAGGAGTCCCTGCGCAAAGCCCTGTCTCTGATTGATAATTATAATGAGAAAAGGGCAGAGGATGTGGTCAGCCTGGAAGACCATGTGGACCGCTATGAAGATGCGCTGGGAACGTATCTGGTAAAATTAAGCCAGAAAGACCTGAATCAGAAGGACAGTCATGACTTGTCCATTATGCTCCACTGCATCGGTGATTTTGAGCGCATTTCTGA
>ENA-UAPG01000730-UAPG01000730.1-human-gut-metagenome-genome-assembly--contig:-NODE-730-length-10492-cov-12.100412_pt1 | contig 10492 bp, 8 predicted proteins | sample MGYA00243478_ERZ654573 | MGnify/ENA primary metagenome ERZ654573 (study PRJEB26926, sample SAMN06164711) | human gut metagenome | biome: ENVO:00009003; feature: ENVO:2100002; material: ENVO:00002003... | reverse complement strand
GCTATGTTATATACAGGAACGTGGGATACTCCGGATCTTGTGAACGAGAATAAAGAATTAAAAGATGATATTTCCACATTTAGGCTACCTGTAGATAGTGATAAGGATGTGACAACAGAAAATGATTATTATGCGAACTGTGGTATCGGAACTGCGGTATTGAAAGATTCTATGACTCCGGCTATGAAGGATTTTATAAAATTTGTATGGGAAAATTTTGCTGATATGGCAATGTATGAATTTGATATGCTGCCATCAATGATGCCCAGTGACCCGGATAAACTTCCAGAACTGACACAACAGATTCTGAAGGATTTGGAAAACTGTGGTACCTTTGCTCAGTGCTGGGATGTGCGCCTGGATCCATCTACAAACGAAGTATACAGAAAGGAACTGGCCAATCTGGGGATGGGGGAATCTACGCCGGAAGAATTTTGTCAAAGAATGGATGAAGCAGTAGCGCAGTATGCACCGGATTATTTTGATGTGGAATAAAGAGGGCAGGCCCGGAAACCTGCAGGGGAGACCGGGCCCTGATCATTCAAGAAGGAGAGGAGTATAGATGAAACCCAGAAATAAGATACAGCCTGCACTTTTTGTACTTCCAGCTTTTCTCGTATATTTTCTTACGGTGATCATTCCTATTCTGTGGTCCGTGGGTTATAGTTTTTTTTCCTGGAATGGCATTAAAGATATGGAATTTGTAGGTCTTGCCAATTATGTAAGGATGTTTTCTGATGAGACATTTAAATCGGCTGTTGTAAATAATTTGAAATTTGTGTTATTGGGAAGTTCGTTTCAGCTTCTGGCAGGTCTATTCCTGGCTATTCTGTTATCCCATATCATAAAAGGGTCTAATGTGCTGCGTGTGATTTATTTTATACCCTGTATCATATCGTCCATGGCAATCTGTCAGATATTTTCTAAGATGCTTTCTGCGCAGCCTCAGGGCCTTGTCTGCTATCTGATGGAAAAAATGGGGATGGAGCCTATTGCCCTTCTGGCTAATTCAAAGACAGCTCTTGTCACCATAACACTGATAGATGGATATAAATACTGTGGTTTGTATATGATCATATTTTATTCTGCCTTTGTATCTATTTCTAAGGATGTGCTGGAGGCATCGATCATGGATGGATGCAGTCTCTTACAGCAATACAGATATATCAAACTGCCTCTGATCAAGAACATTTTCAGTATTGTAGTGGTGATGCTGATCAATGGATGTCTGAAGACTTTTGATGTCTTCTATATACTGGACAATAAATCCAAATCTACGGAGATGGTGGCTACCTATATGTACAAAACAGCATTTAATTCTGCTGACTTTGGATATGGCAGTACTCTTGCGGTATTTCTTGTGGTGGAATGCCTGACAGCAGTATTCATAATCCAGAGACTGCTAGGGACTGCGAAGGGGGAGGGATCAGAATGACACATGCAGGGAAAAGCAAGGCTGTAAGAGGCATTTTTTATCTTATAGTGTTTATAATTGTGATGATACAGATATACCCAATTTTCTGGGTGATCTGTTCCAGCCTGAAGACGCCTGATGAGATGACGTACACGGCACAGTATGCCCTCCCTTCAAGCTTTTATCTGGGGAATTTTATCAGTGCACTGACCATATCTGCAATCCCCAGATACTTTTTAAACAGCACGATCGTTGCTGTCCTGACCCTCCTGGGCATTGTGATCCTGGGCTGTCCGGTAGCCTTTGTGATCAGTAAAGTAAGGATAAAACATGCAGATGCACTGATGGGATTCTTCCTTTTCGGAATGATGATCCCCATATTCGCCTGCCTGATCCCCATGTTCCAGATCTACAATGCACTTGGACTGAGGAATACATACTGGGCTTTGGTGCTGCCGCAGGTGGGATTTGGGCTCCCTATGTGTATTTATCTCTACACAGGGTTTTTCAAATTTCTGCCGGATTCCCTGCTGGAAGCAGCGGTGATCGACGGTGCGGGGATGGGCACAGTTTTCTGGAAGATCGTAGTACCCATGGCGAAGAATACCACCATGACGGTGCTTACTTATAATTTTGTTTTTGTGTGGAACGAATTTACCTATGCCAATACGTTTATCTCCTCCTCGGAGATGAAGACACTTCCCATCGGCTTGAATGACTTCGTGGGACAGTTTGGCCGGGTGGACTGGGGCAGTACATTTGCAGCCATTGTTATTTCCATTCTTCCCACACTGGTGGTTTACTTTATACTGAACAAAAATATTATCGAGGGTATGGCTGCAGGTGCAGTGAAGAGCTGATAAGAAGGAGGATGTAGGATATGGAGACAGTAAAAAATCTGGAGGACGGCTGGTATATTCTTCAGGATGTACATGATACGGGAGAAGAACTGGGCCTGTATACGGACAGAGGTGATTTTACGGAAATGGGTCCGCAGATATCAGAATGGGAAAGATTAAGCGAGTTAAAACATCTGCAGCTTTTGTTCGCCGATCAGCCTTTTTTTGGGAGAGAACTCAGATATTTTAACCAGGCACCCTGGTGGTACCGTCATGAATTTGACTTGCCGGAGGGAAAGCAGCAGAGGGTCCGGCTGCAGTTTAGCAATGTGGATTATTACTGCAAAGTGTGGGTGAACGGGCTTCCTGCAGGAGAACATGAAGGGTATTCGGCCCCGTTTTCCTTTGATATAACAGACCTTGTCAGACCGGGAGCAAAGAACCTTCTCATAGTAAAAGTGAGTTCCCCCTGGGATGAGGAGGTGGAGAAGGGGAAAGAAGATTCCAGGACCATTCTTGTAAAGCGCAGAATGGTGAAGGGAACCTATGAGCATTCCGATACATTCATACAGCGTGACGTGAACCCTGTGGGGATTTATGGCAGGGTGGAACTTATTATAACCCAACAGGAATCCATGGAGGCACGTCCGGAGATTTCTTATGAGCTTTCTGAAGGTATGGACAGCGCAGTGGTAAAGGCTAAGGTGGAACTTGGGGGACTCGTACCCGGTGCGAAATACAGGATGGTGCTGAAGATAAAGGATGAGAGGACCGGTATCCATAAGGCTGAGACGGCTTTGGATTTTACTGCAGAGGGCAGTCAGGAGGAGAGGGTATGTTCCGTCAAGATGGAGGACATTCTCCTTTGGAATACCTGGGATCACGGCCAGCCGCGCATGTATACCGCAGAAGTCCTGTTAGAGCGGGACGGCGGCAGGGTATGCGGAAAAGAGACGGTCTTTGCTTTCAGGAAAACAGAGATCATGCGGACAGGGGAGATGACACGTTTCCGTCTGAACGGCAGGGATTTCTTTGTACGGGGAACCTCTTATTTCCCGGACTGCTATATTTCTGCCATGACGGAAGAACGATATTACCGGGACTTGCTCAATATCAAGGCAGCCGGCTTTAACCTTGTGAGGGTTCATGTTCATGTGGAGCAGGACATATTTTATGATTTGTGTGATAAGATGGGCATGGCGGTCATTCAGGATTCAGAGTATAACTGGACGCACCCCTCCACCGATGCGTGGGCAGAGAAATTCATCGGTATCTATAAGGAAAATGTCAGGATGCTGATGCGTCATCCATCCATTATCTGCTGGATCGGTATGAATGAACCGGGCTGCGTGGACCCGGATGGGGATACCAGAAGACGGTTCATGGAGGAGAATCCGGGGCCCAGGCTCTACCGTGAACTGCAGGAAATGGATGCTGACCGTCCGATTATCAAAGGCTCTTTCTGCAATGAGGATATATTTAGCGGGGACAGCCACAATTATCTGGGCTCTCTTAGCGGCGGCCAGTACAGGGAGATTTACGGGACAACGGAGAAGCTCAATACAGAATACGGATTTGATGCACCTGCCTGTGCGGAGAGTCTGAAGAAGGTTCCGGTTGTCTACGGACGTCTTGCGGGGATTGAGAAGGAGATCCCTGCCATCCAGGATTACCAGTACAAACTGCTGAAATACTATACAGAGCACTACAGAATCCAAAAATATGCACCATGTTCCGGGTATGTCCAGTTCATGTTCATTGATTTGTGTCCGCAGAGCTTTTACGGTCTGTATGACTGGTGGGGGATTCCGAAGAAGGGACTTCAGGCCATGCTGGAGAGCAACAGTCCTGTGGGAATTTTTGCAAAGTACAGAGATTCTCTGGATGGTATCTATGCTGTGAATGACACGGATAAAAAATACGAAGACTGTGAAGTCTCTTGGGTGATAACAGAGTCAAAAGGCGGGGATGTGGTGGAACAGGGCGCCCAAAAAATCCATATGGAGCCGGATTCAGTAAAAGAGGCTGTCCATTTTAAGGATGGTTATGGAGAAGGGCAGAGATGGGATCTGTATGTTAGTATTACCGACAAAGATGGAAGCTGTATTACGCAAAACTCCTACAGAGATATCTTTGCACTTTCATCCAGGGTCAAAGGCCATCCGGAGCGCATGAGCCACGAGACAGGAATGAGGATCTATTGGGCGTAATAAAAAAGATAACCCCGGTACTGCAATCCGTATGCAGTACCGGGGCTGTTTGCCATCAATGGTAGGTTTAATCTGGTTATCCCAGGCAACTGCAATCCGTATGCAATACCGGGGCTGTTTGCCTGTAACTGTGAGGATACTGGACAGTTACGTTATTTCTTATATCACGGTTTCGGGAATACGATCTCCACAGTGAACAAGTCTGCGTCCACCATGATCTGCAGGTTTCCGCCCTGAAGTTCTACAAAGCTCTTGGCAATGGCCAGGCCCAGTCCGCTTCCCTCTGTATTCCGGGAAACATCTCCCCGGACAAAACGTTCGGTGATCTCCGAAGGATTAAAGTTCAGCTCAGAGGCTGAGATATTCTTCATGGAGATACGGACCCGCTTCTCATCATTTTCCATATCCACATACACTCTGGTACGCGGCATGGCGTATTTGGTGATATTGACCAGAAGGTTCTCAAACACCCGGTAAGTTTTCTGGCTGTCAAGGGGAAGGACCACTTTTTCCTCAGGCAGACGCCAGCGGAAATAGAGGTTGGAAGCCTCGATCTTATCCTGAAGCTCCAGTTTCGCCTGCTGCATCAGGCTTACAATATCTACATCCATAATGTTCAGCGTCACATTTCTGCTGGTCGCTTTGCTGATCTCAAACAGATCCTCGATCAGCAGCTTCAGCCGTGTGGACTTCTGTTCCAGCACTTCAATGTAGCGGCGTCTCTCCTCATCCGGCAGATTCTCATCCTTCAGCAGATCCACATAAGTGATGATGGCTGTCAGAGGTGTCTTCAGGTCATGGGATACATTGGTGATCAGATCCGTTTTCATTTTCTGGCTCTTAACCTCTTCGTCCACAGCCATCTTGAACCCGCTCTGTATCTTGGTGATCTCCTCCCGGAAGGGTTCAAACACCCCCAGCTCCTCAGGAATGGTCCCGTTCAAGTTGCCGTCGGCAAGCTGGTTGGTTGCATCCAGCAGCCTGTGATACTGTTTCTGCAGGTCATTGCAGTATTTACGCAATAGGAAGAACAGCGCAATGGAGTAAATGATCAGCGCCCCGATCCCCCACACCCACATGAGGCTGATAAAGCCCAGGATGATAAAGTTGATCAGTACAACTTTGATCAGTACCTTTGTGGTATCATCCTTCAAATTTACATGAAGCATACTGTTGTATACATTTTTAATAGAACTTTTTGCCCATGGCCAGATACGGTAGATGATAACCCGTTCCTGAATGTAACGTTTCGGTCCTATGATAAAAACACATCTCAGACAACCGGCAGCCCAATAGCACACCGCGAAGATAAATGCCCATCCGATGAAGCCCCAGAAATACTGAAGTATAGAGGCAAGTTCCTGGGGAACGCCAATACTGTGCAGGACATTATAAATGGGTTCCTTGTTCATGGCGCTGCCGTCCACGGACATGGACAGGGAGAATCCCAGTATAAAGCTGGCTATGATACAGACCAGTTCAAAAGGTGCCTGGAAGATTTTTTCATCCCCCATCTGCAGTTGTTTGATAAACGGCAGCAGTAAAGCGGCTGCGGCCACCATACCGAGCAGGGTCAAAAAGACGATGGACAGATCATCCGTTGCCTGGTAAGTGTTGACTCCAAGATATTCCAGATATCCGCTGCCGGGTGAGCTTGACAAAAAGGTAGCCAGATTTTCGGCTGTCATCAGGTAAAGGTAGGTGCGGCCCTGTGGTTTCTGGAAGGGGGCATCCATACCGTACTGGCTGTCAAACTCAGAACATGGGTTCTGGCGGACCTGCTCGTTGAGAAGCTGTGTGGCATTGCTGGCTTTTCCTGAGAAAAATTCGGCCTGTGATACATTTCCGCTCTCATCGTACTTGATGACAGCACCGAAAGCATATTTTTTATCCAGGGCGTCGGCTTTTTCGCCGGAGAGGAGAGGTTCCAGTTCCTCTGTGGCATTGGAATCCACTATCTTTCCGTCTTCGTCCCGTACCTCGTACTGAAGATAGGAGCGCAGAGTGGAGAAGTTGTCTTCCCATCTGGAGAATTTGCTGGAGATCTCATTGGCGGATGCGATGACGGCTTCCTCAGAAGTATAGGATTCATACTCATCTCCGAAGGTATCTTTGTATTTGGAAGAGGGGAAGTTTTCTTCATCCAGAGTTTCCTGTGATATTTCCTGTGAGGAAGTATTGGACTTGTAACCGGAGTTACTGCTCTCTTCATTTTTTTTCGTTTGTGTGTCGTTTAAGGCAGAAGGGAAAAAGATGTCAAACGGGATCATAGCCGCCTGGTTTTCCCTCTGTTTTTCTTCCGCATAGAGCACATAGTTGGAGTGTGTAAGTGTGCTCATGAATGAGGAAGTGTTAAAATTCGGCTCAGAATTACCCTGGCCTTTGATATAGTGCGGGCGGATGATCATCATAGCCAAAGAAGGCAGCAATATGACCAGCACCACCAGCACCAGAGCAAGTTTACGAGAATTTTTCAATTTTATATCCAACTCCCCACACCACCTTTAAATATTTTGGCTCCTTAGGGTTGATCTCGATCTTTTCGCGGATGTTGCGGACGTGTACCATGACCGTCTCCGTGTTCACGGCACGTTCATTCCACACACGTTCATAAATTTCATCCGCGGAGAATACCCTTCCAGGATTTTTGATCAACAGCAGGAGAATTTTGAATTCCATGGGTGTCATTTTTACAGGGGCTCCGTCTACCCGCACCTCGAAGGTGCTCTCGTTTAATTCGAGCCCGCCCATGGCGTAAATACTGTCCGTATTTTCCTGCTCTTTTTGCTGCAGTTTTTCCATGAATCGTTTGTAACGACGCATTTGAGAGTTCACCCTTGCCATAAGCTCCATTGGGGTAAATGGTTTGGTGACATAGTCATCGGCGCCGATGTTCAGCCCCATAACCTTATCCACCTCCTCGGATTTGGCTGAGAGCATGATAACCGGGAAATCGTGTTTTTCCCTGAGTTTCATGGTCATGGTGATGCCGTCCATGCGGGGCATCATGATATCCACGATCGCAAGATGGATCTCCTCCCGCTCCAGCATCTCCAGCCCTTCTACGCCGTCGCCTGCCTGGAACACTTCATATCCCTGGCTTTTCAGATAAATGGCAACGGCCTCCCGGATGTCCTTGTCGTCTTCTACAATTAAAATGTGATTCATTTCCATGGTATCTCTTCTCCTGTGTTCAGGAAACTACGCTTTAGGACGCTGCCTGCCGCGTCGTTGCTCCTGCTGTTACTATACTGAGTATAGAAATCAAAATTAAAAAGTGTCGTGGTATAAAACGAAAAAAATTCTAAAGATTTTTAAAGAAATCTTTGACAGCATCCATACGTGTTGTCATACTTCCCAGCATGGCGTCCAGTATCACAAGGGCAGCCATGGACTCTACTACAACAACAGCTCTGGGCACGATAATGGGGTCATGCCGGCCTTTGATGGAAATTTCAATATTCTCACCCTGGCGGTTTACCGTTTCCTGGACTGCTGCCACAGAAGGTGTGGGTTTGAAGGCGGCACGCAGCAGAATGGGAGCGCCGTCGCTGATCCCTCCGGTAATGCCGCCGGAATGATTGGTCTTTTTCCTTACATTTCCCTCTTCGTCCATCCGGTATGCATCATTGTTATGTAAACCGTCAGAGGCAGCCACGGCGATTCCGTCACCGACTTCAAAGGATTTCACTGCACCGATGGAAAAGATGGCTTTTGCCAGAGCAGCATCCAGCTTTTCAAAGGCAGGTTCACCGATCCCCGCGGGAACACCTTTGATGACACACTCCACCATGCCGCCGGAGGAGTTTTTTTCTTTCATGCAGTCTTCCAGATAAGCCTGGGCTTTTTTTGCGGCCTCTGCGTCAGGCATATAGAGGGCATTGCGGTTCCTCTCTTCTATATCAAATTTACTCTTATCAATGGTGACTGGGCCGATGGAAAGGGTGTAGGCAGTGACTTCCACTCCCAGTTCCTTCAGTATTTTAGCTGCCACAGCGCCTGCAGCCACGCGGCCGATGGTTTCACGTCCGGAGGAGCGTCCGCCGCCTCTGTAATCCCGGAAGCCGTATTTTATATCATAGTTTCGGTCCGCGTGTCCGGGACGGTAACAATCTGCAATCTGGCTGTAGTCATGGGAGCGCTGGTCCGTATTCCGCACCATGAGGGAAATGGGAGTTCCCGTGGTTTTTCCCTCAAAGATACCGGAGAGGATTTCCACAGCGTCCGCTTCCTTTCTCTGTGTGGTAAAGCGTGACTGGCCCGGTTTTCTGCGGTCCAGATAAGCCTGGATATCCTCCAAAGAGAGAGGAAGCCCCGCAGGGCAGCCGTCAATGACCACGCCGATCCCGGCGCCGTGGGACTCGCCCCAGGTTGATATTTTCAATATATTTCCAAATGTGGAACCATACATAAGATACACCTCGTTTTCTTTCTTTTTTCTGCCGGTCACTGGCAGCATCCATTCTGCCCCGGCGATTATACTTTTTTCCTATCTTAGCACGGTTTTTATATAAAATCCATTGAAAACTGCCATGGGTTACGTTACACTAAAATAAATTTGTATTCCCGGTGCCGGATAGGAGGGCCGTGCAGATGCAGGCCGTATATAATGGCGCGTACCGGGGACAGTATAAAATTATAGAGGAAGAAAATAATGAAGAAGAAAATTTTGATCATAACAACAGGAGGCACCCTGGCCTGCGTCAGCAGTGAAAACGGCCTGCTGCCCGGGCTGGACAGCAAAGATATCCTGTCATACATTTCTGATATCACAAGCCTTTACGATGTGGATTTTTATGAATTGTTCCAGCTTGACAGCGCCAATATCCAGCCGGAGAACTGGCAGGCCATGGCGGAGGCTGTCTACGAAAAGTATAAAGAATACCATGGGATCGTGATCTTCCATGGCACGGATACTATGGCTTACACCTCGTCCGTGCTGTCCTTTATGCTGCTGAATATCCCCATCCCTGTTGTTATCACAGGCAGCCAGCTTTCTATCACCAATCCTCTGGCGGACGCGGTGGAGAACTGCAGATGCGCTATCCATATGGCGGGAAGCGGTATGCCCGGCGTATTTCTGGCTTTTGACAGAAAGATCATGCTGGGGACCAGGGCCAGCAAGGTGCGGACCAGAAGCTTCCATGCATTTGAGAGTATTAATTATCCGTATGTGGGCGAGGTGGATTCCAGAGGGCTGGAAATCTATAAAGATTTCATCCCCGCCCCGTCAGGTCCCTGCGTGCTGGAGCGGAGACTGGAGAAGAAGGTCTTTCTCATAAAACTAGTACCCGGGTTTGACGGAAAGATATTCCAGTTTTTGTACGAGCAGGGGTACCGGGGTCTGATCATAGAGGCCTTTGGCATGGGCGGCATCCCCACCATGTCCTCTGAGGTGCTGGATGAGCTGCGCCATGTGATAGACAAGGGCATGATCGTGGTCGTGAAGAGCCAGTGCCCTTATGAGGGAAGCAACCTCTCTGTGTACGAGACAGGCAGGGCAGCCCTTATGGCAGGTGCGTTCCAGGGCTATGACATGAGCACAGAGGCCATTGTCACCAAGGTGATGTGGATCTTGGGAAAACACTGGGAGAGAAAGAAGATCGAGGAAATGTTCTATAAAAATCTGGCAGGTGAGATCAAGATACCTGAGAAAGAGATGGAATGATAAAAATAATAGCGGCCTGGCTGCTTGTGATCAATGTGGCGGCATTTGCCATGTTCGGAATAGACAAGTGGAAGGCAAAACATAAAAAGTACCGGATACCGGAATCCTGGCTTATGCTGTCAGCTATTCTGGGCGGTTCCGTGGGTGCTGTCTGCGGAATGGATTTTTTCCGTCATAAGACTCTGCATAAAAAGTTTAAACTGGGTCTTCCGCTGATCCTGGCTGTTCAGGTCCTGCTTGCGGCAGGATGGATGTGGTACAGCCGGTGACCGAACAGCCGTTACTATTCACGGCTGTTATCCCGCCAGGTGTTTTTATGCGCTTGCGCATGAAAATCCCGAGGCAGCCAGCGCGATATGGG
>ENA-UAPG01000711-UAPG01000711.1-human-gut-metagenome-genome-assembly--contig:-NODE-711-length-10598-cov-9.364697_pt1 | contig 10598 bp, 13 predicted proteins | sample MGYA00243478_ERZ654573 | MGnify/ENA primary metagenome ERZ654573 (study PRJEB26926, sample SAMN06164711) | human gut metagenome | biome: ENVO:00009003; feature: ENVO:2100002; material: ENVO:00002003... | reverse complement strand
AGGACGTCCTTATTTTTTTACCTGTCTTTAGCTGGAATAATTCTCAAGAAAACTGTAAAGCTCATCTGTCCCCACGATCTCCTTGCCGCCCAGGACTTCAGCCTGTTCTTGGCTTGGCAGGGCCTCAAGGGGAATATCCGTGTATTCAAAGACTTCCTTTCCATCCTCCAGGTAAACCACCAGGCTGCCGTTTTCCATACGGATACAGTAGCGGGTCTCTTCATCGGACGCGGATACGTCCCCCAGCTCCTGTCTCAGTACCACCTGATCGTCTGCGTAGGAGGATACCCGATAGCGTTCCTTCACCAGTTTGCCTGTCTCGGAATTAAAAGATTCAAAAACATAATCACTGTCTCTGGAAAACGGGTTGGCGGAGACCTGTTTTCCCATCAAGGCACTCTCCTGCTCCAGACGATTCATCCGGTCTCTTAAAGAGGAGAGCTGATAACTTAAGAAAAACCCACAGCTCAGGAAAAAAATGGCAAAAACAAGGCCGATACTATAAAAAATTCTTTTCATGAAAGAATCACTCCTTTATTCATATAAACTCTCTATGAATATTAGTATCGGCCTTTTTTTCCACTTTATTCAGTTATTCCCTGCATTTTCAAAAGCTCTCAAAAGATTTCCCGCTTACTGGACAGGAGCCTCCTCTGCGCCGGTATCTTCCGGTGTCTCCGCCAAGTTTTCTGCTCCCTGCACCGCGTCCTGGTCTGCTGCCGGGTCGGGATTTTCTGCCGCTTCCGGTGCTGCCGGCTCCGGGCCTGTAATCTCCACCTGATCCGCATTGGTATCCTGAATAATACAGATCCAGGTTTTTCCCGGGTTCAGCGTAATTTCATTGCCGTTTGCGTCGTAGTAGTGGGTTGGCGCCCATTCGGAATCCTTTTTCCAGGTAATATCAATAGCCTGGCCTTCTGAAATATATTTACCGCTGCCGCCGGACATGACATTAATGTGCAGATAAGCGCTGTCCTCATAATTTTCCCAGGGACAATACTGCAGGATCACATTTTTGTAGGCAAGCTGTCCGCTTGTCAGCTCATCAATCTGCGGTTCTCCATACTGAAAACGGTAATAGAGTTTTTCCTCCGCATTATAGTCAAACCAGGGGGCATTTACAGAATAGCCGGGTTTTATAGTGGTTGCTGGGGTCCCTCCTGCCGGAGCAGCCTCTTTGCCCACCCATGCGAACTGGAAATGCCCTTTGTAATCCGCAGAATACTCCTGGCTGTAGCCATTGATCTCTATTCCCTTCTGCAGTCCTGCAAAACTGGTGTAAGCATTGTGGGGTGCCACCCGGTCTGTGGTGCGGTAATAAACCTCTGCCCCATAACCGGAAAGGCCGCTTAAATTATTGACTTCCGGAATCTCCAGGTAAGGAAGCGCGTAAGCTGCCTGTCCATAATGGGCATAGAGAGCTTCAAACTCCATTGCGTAGAAGATATAATAATCTCTGCAGCTTCTCACGGAACCGATTTTTTCCAGATTGTCATAATCTTCAAAAATCCCCATAAGCCTGGTGATGCCGCCCTCCACAGGTGCCTCATATACCACACCGGCGTTGGCGATCCCCGCCTGGGGAACGGCTGCCTGGATGTTGTTCAGCATAACAGCCACAGGCCTTCTCTGACCTATGGCAGGGCTTACATACTCCCCTGTCAGGTAGCTCTTCATCATACCTTCCGGAATCTGCTCTGTCTCCGGCTCTTTGGGCTGCAGGACAATTTCCTTGGCTTCTTCTTTTTCTTCTGGCTCCTCAACTGTCTCCTGCGGAACCTCTTTTTTCTCAACCTCTTTCTTTTTCCCACAGCCTGCAAGCAGCGTGGATGCACAGACGGCTCCAACCAGCAGCCATGTGAGATATTTTTTTGTTCTCATAATCTTCCTCCAAATTCTTATCTGCGGATGCCCAGTTCATCAAGGATGGATTCCTGTTTTGCTTCCATGACAGCAGCCTCTTGTTCTGACATATGGTCATAGCCCATCAGATGCAGCATACTGTGGGCGACCAGAAACGCAAACTCCCGTACAGCTCCATGTCCGTACCGGTCAGCCTGTTCCAGCATTCTTGGCACTGCGATCATAATATCCCCTAAGATCAGCTCCCCTGTCTCAGGATGGAACGCATCCCCGGACTCCTCCGCAAAGGAGAAATCCCCCGGTGTATCATAATCCAGCATGGGGAAGGACAACACATCCGTTACCCTGTCTATCTCCCGGAATTCCCGGTTCGTTCTATGGATATCCTCATCAGTCGTGAGGACCAGGCTCACCTCCACCTCATAAGGGCAGTTCTCAGAATCCAGAGCAGCTTCCACAACCTGCCGGGCAATGGCTTCATAATCAAACTCCACATCTCCGGGATACTCCTTGTCAATATTCAGTGTCATACATTTTCCTCCCCATTATTCGCTTTCGTAATTATTTCTGCTTTATTTATTTCTGCGGCTATGCTGCGGTCTGCCGGATTGTCCCGGTTTTTTATCAGCTTCCGCCTTTTCAAATGCCTTGACAATATCCTTTACAAGCCGGTTTCTGACCACATCCCGGTTGTTCAGGCGCACAATGCCGATTCCATCAATGGAACCCAGAATTGCGGCACATTTTTCCAGACCCGATTCTGTGATCTTTGGAAGATCGATCTGTGTCACATCCCCGGTCAGCACCATTTTGGAACCCTCGCCCAGTCTGGTCAGGGCCATTTTGAGCGTTGAGAGGGAAGCATTTTGACTTTCATCTATTATTATGCTGGCCCTGTTGAGGGTTCTTCCCCGCATGTAGGCCAGAGGTGCAATTTCTATGGTTCCCCGTTCCAGATATTTCTGAACCTGCTCATTTCCCAGGATGTCGTTGAGGGCATCATAGAGAGGACGAAGATAGGGGTCCACCTTCTGGGATAAATCTCCGGGAAGAAAGCCCAGACGTTCCTCACCGGCTTCAATTGCCGGACGGCTCATGATTATGCGCTCAATATTTCCGTTTTTCAAATCTGCAACAGCCTGGGCAACTGCCAGGTATGTCTTGCCGGTACCGGCAGGACCGATACAGATGTTCACTGTGTTTTCCTTCAAGGCCCTGGCATAGTTCTTCTGTCCGATGGTCTTGCATTTGATGGGCCGGTTCCTGTGCGCAAGGACAATAACATCAGACATGGCCTTCATGGTCTCCTCAATCTCCCCTGCCTGAATGGATTCCAGCACACGGTAAACCACATCCCCGTCAATCTTTTCTTTCCTGTCATGAATGTCACGAAGGGATTTGAGTGTGCGCACTGCACTCTGTACCGCAGACTCCGTTTCTCCGAGAATCTCAACGTGAGAGTTTCTGGCGTTTATTGAAACAGACAGAGCGTTTTCAATGAGCTTGGCATTGCTGTCCTGGACACCGAAAACATCCATCTGCTGATCTAGTGTAAATTCTAGTTCCTGCTCCTGCAAATAAATTCTCCTCACTTTCCTGTATCATACAAAAACCCAGACTAAATTATACTGCAACTTACAGGCTTTTTCAAGCCCCGGACATTCTGATCTGATCTATAATATTATAAGGGATACATTTGAGATTATGGCACCGGTTACTGTCCGCCCCATGTCCGGTAACATGCTTCGCGATGCACAGATATGGAGCATTCTGCCCCATACCGCGCTGACTGCCTCGGAATCTTCATGCTTCCGGCATGAAAACACCTGGTGCAGTGGCCTGTGTACAGTATCAGGCACCGGACAATGGTTTTATACCTGTGTGTGATCTAGAAATGCGCTGACGCTCTGCGGGGCAGCCCCCTCGTATTGTGTAAGAAGGGGACGCAGCAGAGCAGAAAAAGAATTACAGGACACAGTGTCCCTTGGCCTGCAGGCAGTTTTTCACTTCACTGATGCAGTCTACATGAAGGATCATTATAGGCATTCCCGAACTGCGGTTGAAAGAAAGATAGAGATAGTCCACATTGATGTTGCTGTCCAGCAATGATATCAAAAGCCTGTCCAAAGCACCGGGGTTATCATCCAGCTCCACACCCAGAACATCTGTGTCACGGCAGATAAAGCCCTCTTTTGAAAGTGCATCAAGTGCCCTTTGCGGGTCAGAGACCACCATGCGGATAATGCCGTATTCGGCACTGTCGTTGGTGACAGACCCCATAATATTAATGTTTTCTCTTGCAAGGATACCGGTGACTGACTGCAGCATTCCTTTTTTGTTTTCTGCGAATATAGATATTTGCTTAAGCATAGATTCCCCTCCTGAAAATTAACTTATGTTAGTAAAATCGTAACTGTTTGGTACCGCCACAGTTACAAAAATCTAACACAAGTATATGTTCTGTCTCACCGTTCTGTCAACCTATTTCAGAAAAGCCGAAAACGCAAAAACACCCCGGAAGTCTCCCCGGCAGCTGAGGCAGGCTGTCGGGGGCAGATTCATTCTTCGGCTTCCTCTGTAGTTTGTGCGGGCTGTTCCAGTATCTCCACAGGTTGTTTTTCTGTGGATCTTTCTATGATGGTCAATTGTCCTTTTGCCACACAGACATTGTCCAGAACCTGGATCTTTACATTGTTTGCTTCTATCCGGACTTCTTTTTCACGCAGTGTTTCCAGCAGGAGGTCAAGCTGTTCCTGCGCTTTCTTTTCCGCGCCTTCCTTTGTATATTTGTAGGGCTTTGTGACACTCTCGTAATCTATACAGCTCCCATAAAAAATGGGAAGGCGGAAATTTTCGGTCACTCGCACCTGATGTAGTTTTGTCACTGTATCAAACTGGTCAAAGCGGTTTTTTCCTTTTAGGTTGATCACGTAATCTCCAAACTGCAGAACCGGGCCTTTTTTGGCTTCTCCGGTATAGACATTTTTTTGGAAGTGCATATTAAATTCATGGTAATACTGCATCTGTGACTGAATGTAAATATCTGCGTCAGATTCCGTATATTCATACCCCACCACTTCTTTACTGTCATTCATGATATCCACTCTTCCGGATACCAGTGTCTCACCCTTTTCGCAGGTTTCCCCCACCTTTTTGCACGGTGTGCCCTTTCTGGTGATCATGGAAACAATGGTGCCTGATTTTCCGGCAATTATACTGCTGGGATTCTCTTCTGTCTGTTTGATCATCTTGTTTGCCGTGGCATTTTCTTTGACTTCCAAAATGAGCCGTGTACCGGATATTTTTGCGGAAACCCAGGTGATATCAGGAAATTCCTTACGCATCTGTTCCGCTATGTAAGAGCAGTCCACATTCTTTTTTAATATGCCGTGATGGATTTGGATCTCATCCAGATAATTGAGTATGGTCTGGGTGCTGTTGTGGCGGTTGCCCTCCACATGAATATTCCAGATATGCTGGGATAATACCATCAGCAGGCAAAAACCCGCTAAAATGCCGATAAAAAATGCCTTTCTTTTTTTGTTGCGGTAAAAAAAGAAGGGCAGTCCGTATTTTTTTATGATCTTCACACGGGAACCGGTCTTTCGGCATATGGGCTTCATTTGGTAGAATCCGGAAATGCTTACATTCATCTCATAAAAACCGCCGCGGTTCTGCAAATCCCAGATGGGGATGTTATGGTGGGCACACATATTCAGGAAACGTTCCGGGCCGCCGCTCTGCAGCCGGATGCGGACATAGCCTTTACAGTAATAATTCCAAGCCTTCAACTTTGTTACCTCCCATTTTCTTATAGAAAGGAAACACAACAGATGCTTCCCGTGATCTTCATTTCCTCGTTGGTGTAGTAGTCAATGGTGAGGTGGGTTCCCTCTATTTTTATAGCATCGTGTTTGGTGAGAAGGACAATGCAGGTGTCCTCGTATTGGCGGATGCATTTGTAATTCTCTATAAAAAGCTCCCTGGAGCCGGTCATGGTGAAGATGGCTTCCCGGTATGCCAGGTCTTTGGGAATTTGGAGGGAGTCGGCGATGCGGCCGGTGAGGGGGGTGGATTTTTTGCGCATGGGGGTCTCCGGGGTGATGTCTTACTATTATGAGTATGCGAAGAGGGGGGAAATGATGACAAAGGGGGAGGGGGAATGATGGAGGTAACGAGGACGGTGAATGACCCGGAAAGCAAAGGGGACAGGGAATAAGCCGGAAGGTCCAGGGGCGCGGATACCGCGTGAGCGAAGCGTTCGCCTATCCCGAAGCTAACCTGCTGCCATTCTAAGTATATCGACAGTGGGATCTTCACCAAGTGACTGGCGCAGGTGCGTGGGGGATATGGGTTATTTTATGAATATGATGCCGAACCAGAGGATTTGGGTAGGGGACAAGGTGAAGTCAAGTTGGTATTTTTCAGCCAGTTCGCTGACGATGATGCCGTGGCTTTCCACGCAGGGATGCATCTTTCCCGGAAAACGGCAGGGGGCGGATGGATAGGTACAGGCTTCACAGATGTCACAGGATTCGGTGGAAAGGGCCATGCATTCACAACCCTGGGAGTTGATGAACTGCTCGATGGCGGCTGTAATATTTTCGTGTTCTTTGCGGGTGGACAGGGTCTCTTCAAAGTTAATGACATCAGTAACTTCCGCTATAGTGGAGAACAGGAAGCATTCTTTGTAGGCTAGGCAGCGGTGTTTGCACTCTTCTACGCTCCCGACAGCAGGCGGACAGGCCCAGGTCGTGTTGAAGCGTTCACACTCTTTTTCACAGATCCATCTGACACGGTAGGAAAACTCAATCTCTTCCGGGCTGAAAAAGGCATATTGATAAACCGGATACTGGCAGATGAACGCTTCCAATCTTTCATGTGATATCATTGGTAAATCCTCTTCTTTCTCTCTTATTTCCTCATTCATTTGTGTTTTATTATACAGGAAATGTCGTATAATGGCAACGCGGCTTTTGATTTTCTGGTATAATGAAATGCAGGAGATATTGTGCCTGAAAACAAAGGAAAAAAAGAAAGAAGGGATGGCTCATGCACAGAGAATCACCATTTGTAACGTGTCCGGTCTATGAGACGAGGTCTTTTAAGCTTAGGCTGGTAAGGAAGGAGGATGCGGCCGGGCTGCTGGCCTGTTATGCAGACAAAGATGCAGTATCATCATTATGGAAAGCTTACCGGGGATTATGACGGCCTGAAAAATGAGACAGCCGTCATAGCCCTGCTGCATGACAAGTAAGATTCAGGTACTGCTGTTCTCAGTTCCCCATTGGCACATTGCTTCCATGATCGGAAGCAGGGAACGCCCTTTATCCGAAAGACTGTATTCCACTTTGGGCGGTATTTGAGAATACTCTTTGCGAATTATGAGACCGTCTGCCTCCATTTCTTTTAGCTGGACACTAAGTGTTTTATAAGTTATGGTACCGATTTTCCGCTGGAGCTCATTGAAACGAAGTGTTTTGTATTCCACAAGCCAATAAAGGATGATCAATCTCCATTTCCCGCCTATCATAGATAAGGTATAGCCAAAAGGGGTGTCTGTTAAGGACATGATTTTATTCTTGTATTTTTCCATGCTCATATAGATCATTACCTGTTACCATTCGTACGCCGCCGGCAGGTTTCTGCCGGCAGTGCAAGGAATCGTAACACTTTCCTTTAGGATAGTATTTGTCAAAAAAGTGCGTACTTGTATCTTTGACATTGCAGGTATAGAATAACACAAAGCGATCAAAATCGCAACGGAAAGGAAAATTACATGAAAAAAATATTAGTTGTTCTGGGAGGCGGGCAGCCAAACGGAAACACAGCACAGTTGGCAGCTGAATTTATAAAAGGGGCCGCCCAGGCGGGACACCGGACAGAGCTCCTGTCGCTGAACAAGATACAGGTTAATGGCTGCACAGGCTGCAATGCCTGCCGGTATGGAAAGCCATGCGTGCAAAAGGATGATTTTAATGCGATCATACCCAAAATAAAGGAGGCCAATTTGATCGTATTTGCTTCGCCCCTGTACTTTTGGACTATTTCTTCTAAAATAAAGGCATTTATTGAAAGGTTTTACTGTATTGCCGAACAGGAGGATGACCCGCCATTGGGACGTTATGAAAAATATCCCGTCCGTGACTGCGCACTGCTTATGACCTCAGCGGATGACTATTTCTGGACTTTCCGGCAGGCTGTTTCCTATTATGATCTTACCATGATAAATTATATCGGTTTTCATGACAAAGGCACATTACTGGCAGGCGGCTGCGGAGACACAAACGGCAAACCGCAGATACAAAACACGAAATATTTAAAGGAAGCCTTTGAATTTGGAAAGAATTTGTATGTTGATTAGTTTAGGACTGCTCCTCTGCTGCCTGAGGAGACACTTTTCGCGTATCTTTTCAGATATCCCTTTAATGTCTTTTCTTTTGGTTTCCAACCGGCCTTTCTAAGAGCCAGTTCCTCATCCGAAAGCAGGACATTAATCTTACAGTTTGGGATGTCAATTTCAATCATATCTCCCTCTTGGATCAGACCGATAGTTCCTCCGTCTGCAGCTTCCGGGGATACATGGCCGATGGCGGCGCCTCTGGTGGCACCGGAGAACCTTCCGTCCGTGATCAGTGCTACTTTGTCGCCAAGGCCGCTTCCCATTATGGCGGAGGTGGGATTGAGCATTTCCCGCATTCCTGGGCCGCCTTTGGGACCTTCATAGCGGATGATAACGACATCGCCTGCATGGATTTTTCCGGTATTGATCGCTGAAAGGGCGGCCTCCTCCCCGTCAAAAACACGGGCTTTTCCCGTGTGCTGCATCATTTTCTCGTCAACGGCAGATCTTTTTACCACACATCCCTCAGGAGCCAGGTTTCCTTTTAAGACAGCAATACCGCCCTGGGAACTGTAGGGATGTCCGGCTGTGCGGATAATGTCCGTATTCTTTATTTCACATCCACTGATATTTTCTTTTATGGTTTTCCCCGTACATGTGAGCAGCTCCGTGTGTAGGAGATTTTTCTTACTGATCTCGTTCATCACAGCGGGAATCCCTCCTGCCTCCTCCAGCTCTTCTATAAAATGATTACCGGCGGGGGCCAGGTGGCACAGATTGGGTGTCTTCTTAGAAATGTCATTGGCCATATCAAGGTCGATCTCGATCTCACATTCATGGGCAATGGCCGGAAGATGAAGCATACTGTTTGTACTGCATCCCAGCGCCATATCAATGGTCAGGGCATTCTCGAATGCCTCTCTCACCATAATGTCTCTGGGCTTCACATCGTTCCTTACAAGTTCCATGATCTTTCGTCCGGTCTCTTTCGCAAGACGCAGCCTTGCACTGTAGACAGCGGGAATGGTGCCGTTTCCCGGAAGAGCCATTCCCAGAACTTCGGTCAGACAGTTCATACTGTTGGCGGTGAACATACCGGAACAGGAACCACAGGTGGGACAGGCTTTTTTTTCATAAGCACAGAGAGTATCCGTATCTGTTCTGCCTGTTTTGAAGGAACTGACAGCCTCCGATACAGTGGAATAGCTGATCCTCTCTTTCCCGTAAATACCGGCAAGCATGGGACCTCCGCTCACAAAAACAGCAGGGATATTCAGACGAGCCGCTGCCATGAGAAGGCCGGGGACATTTTTGTCACAGTTTGGCACCATGACAAGGCCGTCAAAAGGGTGTGCCATGGCCATAGCTTCGGTGGAATCTGCGATCAGTTCTCTGGTTACCAGGGAGTATCTCATCCCTTCATGGCCCATTGCGATCCCATCACACACCGCAATGGCAGGAAATACAACCGGGACGCCGCCTACCTCGGAAACGCCCTGTTTGACAGCCGCCACCACCTTGTCAAGATTCATATGTCCCGGGACGATCTCATTTTGTGAGCTTACAATTCCGATCAGCGGTTTCTCCAGCTCATAGTCTGTCAGGCCAAGTGCATAGAGCAACGCTCTTTGCGGAGCGGCATCCACTCCTTTTTTAATTCTGTCACTGCGCATAATACTTACCTCCTACTTGATTTGCCTGTATTATATCGCATTAGTTGTATACTGTCAATGTAGATGTATGCTCATATTAAGAAATATAACAAAATAAGTCTTTTGCTAAGCATAAAAAACGGTACAGCAACCGTATGCTGTACCGCCTGATAAACTCTTTTTTCTTTTCTGTATTACTCTTCTGCCTCTATAGCGTCTGTTTCAATAATAAATTTCACATTGCCATTCATGTTGTCTGCTTTCCCGCTGAAGGTGTCATACGTGCAGTTTTCGGAATTCAGTGCATTCACTCTGTCCAGTATATTGCCCACTTCATCCTCAATGGTGTCCTTCAATTTTTTAGTGCCCTTTTCATCGAATTCCTTCATGCCGTCTTTCAATGTCTTTGCCCCGTCCTTAAGCTGGGTTATGCCGTCCTGTACCTGGCCGCTTGCGTCCTGCAGAGTGTTGCTGCCTGATAACAGTTCCCCGGTGCCAGAGGTCAGTGTGGCAGCCCCTTCCCGCAGTGTACCGCTGTTTGCGGAAAGCATGGCAGCACCGGAAGAAAGCTCTGTACTCAACTCATCCAGACCCTGGCTTAACTGTGAAGTGCCTCCCTGGAGTGTTCCTACCCCCTGTACCAGTATAGGCGCATTCTGTTTTAATTCCCCTGCACCGTCTAAGAGCTTCTGATTAGCATTTCCCAGGTTCTTAAATCCATCCAGAAGAGACTGTATCCC